>SXGS01504601.1_pt1 | contig 15727 bp, 9 predicted proteins | sample 3174681 | NCBI WGS metagenome assembly SXGS01 (sample SAMN11356861, study PRJNA531348) | freshwater metagenome | isolation source: freshwater sample F1-80 | place: China: Fuxian Lake, Yuxi | collected 2017-12-25 | reverse complement strand
TCAGATAGAAGGGATCGATAGGGATGCAGTGACCGCCCAGACCCGGGCCAGGGTAGAAGGCTTGAAAACCGAAGGGCTTTGTCGAGGCTGCCTCGATCACTTCCCACACGTCAATGTTCATGCGGTCGAAGAGGACCTTGAGCTCGTTGACGAGCGCAATGTTCACGGCCCGGTAAATATTTTCGAGGATCTTGCTGGCCTCGGCCACCTTGGCGTGGCTCACCGGTATCACTCGTTCCACCGCCGCCTGGTAGAGGCATGCCGCAAGCTCGCCGCTGACGGCATCGACGCCGCCGACGAGCTTCGGGATGATGGTGGTGTGGAACTTGGGGTTGCCCGGATCCTCTCGCTCGGGGGAAAACGCCAGGAAGAAGTCCTTGCCGCACTCGAGACCACTGTCTTCGAGAATCGGCTTGACCAGCTCCTCTGTGGTCCCCGGATAGGTCGTGCTTTCGAGGATAATGAGTTTGCCGCGGTCCAGGTAGCGGCGAATCTCGGCCGCGGTCTTCTCGATGTAGGAGAGGTCAGGTTCACGCTCCTTGGTCAGAGGCGTCGGGACGCAGATAATAATCGCGTCCATCTTGCGAAGCTGGCGAAAATCCTCAGTCGCCTCGAATCGGCCTCCCGCCAGGGCTTCCTTGACCCAGGCGGTGGGCACGCGTTCGATGTAGGACTCGCCGCGGCGCAGTGAGTCGATCTTGTTCTTGTCGATATCGAAACCACAAACCGGGAAACCGGCCTTTCCGAACGCCTGGATCAGCGGCAATCCGACGTAGCCGAGACCGATCACTCCCACCCTGGCAGTGCGGTCGGCGACCGCCTTCTTGAACGCTACCTTCAACGAGTTTTCCGTGGTGGTTGCAGTTGTCATGAAACTCCCATTGTTCAATCAAGGCGTCCTGGCACTGACAGCAGTCGAGACGAATCTACGAGAACCATGCCCTGATTCGTCACAGTAGTCGATCTTTCGGTCGAAACGGGCTTAATAGTATATAGGGGCCGATTTTTCCTGCCCACTGCTCAACTCTCGGGAACGATAAGCCGGGCGTGAAGAGGGATCCTGGCGAGCGCACGAACGGACTACCGGCCGGCCTGTAAGCTGTCTGCCGCGAACGGAGGTCGTGGTCGGGCCGGTTTTCGCCGGCGCGGGGTTGGATTTATGGAATTATGTTGTTGAAACAGACAGACTTCTTCTCCTACGATATCGCAGGCGTCCCGGGGTTTGAAGGCGATCAAGGGCTTCCTGTTCCACCTGCTGAGACCGTGAAACCGGCGATGAACCGCGATGGCGTCGTAACGCACCTCCGACTCACAGGCCTGGCCGCCAACACCGACTCGCGCATCCCGGTGGCAATAGGTATCCCTTTTGCTCGCGGCACCCGTCGTCATCTTACCGGGCTGGGAGTCGCCGACTCCTCTGGAAGCCACTTGACGAGCCAGTGGAGCCTCCTTGCTCGCTGGCCTGATGGCAGCGTGCGTTGGGCGCTGGCGGATTTCCTGGCGTCGCCGGCGTCGGGAGCCGAGACGAAGGTGCTAACCACGGAGGACGAGGCGAACTCGACCCCGGGCGAGCAGCTCGACGTCACCGAGACCGCACAAGGCTTCCGTATTGACACCGGGGTCAGCGTGTTCACCTGGGACGAGGATACCGGGAAGCTCGAAGCCGAGCTTTCAGGCCAAGACACATTGCGGCAAGTCGCCATCGACTTCGAGCTTGCCCTTGCAAGCGGTCTTCGCGTCCGGCCGTCCATTCGCCGCACCAGCCTCGAATGTCGCGGGCCCGTGCGAGCAACACTGAGAATCGAAGGCGAATTTCCACAGCCTCACAAGCCGGGTGCATTCCATTTCGAAGGGCGCTTCAGCTTTTTTGCCGGCACGGGCATCGTCAAGATCACACTGACGCTGAGAAATCCATGGCCTGCGAAACACCCCGGCGGCCTCTGGGATCTCGGCGACGAGGCCTCGCTTCTGTTCGCAAGCCTCTCGCTGCGAGCGGAAATACAGGGCAAGATTTCACCGAAGATCACCTGGACGGCGGAGACGGGCGCGCCAAGGCACGAGTGCAGCGCTGGACACTTCGAGATCTACCAGGCTTCAAGCGGTGGCGAGAACTGGCGTAGTCGCAATCACGTCGACCAGAGTGGCGGCGTACATCTCCCCTTCCGGGGCTACCGTCTCAAGTCCGCGGGCGCTGAATTCCAGGGGCTGCGTGCCAGCCCCGTGGTGACGCTCGAACACCCGGAGTGGAGGCTGAGCGGCGCCATCGAACAGTTCTGGCAACAATTCCCCAAGGCTATCCGGGCCGATGGCGGCGCTCTGCAGCTGTCGTTCTTCCCCTCTCCCGATGGAGCGCACTCCGAGGAGGCACGCCTCCACGAGATGCAAGGGGGGGAGCAGAAGACCCATACGGCGTTCATCTCCATGGCGTCGATGTCGACATCGACGGCTCTCTCGGTGCCGGAAACTCCTCTTTCCTGGGTGCATGCGCCCATCCGCGTGAGTATCGATCCGGACTACATCGCGTCGACCGGCGCCCTGGGACGCCTCGTGCCCGAAGGCGATGACCCCCACGAGGAGTACAAGGCCTTGATCGCCAATACCATCGAGGGCCCCAACTCCTTCTTCGCCAAGCGCGAGCTCATCGACGATTATGGCTGGCGCAACTTCGGCGATGTCTACGCCGATCACGAAAACACCCACGCAAAGGATCCACGTCCTGTCGTTTCGCACTACAACAACCAGTACGACCTGGTGCACGGGCTTCTGGTTCAGTTCGCGCGCAGCGGAGACTACCGCTGGTTCGAGCTCGGAGAAGACCTCGCTCGGCACGTCGTCGACATCGATCTCTATCACACGCATCTCGACAAGCCGGCCTACAACGGCGGCTTCTTTTGGCACACGGATCATTACACGGACGCCCATCGCTCCACCCATCGAACATACTCGAAGGACAGTCCGCAGGCGCGGAGCGGCAAGCCCTATGGGGGAGGGCCGTCGAATGAGCAGAACTACTCCACGGGACTACTTCTCTACCACTACATGACAGGCTGCCCCGGCGCGCGCGAAGCCGTGCTATGTCTGGCCAGATGGGCCCACGACATGGACGACGGCAGGCTGACCGTCCTTGGCGTGCTCGATCCCGGCCCCACCGGAAGCGCCAGCTCCACGGCCTCTTCGAACTATCACGGACCTGGCAGGGGAGCAGGAAACTCGGTGCGGGCCTTGCTCGACGCCTTCGAGCTGACCGGAGAGCAGCGCCACCTCGACAAGGCCGAGGAGTTAATCCGCCGCTGCATTCACCCGCACGACGACATCTCTCAACGAGATTTCGGCAGCCTCGAGACGCAATGGTCCTACCTCGTCTTCCTGCAGGTTCTCGGCAAGTACCTGGACGTGAAGACGTCGCATGGCCAGCGAGATCCAGCCTGGCTTTATGCCCGTCACAGCCTGGCCACCTATGCGCAATGGTTGCTCAGGCACGAAGCACCCTATCGACAGAGGCTCGACAGGGTCGAGTTCCCGACCGAGACCTGGCCTGCGCACGACGTCCGCAAGAGCGTGGTTCTTGACTATGCTGCCGTCTATGGGCGAGCTGAATTGGCAGCGCAATGCCGCGAGCAGGCCGACTTCTACTTTCGCGAATGCCTGGCCGGCGTGGCTTCCTTCGAGACGCGAGCCTGTACGCGGCCCCTGGCGATCCTTCTTCAAAGCGGTTACCTGAGGGCGGCGTTCCGCTCCCTCTCACCGCCGCCTGAACCCTGGCTAGAGCCTAGCTCGAGCTTCGGCCCCCCGACGTGCTTCGTCGGCCAGCGGGATCGGGTGAAACGCATGCTCAAGACACCCGCCGGACTTGCGCGCCTTGCGGCTCTGGTGTTGAAGCCTGTGAGCCTTTTGCGTCTTGTGAGGGCAGTTCTGGACCGGAGACAAGCATGAAATAGCGGCTCCGCGGGGCCATGTTCGGGACATCTTGACCAGGGCTCCCCCACGAGCGAGGTGTATAGGCTGCTTGTGCACGGGCTGCCAAACCTCTCGGGTCATCCCCGCTTCGCAACCAGCGTCTCAAACAATTTCTCGTAGGCCTGGGCCATGGCCCGGGCGGAGTACACATCGTAGACGAGAGCGCGTCCTGCCGCAGCCTTCCGGCTGGCTTCTTCTCGGTTCGTGCGCACTGTGGCAATTACCTCCGCGAGCCGCGCCGGATCGCCAGCAGGAAAAGTGTCACCGGTAACTCCGTCGTGAATTACTTTCTCGATTCCAGGAATCGCCGAGCCCGCGCAGGGTACGCCCGCTGCCAGTGCCTCCATGACGCAGCGCGGAGTGCCTTCGCTGTAGGATGGAAGCACGAAGAGGTCAAAGCGCTTCAAGAAGGAGAGGCGATCGGGTCGATAACCAAGAAACGCAACCCGGGACTTGATATCAAGGTCCGCTGCAAGGCGCTCCAGGGCCTTCTGCTCGGGGCCCTCCCCGATCAGCAGGCAGCCCCAACTCGGATCTTTCTGAAACGCAAGGGCGCGAAGCAGGAGATCAACCCCCTTTCCTGCCACCAGCCGGCCAATGTAACCGACCACAAAGGCGCCCTCGGGGAATCCGCCCACTGGTGATCCGCTCGCCGGCTGGGCTCCCTCCACCTCCGAGAGGTCAACGCCATTGCCAATGAGGTGGACCTTCGAGGTCGAGATCGGGTAGCCGCGCAGATCCTCGAGCAGTCCTTCGGACAGGGGCGCAATGGCCTCGAATCCGGAAAGGCACAGTTTGTTGACGGCCGTTCTCACTCGCTCCTTCAGCGCCGTCCGCACCTCCCACCCATGCGGAGTCGAAAGGGTCGCGCAGTGAAGACCCACCGTCGCGGCGAGGCCGACGAAGTCCTGTCGAACCCCGTGCGTGTGAAGGACATCGATCCTCTGTTCCTTCAACGCTGCGCGCAACCCGCGGACGGATGACCAGAGCAGCCGCCGGGTACCGTCAATGACGCTGGTCTTGAAGCCAAGCCGTCTCGCCTCATCGATCAGGGGCAACTCCAAAGTGTCGGCGTCGCGGATGCACGCGACAACAGTCTCGACCCTCGCCTCATCGAGATGTTTCGCCAGCATGAGAACCCAGCGCTCGGCTCCGTAGAGCGCGTGCCCGTAAGAGAGCTGCATAACGCGGATCTTTCTGAACTCGCCATGAGCGCGCTGCGTGGAGACTGGCGGCGGGGCCTGCATCGCGATCAACCCACCCTCGATAGGTCTTCCCGGGCTCGAGCTCCCGAGCTGACGCGGCGGTTGCTCTCAAGCCAGGCATTGAGGGCCCAGATCGTCCACAATGTGTAACCGTGGTTGAAGATTCCTCTCTGGTGCTCTTGCCACAGCCTGCGCACCAGGAGGGCGTCGATGAGCCCAGCACCGTGGTCCGGGCTGGCAAGCACCTCTGCCTCGAAGGGGGACTTCAGTCCTTCTCGCAGCCAGCGGTCGAGTGGGATGTGGAAACCTCGCTTCGGTAGCGTGAGAAGCTCACGAGGCACATACCGCTCCGCCACCTTACGGAGGAGGCGTTTGGAGTGTCCTGGCGCTGCCTTCAATCCTGCCGGAATGGAGAACGCCAGCTCGACCTTGCGTTTTGAGAGATGCGGCGACCGAACTTCGAGACCGTGCGCAATGCTCATGCGATCGACCTTCACGAGCACATCTTCTGGCAAGTAGAGCTTGGCATCCGCACGCAGGATGGCCTGAAGCGGATCCTGGCCCCGTCCGGATCGGTAGATGGCTCGCACGTGGGACTCCACCTCATGTCCAGCCGTCCCCAACTCCGGCGCCAGGGCATCAGCAATCGCCGGCGAGGTGAAGCAAAGGTCGTGATAAAAAGCCTCGTCCTCCTCCATGCCGATGTTCCGAAGCAGGTTCGCCAGACGCAGGAAGCGCGGCAAATCCTGGCGTCGAGGCCAGCGCGAGGCCAGCCACCGGCAGAGCGCACGACCCGGTTTACCGCCGGCAAGCCGTCGGAGCCTCACGTCGCGAAGATGCGTCATGTACCTGAAGTCATAGCCACCGAAGCTCTCATCCCCGCCGTCTCCGGTGAGGACCACGGTGACGCGCTTGCGCGCCTCCCGCGACACGTGCCACGTCGGGAGCGCCGAGGAATCAGCGAAAGGCTCGCCGAAATGTTGGAGCAGAGTGCCCATGACGCCGTGGAAATCCGGCTCAACACGGTACTCGGCGTGGTCGGCTCGGTTGTGACGCGCCACCAGCTCCGCCGCCCTGGTCTCGTCTTGGTCGCCGGAAAAGCCAACCGTAACCGTCTTGACGCCGGGACCGAGCAGGCTTGCCATGAGACCGACCACGAGGCTCGAGTCGATTCCGCCGGAGAGGAAAGCTCCAAGCGGAACCTCACTCATCAAGCGAGCTTGGACGGCAGCCTTCAGCTCCGTTTCGAGAGCGTTGACGGCGGTCTCCTCATCAAACTCCCTCTCGTAGCCCGGCGGTGGCAGGTCCCAGAATTTTTTCCGCCGCAAGCCGGTCCCATCGACCACCGCATACTCGCCCGGCTGGAGCTTTTCAACATCACGGTAGATCGAGAAGGGCGATGGAATGTAGCCGAGGCGGAGGTAGAACGCGAGCGCCGTGGGGTGCAACTCGCCCTTCCAGTCCGCGGCCTGGCGCAGCACGGAAACCTCGGACGCAAAGTCCAGTGTTTGACTCCGCCAACGAAAGTAAAGCGGCTTCTTGCCCAGGTGATCGCGAGCCAGGAGTAGCCGTCGCTCCTGCGTGTCGAGGAGCGCAAACGCGAACATGCCTTCCAGGCGCTGGGGGCAGCCCTCCCCCCACTCGCGATAGCCCGCCAGCAAGATCTCGGTGTCCGAGTTGGTTCTGAACGCGTGACCCTTGGCCTCGAGCTCCTGGCGCAGGGTTCGGTAGTTGTAAATCTCGCCGTTAAAAGTGACCCAGAACCTACCGTCGCTCGTGCCCATGGGCTGCTGCCCTTGCGAAAGATCAATGATGGCGAGACGTCGGTGACCCAGGACCGCCAGGGGAGACTTGTCCAGCAGTCCACCGGCATCAGGACCCCGGTGCCTGAGACCTTCGGTCATCACCTCGACCTCTTCAGTCGCGCCATGGTCAAGCTCAAGTGAGGGAGAAAATCGACCTACGATGCCGCACATGAGTCTACACTCGGCCTTCCCGCTGACGCCGCGGCCGCCAGCAGCGAAGCGTCGGTCCGATAAACTGACATGCGAGTGTGTGAGCCACCCACGGGCATCGGCATGCGCACGGGGCTAGCTTGAGGACCGGTCAGACCGAAGCCTCCGAGCCTCCGACCCAGGCGAGCAAGATCCTGCTTCACGAACGGCTCCTGTCCTGGACCACCCTGCGGCTGAGGTCCATCGTCTTGGCGGTGATGGCAGCCCAACTGTATTGCGCCAGGACCCTGGCGCGCCCTGACTCTCCCATGCGCTGCCGCAGCTCCGGGTCAAGCGCCAGACGCACGACCGCATCCTCGACGCCCACGGCCGAAGTTGCGTCAACGCGCAGGCCGGTAACCCCGTCCTCCACCGCGTCGGCGGTACCTCCGGAACTGCCTGCAATGACCGGCTTCTTGCACGCTCCAGCTTCGAGGAACACGATACCGAAGCCTTCAACATCACCGTCGGGCATGGCCCGATTGGCCATGATGAAAATATCGGCGAGATTGTAAAGCGCAGGCAACTCCTCCTGCGGCACACGGCCCAGGAAACGGACTGCGGAGGCCACCCCGGTATCTCGCGCAAGATCCTCAAGCGCCTTTCGCTCCTCGCCATCACCGGCAATGACGTAGACCAGGCCAGGAGCCCTGGCGAGGATGGCGGGCAAGGCAGCGATGACCTGATCGTGCCCCTTGCGCCGCTGCAGCCTACCCACGGTCAAGAGCACCAACTTACCTTCGAGCCCAAGCCGTCGGCGCAGCGCTTCCCCGCTTGACGAGGGCGCAAATTCATCGGGCTCGACACCGGGAGAGATCCTGGAAAAGCGCTCTGCGGAAACCCCCAGCGCCATGACCTGGTCACACGTGAAGGCGCTGTTGGCAATGACCGCAGCAGCATCCTCATAGATGGCGGGCAGCTGGGGCCGCAGCTTCGGATTGTTTCCGAAGACGGTGATCTCCTCGCCGTGGGCGTAGACGATGTAGGGGATCCGCAGAAGCTTGCTCAGCTTCCTGGCAATAAATCCCTCGGGCAGGTTCTTTCCAGCGTGAATCACTTCGATGCCATGACGAAGGCAGATCCAAACTCCCAGGGTGAAGAGCTTGGCGTAGATGGCGAGAGACTCCGGCTTGAGGAGCCGGTAGCGCTTCAGGGAAACCCTGTGCATGCGCATCTGCGGGAACGTCGCGTCAATCGCTGCCGCGTCCCGATAGCTGTTGGTGAGAAAGTGTACGCTGCCAGGAGGATGCCGGCTGTAGACGTTGTGAAACCACGTGAAGCTGCCGCCCACCTCGGGAAGGTAGCGGTCAGAAATGACGAGCGTCCGCGGCACACTCACCCCTGGCTGGGTCGAATCGGTCACTGCGTTCGTCCTTTGGCGGTGAGGCTCGATATTCTCGGGTGGATCATCGCTCAGTGTCACCCACGGCGTGAACCGCTGTTTCTCTTGCCAGGCTGCTGCTCCCCACCACTCGCGCCGGAACGCCGACAGCAATGGAGCTGTCGGGTATCGGCCTTGTGACCACAGCCCCTGCACCAATGACGCAGAAGCTGCCGACGTCCGCGAGGATGACGGCATGGGTGCCAACCCAGGTGCCTTCCCCGATGCGCACCGGTCGAAAGTGATTTTCTTTCAATCGCGGCGGCGTGCGGGTGGCGCCGGAGAGCGTATGAGTGGCGCCGCCGCTCGGCACGGCAACGTAATCCGCCAGCATGACGTCCTTTTCAAGGTGCACCCAACCCAGCGAGCAGTAGCGGCCCACGTAGACGTGATCCTCGAGTACGGCTTCCGTCTTGCTGAACACGGTGCCAAATCCTATTTGAACCTCCTCGCTCGAGCGGGCCAGGACGCTGCGGTAGACCGCAGCACGAAGGTAGACACCTCCGTAGCCACTCAACCTCGCCAAGCGTTCCGTCAACCCCAGAAACGCGCGGTCCTTGCCAAGAAGGAACCTGCTCAAACGATACCCGCCGAGGAGAACAGCAGCGGGAATGCGGAACAGGAATCGCAGGAATCTCTTCATGGTTCTCGGGCCTTCATCCTCTGTGGAAATACCGCCCGGGCGATTGTCGAACGTGTTGCCCACAAACCAAAGGAAAACTTGCGCGCGGCTTTGCCCGCTCTGCCTCAGGACCCGCGTTCATCTGCGCCGATGTCCGGGGCCGAGCCAGCGGGTCGCTTGTCGCCATCATAATCGGTGGTCGCGTCAGGATGCTGCCTGGCACGATCGATGGCCGCACTTGCTGACGCAGACAAGTGCAAGTCGCCCGCCGCTGCATTTTTGAACCAGGCAGCCTGAGCATGGGTCACATTGTCTGCGACCACAGCCTGCCCTCCGTCGCGCTCCTGGATCCTGGCATCACACAGATTATAGCGGATCTCCAGACCCTTCGAAGCCGGAAATCGATACTCAATGGCGTGCGGGTAGGTGCCGTTCAAGATGACCGTGTTGTGAAGCACCTGGGTGCCAGCCGAGTTGTTGATGGTGATCCCGACGTCCCCACTCTGGGCGCTCGTTCGGTGTATGAAGTTGTTGCGGACAATGCCACCCGTGTGATCATCTGTCGTGACAGGGTCAAGCCCGAGGGCGATACCGTACTGCACGTTGAGGAGCAGGTTGCCTTCGATGACGCTGTTCTTGCTTCCCTTCCACATGAGGATAGCTGGCCCCGCCAGTTGACCCGCGGGCGCACGAATGTTCTTGAACAGGTTGTGGCGAACGATCCACTTCGCCCCGTGCAGCACATCCACGCCGCCAGTATAGCTCGAGCGGGCGGTGCCGGTGAACTCGAACGTACAGTACTCCACAATGCCATCGTTGACTCCCACGCCGCCGGGATTGGAGCTAGACTTGATGAACTGCTGGCCAGCGTCGATCAAGTGCAGGTTATAGAAGCGCGGCGCCTGAGCTCCGGCAGATGGTTCGAGCTGGATCGGGTGATAATAGAACTCTTTCACTGTCAAGTTCGCGATGGTGATTTTCTGCACGTTGGCGAGCCAGAAGCCGTGCGGCACGGGGCCGTAGTGCTCGTTCCTCATACCCATCCCCACAAGAACGACGTCGTCGCAAGAGTCCGTCTTGCCGCGGATGGTAACGTCGCGCACACCGCTGTTGATGCCGAGTGTGCCCGTCAGCTTGTAAGTCCCGGGCTCAAGGATCACAGTGGAGCCGGAGGTCAATTGCCGGATCGCAAATTGGAGCTGATTTTCCGTCGCCACCCGCACGACTGGGCCCTTCGGGGCGGGCAGGGGAGGCGCCGCGCAGGCGCGCGTGAGCTCGGGCGCCGCGGTGGCATCACAAATGAGAAGGAAGAGCAGCATGCCAGGTCGGGCGATTCTCTGGGTGTAGTTGTTCATGAGAAAACCTCGGGCTGAGTGTCGTTGGCCTGGATTAGCAAGAACAGGCAGTATGCAGCGGATTTTCTCGGGGTTCAACGGTCATGGATACACCTCCAGGTGGAGTTTGATACCTGCCTTGCCGACGCGAACCTTCGTGGCAGTGACCAGGCCCCATGAATCGGCAGTAGCTTCGCCGGACTGCAGCTCATTGCCTTTCGGGCCCAGGGAACGCCAGCGCACCTTGGTCCCGGGAAGCACGCGGAACTTCTGGCAGCGGCGAGGGGTCACATCGACGGTGCAATCGCTGTTCGGCGCCTCGGCGTTCAGCTGCATCTGCATGGCCCAGCGCCGCACCTCGTCAACGATCGAGGCGTCCGCGGTCTCCCACAGGAGGTATCCGTTGCTCTGGCCTACCATGTCGCCATCGTTCGGGTCTCCATTCCCGGGGTGGCTGTCGAGCGAGCAGTTCGAAAACGCCGGCAGTGTCCGGTCGCTTCGAAGGTCCATTCCGAGCTCGCGTTCATTCGGATTGGGGCCTGGAAGAACTGCTCGTTCCCCGTGGCCAGCTTGTCCCCAGCGAAACACGTGCGGACGTCGCGTCTCTTGCAAGGCCTTCCAGAAGTCGCGAGCCTGCGGCCAGCCGATGGCCGCGTCGTTCTTGCCGTTCGCGAAGCAGAGGAGCGGGATCTCGGCCGAGGGATTCTGCTTCAAGAACCAGGTATCGTCAAACCAGACGAAGGCAGGAGTTTTCAGGTCCTGGTAACGAAGCTTCCAGTCAACGAGACCGTAGACGGCTTCGTAGCTACTGCGGAACTGCGGCGACCGATCCGGCGTGTGGACACCCACCCAGGAACCGATCCAGGCCACAAGCTCGGGGTGGCGAATTCCGAGGCTGATGGATCCTGATCCGCCCATGGAGCTGCCCGCGACGAAGAGGCGATGGACATCAAGCTGCCAGCGGCTCGCAGCCCAGCTGAGGAAGGCGACGAGCCGCTCCTGGGTGAAGTTTCGAACGACTCCGTCCTGCCAGGACTTCCAGGTGCCGAGGCTCTCGTGATAACCCGTCCACCAGTCATAGGGGATCTGATTGGTCGAGATCAAGACCGCCCCGTGGCCGGCGTTGTACCACCAACCGTAGCCAACATTCAGGCTACCGCCCCAGCAGTGGAGATGCAGTCCCGCCGACGGCGAGCGCCGCGAGGTTGGCGGCAGGCCCACGAGATAGTCGAATGGCCGGGAGGGCATGTTCGTGCGCGGCGGTGCCTCCCACCGCACATAGTAATGGAGCACAGGAGCCTCGATGTACGCGAACAATTGCGGCTTCTCGATCCTTTGCAAGACCGGCTCGCCGGCGCCAACGGTTTCCTCGATCGGCACCGCCGTGGTGTTTCCAGTGCCAAGGACCGAGAGGTCCTCTTCTCCATTCATGGCCATGCTGACGGCATAGTAGGCCTTTAGAGGAACACCCGGGTTGTGGGCGTAGACCGCGGCCCCCCGGGGAACCGGCCCCTTGCCCTCGTCGACCACGTAGCGGCGGACCTCGCCGGTCTCCGACGGAGCATCTCCGTAGTACTCTGCATTCCACCCAGTCAACGGCTCAATCTCGTCCACCAGCTCTGCCCGGGCAACGGACACCGCGCTGATTGGCTCAGCACTTCGATAGATTCTATATCGGACCTGGTCGGGCTTGGCCTTCAAGGCCGCAGTCTGTTCCCGCCATTCCTTGATGGTGATGGAGTCGGCATGGATGGGCGTGTCGACCTCGCTCCAGGTAAGCAGTGTCTGTCCGGCGCGGTGGCGGACCGTCAGTCCGGTCACGGGCTTCACCTTGTTCCTGGCCGGGGCGGCGCAAGTAACGTCCAGCCTGACGCCTTCCGGCAGGTAGCCGGGGAACGATACGACCTGGAACTTGACGGTGGGCTTGCCCTCGTCCAATGCACCGCGGACCGCAGCGGTTGCGTCGAAGGACAGAAAGCGCGGTGGCAGAAGGCGCAGGGCCTCACCACGACCGTCCGATACAACGACAGGCTGATTACGGACCAAGTACGCCTGACGCTCGTCGCGGCCAAGTCGGAGGACCGCGCGGTAGGCTACGACGCCGCGAGGCAACGCAGAAAGGTGGACCTCGATCTGGCTGTTCAGGCACACAACAGCTCCCTCAATCGTCGCCGGCGCCCGGGCTGAAAAGCTCCAGGTCGAGGCATCGCCGGCAGGCAAAGGGCGCGCTGCGCTGGCAACGGCCGAGGCTGCGAGGAGCAAGATACCCACTCGGGGACGAAGAGATCGTCGCAGTGGGGTCTTCAGTAGGTCTGTTCTCGGTTGGGGGACTGGTTCGCTTCACGCATCTGACAGGGTGTGCAGCTCGAAGGGGCTCTCGACTACCGAGTGACTCATGCGCCAGATAATTAGACTCCGCAGGGCCATGCGTTGGGACATCTTGACCAACGCTCCCCCACCATCGGCGCCGGAGGCGCCTGGCGCTTATCGAGCGCCGAGGAGGGGGAAGGGCGCCGCCAGACGCCCACTGCAGGGGAGGTCTTCCTCCCTTGCGAAAAGTATACGCAAGAGCAGTTCGCCGCAGCAAAAAAAAGAGGACGAGGCCATCGCATTGGCGATTGACCTCGTCCTCCGGGCGCTGCGAAACTTTCACGCTCCTGTACTCCGCGCGGCCATGCTTGGGACATCTTGACCAAGGCTCCCCCGCAAGGAGTATGCAATGGCTATCGCGTCACTATACGCAAGTTACTCGGTGGTGCCGGCGCCACGGTGTCCACCACCGGCGGCGGCGGCGGCGAGGGATCCGCGGAGATTGGGCAAACGATGCCATAAACTTCCGGGCGAGTGCTCGTGCAGGGCGCGCGACCTCCTGCGACGTTTTGAGACGCCTGGACGTTGTAGTAAGCTCGGAAGTTGTCGTTCGGGTTTCCCTGGAAGGCGTAGACCAGCACCTCGTCAAGCTGAGTGGTGTTCTGGGCACTGCCAATGTTGGCCGACCATTCCATCGAGATGGCATGATGGGAACTCCCGGGCCACGCGTCAAACTTGACGTTCCGGACAATCAGGTGCCGGGGAGGCAACCAGCTGCCGCCGTTGGAGCTGTAAAGCGTATTCGGCCCTATGTCGGTGACGTTTCGCATGTACGAATTCTCGATGACCTGGGGCGTCCACGAAGCCGTCGAGGGCCAAATTCCCAAATTCATGCCCTGGATGTCGATGTTTCGGAAGACCAATTCAGCCGCCGCATAATCTCCCGCAACGAAGCCCCTGCCGCAGCAAGCGCTTCCGGCTGGGTTGGCACCCCGGATCGTCAAACGGTCGAAGGTGATGTGAGCGGAGGGGTAATGGTAAACCGCTACGTTAAAGACGTGCCAGATCTTGAGATCCCTGATCACCGTCTCCTCGCCGGCAGGGTTCCAGTTGACGTCGAACGAATTCACCCACCAGTAGGTCAGCCCCTGCGCTGCGCAGTAGACCTCGTTGTTTTCGAATTCGGGGAGAGGTAATTTGTTCCCGTCGCGTACGGTGAATTGTCCGCTCACGGACGTATCCGCGCCCTTGAAGTTCGGCACCTTGACGTTGCCCAGGTACCGCATGAAGTACTTGAATCCATAGGAGCCTTCGGGCTGATTGCCCCACACATCGGCCGCAACGTTATTGCGGACATAGTTGTTTGGGCCGCGGAACCAGAAGCCCGTTCCTTCGGTGCCTTCCGCAACGTTGTTGCCGCCGCCATGCGCACGAGCAACAAAGTTATGATCCACGGTGTTGAAGCTCTCCGAGCCGTCCTCGAACATGATCAGGCTACCACCAAAGTTATAGACCACGTTGTCCTGGATCAGGCCGTAGTGGCTATTGTGGACCGTGATTCCCCACTTCATGTTGTTGTCCGTCGACCCCCCATCCACCGAATTGCCAATGAGAGTGAACTGGTAGCCGTTCGCCGGAGTAACCTGTGGGCCCATCAGGTGGTGCATGTGCAGAGCGTACCGCCCAATGTGGTTGGTCGCGTCGTTGAGCGGATCGATTGTAGTGCGGCCAAGGTCGCGGAACTGCGTGTAGCGGATGTCCGCGTCGGCTCGGTGCGTGATGAGCACGTGCCCCTTTGTTCCGCTCTGGCCGATTGGGATCTCCGAGCGGACAATCACATTGCGAGACAGGTTGCAGACGTGCGGCAGGAAATCGATCGCGCCCTCGCCATCACGGGCCCCGAAGTGATCGAACTGGAGCGGACTCGAAAGCGTCAGAATCTTGCCGTCCCCCGAAACGCTCTGAAGAGTAAGCTCCTCCCCCTGCGAGACCTTCGGTGCCCAGTTCACGATTTGATCCCCCGTCATGTGCCGGGTATCGGGGATGAACAGTCGATCGCCCGGCTGCCACCCTGAAACCGCACTCTCGAGAGTGACGGTGTTCTGCCCCCGGCGGGGTTCCTGCGAAACACGGACGAAGGTCGAACGCTTGGCGGCGCCGTGCAGGACCACCTTGCCCATGACGATGAGTGCCGTGCCGTACTGCGCGGCGTCGGTCACGGCCTTGTTGGCGATGACGATCTCCGCCTTCACCGAGGCCGGCACCGGCTGCGCCGCCGATCCGATGAGGAGCGCCCCATCGGGATTGACCTCGACGTTGGCAGCCCACAAACGCGTCGACACCGTCGTGTCGAACTGGAGAATGCCATCAATCCCCACAGCGTTGAGTGCGAACGTCAAGGTTCGGTCGAAGGTCACGGTGGTCCCCGCGCTGATCAGCACGGAGTCATTGCTCTGCGGCACTCGCGCAGGTGACCACGTCGATGCGCTCGACCACCTTCCCGAGGCCACGCTTCGAATCGAGGGCGAGGCACAAAAATCAGGAATCGTGTCGTTCGGCAACACGTGCTGCGCAAGCGCGCCGCTTCCGTGGGCGCACATCAGTAAGACGATAATGAAAAGACACGTGGAGCGTCTCATTGGAATCCCTCCTTATCACTTGTTTACGCCCTGCCAGAGGCCTCTGCGGCCGGTTCCTCCCTGGAGGAGCTATTCGGGCAGGACGTCGCCGCACCAACACGGCAATACAACAATCTTTCTTTCCTCGACTTCGCTTGACTTTGACTTCGGCGAATTACGGTCGGCGAAGCGTGCGCCTGTCGCACTCCAAGAGAGAGCAAGGAGGCCTTCCAGACCCCTCCGGGGTGAACCTCGATGCTTCAGAACCAATGCTGAGCAAAGCAAGTCCTGTGCCCCGTGGGGATC
>SXGS01299298.1_pt1 | contig 15727 bp, 8 predicted proteins | sample 3174681 | NCBI WGS metagenome assembly SXGS01 (sample SAMN11356861, study PRJNA531348) | freshwater metagenome | isolation source: freshwater sample F1-80 | place: China: Fuxian Lake, Yuxi | collected 2017-12-25 | reverse complement strand
TTCAACGGACCATGTGTAGATTTCGTGATTTTGATTTCCGTTTTTGTCATCACTATCACATCATAATTCACCAATTGTACAACAATCTTGTCCCATGCTACTTTCGGTACTCTTCGATCAAGCAACGCCCTAAGATTTTCCATCGGATAGTCCGGTGGTAAAAGGCTGTTCTCGTAGACTATACCATTGCAACAGTACGAAAAAGGCTGAGAAATATCCCTCAGTATAGTGATAAAGTTGTGCATCCCTTCACGCGTCGACGCGTCCAATTTACGCGGTGAAATACACCCAATCATCACCGGAGTTGCCCAACAAAACTCATCCACTTTCATCTCAAATATGTACTGACCAACCTTCCACACTCCGCTAACCGGGTCTTGTACATAGTTCAGCAGTTGCAAACATCGTTTGAATTTGTCATTAGGACTCTCAGCTGGATCACTGATACCGACCAATCTATTCTCAATCCATACGGACATTCTTCAATACAACGATTAAAGTTTTTTTGTCTATGAAATTTATCGACATTCAAACAGTAGAGTTAAAGTTTATTGTATTTCGGACAAAATTGACTCGAGTCGCCAAAAATAATAAGGGGTAAAATACACTTGTCTGGTATACCTTCGAACTTTCAGACTGATATACCCTCCCCTATTTAAGGTTACTAGGAGTTTTCCACTTTTCCCTTTCTTCCTTCTTACCCCTTATCTTACCCCGTTTCCGCTCATCTGTTAAGTTTTGGGTTTTTCGCGACAGCCCTCATACCGGGAATTTACTCCCAAATACCTGAAATAATTAAATTTTATTTGATAAATACCTAACCCGTAAAGGTTGAAAATTGGTACAAAAGTGACTTAAATTGACAATTTGTGAACTGTCAACAGATCGAGAAAACAAAGTTACCAGGATTGCAAATTTTACACTATCGTTCAAACACAGTATTCACATCAACTTATTCCAACTAATACCACCAGTAGTACTTTACATAGATGCCTGTTGGTACTTGTGTAAGTTGTACCAAAGAGACTACATTCGCATGTCAGGCTTGCAACGAAAGTCAACCGGAACAGATGACGTTTTGCTGCTCGAATAAGCAATGTCTTACACACCCCAACTTTGTCGCTCACGTCACCTCTGCTGCACACAAGGTTGAAGGGAAAAGGACCGAAGCGTTGAAACTCAAGGAAAGTGAATCGAAACGCAAAAGATACCTGGAGACCGACTCCTCTTCATCTTTATCGTCCTCTTCATCTTCTTCCTCTTCAGATTACGGAGGTGAAACTTGGACCGATGAGGATCTCCCTCCTATACAGAAAATTGTCTTAGATCCAGTTGAAATGTATGAAGATGCAGATTCCATGGACTTTTGGATGTCGAAATTTTGTCTTGCTTTGCGCACTCGGATGGAAGAAACATTCGACAATCTTGAAGTCGGCATTTGGTACAGAAAGTGGTACCCGCACCATCCCAAGGCTGTAGTTTTTTTCGCTCTACAAAGGATCATCTGGAACTACGGTATCTATTCTGTTTCTTCGACTGGAACCAAATCCTACGATTCGATGCAAAATGTTGAATCGAAACGAAAATTGTTGTCAAGTCGTAGTACGTACTTTGCCTTTAGAATATCCGATTCGAGTGTGAAGTATTTTGCAAAACTCAAGTTATTGATATTCGACTTAACTCATCCAACCGAAGTATCCGAAGGAGTTCCTTTCTTAGTTAATTTTACGGCTGTTAGGTCGTTTCTTGCGTACATGATCTACCGTGCCAGCCAAGAGCTTGGACAGCAGATTCTATTGGACCAAACGGCATGGCAGAAATTGACGGAGTATTTTGGCACGGGGCTTTTTGAGCGAATTACCGGTCAATACCTATACTTGACTGTCACGAAAGTTGTATTGGATTCCGGCTCAGGGATACAATTTCCGCCTATGGAACAGTACGAACTGCATCATAGATAACAAACCCATAAACATGGTCACATAGATTTTTAAAAAAGTAGAATCACTTGAACCCTACAAAAAAATGCCAAAGTGTAACATATGTCGTGACAAAACTGAACAAAGTTGTTTCGTTTGTTTGGAACAGGGGAGGAAGCGGTACTTTTGCAATCAGTGTCAAACTTCCAACACCTACAATCTTCATACGGCTATCCATAGAGATCTTCAATTGGAGTTAGTTGAAGCTGACAAGCGCTCCCAAAGTCAGGCATTAGGCGAAGTTGAAGTCAATCCACCAAAAAAACAACACCAAGACTATAGTTCCTCTTCCGAAGAAGAGGACTGGAGAAAAGAACTCGCTGAAATGTCTACCGAAGGTAAGAGCCCTGGTACTTCGGAAAGTGAATCAGAGGAGGATGGAGATGATTTCTACGATGAAGTCGACAGTGATGATGAAATCCTGGGTACATGGAAGGAGTTGAATGCACAAGCTAAGTCCGGACCAGTCGTGACAAAAGTTAGTGATTTCTACGCCTCCTCTGAAACTGCCAAGTCAAGAAGAAACCTACTGACACGAACAATCTCCCGGATGAAACCGAAGAAATGGTTTGAATTATGGGAGCACGACCAAAAAGCAGTTGCTGTTTTCCTCTTTGAGTGTGTGATCGTTACATTCGGGCTTTGCCTTCATACAGAGAACAAAAACAAAATACGTCTTTCCCAAAGTACGCATTGGAAACGAAACATTTCCGCAGTCAGACGTCTATTGAGTTTAGACCTGAAGTTTGAAAATGTAGAACTGCAATTAGATTTCGCCAGTCCCTCTTCCGAAAGTCTCCTACCGTTTGACTCTCTCCAATTCAAAGTCAAGGCTGCTTGGAAAATGATAGAGTATTCGAGGAAGGATTATGACCTGAGTTATGTAACCAACAACTCTATCTTCAGTGAGTTCCTCCAGTACTCTGCTCTTGACTACATCAAAATTCAACCAAAAAAGCCCCGTGACAGCCGTATTACCACTGAGTGGGTCAATTATTGGCCGTCTGAACAGTTTGATCAAGCACGGGGTCTCGACAAAGCAATTGGAAAAACGCTTCGATTTATTTCTGGAGGTCTCCATCGGGTTGAAGACTTTGTTTTGGATACTCAGGTGTTTACAATTGAAGATAACAAATGGAAAACTGGCACCCGTCCGATAAAGTCTAAGCTTCTTAAATTGGACAGCAGTTTGTTCTCCTTGAAAGAATAAAACTTTTACCAATGTTAAAACGGACGCTCTACTATAGACAATCCGGTACAATGTAGAGTTGAATCTAAGAAACTGTCCTGGTATGGCAAAAAAGTGTAAAATCTGTGACACGGATACCGACACTGCATGCCCAGTGTGTCACGAGAAAGACAACATATGGGCTTGTTGCAATAAGTGTAACACCACAGTTGCGTTCAAAAAGCACTTGAAAAGTCACGCTGAAAAAACCAAGGCCTACGTGAAAAAGAAAAAGCAAGAGCGAAAACAAAAGAAATCGAAAGTCATAGAGGCACCCAAACATAAGCTGGACCTCAACAAAGCTCCTGAACCAAAGAAAATCAAAGTTATTTCTATCAGTAGCGAGAGTGAAAGTGCCGAAGAGGAAAAACCCGGATACAACCCTGCTTCCTCGGGTGAAGGTGAAGTTGGAGAGGGATCTTTTTCTTATTCGGAAGAGCCTGGTTATTATCCAGTCGATCCCGAATATTCACCATCATCACCTGGGTATTACCCAAGCCCAAAATACTCCGAAGAGGAAAAACCGAAGAAAAAGAAGAAGAGTTCTTCATCAGAGTGGGTTCCACAGTCTCCAAATCTTCCTCATTGGGCCGCTGAATTTCTAGTGAAACCACCCATGGCAGGAAGCTCCGAATCAGAGGAAGAACAACAGGCAAAAGATGTTCTTGAATCTTTGTCAGAAGAGGAGAAACAAAAAAAGAAGAAGTCGAAATTCTCCGGACCAAACCCTGATCCAAATCCCCTTGCTTTTTATCCTCAAGCTCCGAAATTGATACCGCCACCGCCGGGAATGAAAAAATGGGGACCCAATCCTAACCCCAACCCTCCGGTGTTTTACCCACCCGTGGTAAAACCACCGGTTATTATCCCACTACCCGATATTCAACCAGAACAAGAAGAAGAGATGGAATCTTCGGAAGAAGAGGATGAAGGCGTGCCACAAGAAGTAGTAGAACCTGTGGGCGATCCTGAACATCGTGCTTCTTATAAGAACAAACCCACTTACAAAACCGAGGAATCTCACCAATGGCACTATCGAGAAATAATGAATTTGTCCAGTAGGTGGAACGGAAAGTTGGAAACAGCATATCAATATCTGGTAGCTAGTGATCAATTCGGAAACTTGATGGAACGCGGGTTGAGTTTTGGACCCAAAACATGGTTGAAGTTTTTTGGAGATTTTCCGATCGCAGCTGGAATGTTCTTGCTTCGGAGGGCTATGCCTCGATTCATTCTCACTCTCAAAGGTGAAAGAAAACATCCCTTGGTGCTGAACGCTGCACTCAATGAATTCGATCAAGAACTGTTTCAAAATATAGCTGATCTTCCAGAATTCACTTTTCCCGTTCAAAAAAACGGCAAAATGCGAAATCTTTTACATGTTTTCTATGCCTCTCCCAATGCAGATCAAAAATGGGAGGTTGCAGACATTACAATGTGGAAATTAATCGCCCATGACCTTTCACAGCGCCGTACACGCAGTTTAATTCGAAGACATAGAACTTTGATCAGCAATTTCTTTTATTTCAATTCAATCAGCTTTTATGGCAATATCATTGAAAACGAAGAAATCAAGCGAGTGTTTTTTGGAAATTTGTTCAAAGACATGGCAAAGTTCGCGTATGAAAACGTTTTGAAAAATCTTTACGCAGTTTCCCTTGGTGCGTCGAAAGTAGATTTTCAACCACTGACTTCATGCTTCGAGTATTCAAACGGCTGGGTACAACCCCTATTTGAACAACCTATCCCGGAACTCGATTACCACGCTTTGACTCCGTTCGTTAAAACAGTGCAAGAATAACTGAAGATCTATCAGGGCAAGTAAATCTTTTTAGATTCATTTTGGGTTTGAAATGATTATTATGTGACAAACTCGAACACCACTCGATGACAGTGAATTTGGGATGAAATAGAGAATTTGTCTCATATTCAGTGAAAATAAAAGAATCATACTAATTGGATTTACGTATAGTGTACAATCAGGAAGGAGGATTAACTTAGAGTCAAACACCGCAGTAAGATCAAGAATACAAATTATGCCCCAGGGTCATTGCTTTGTATGCAGTGAATCGACACCGCATAAGACGCATCAACATGACGGTGGCAAAGTCGTGTATTGTTGTAGCAAAGAATGTTACGATAGTGAGGAATTTCAATCCCATGTGGAAAAGCATGAAATCGGTGGCAAACAGACCGGAACTGGCCTGAAACAAAAGATCGACAAAAGGACATTCTTCGGCAGCGTCCACGATTGGTTCAAAATCGAAGTCACTGAATCTACCGCAAATGAAGTAGATAAGAAAACATCTATGTTCAAGAGATTGATGAACAAAGAAGCTTCGTCTGAATTGGCTTCTCAGAACTTATCTAGAACCTGGTTGATCTGCTTTGTTTTGAACAAACTAATTCAGAGAGTTGAAATCCAATGCCCTGATTGGAACGGAGAGGGGACATTCCCTTTGACTACAAAACTCAACTCCAACAAAGTTTGTACAGTTCAAACCAGCGCTGAAGATCGTCATCAGTTATTGTTGGTTCTCAAATACGACCCAAACTTGATGCCTGTTCTAGATTACGTTAGCGCGAAAAAGAACCGCATGGGTTGGAAACAATTCAACTTTGCTGAATATTTTTCATGCATGTGTTTTCGCGATCGTTACGATTGGACTTCTATCGGAAACTCAAGCTTGAACATTGTCAGCAACATTTTCAGTGTTGAAATTGACAAAGTGGTCAAAGATTTGGTTGCCTACTACAAGAAAAATCCAAACGCACCCAACTTGTACGAGGTGTCATACACTTCCACTGAAAACAATCATTACTGGACCAAACAGAAACCTCAGACTCGTTCTTCGATTGATTTCCTACAACCCACTGTTTTAACTAACGGCATCGCTGATATTTCAGTACTTCGTCAGATAGCAGAGGATACTAGCGGTAGAGCATGGGTTGCTAGTCAAGTTCGAACCCCTGCAATCCCGTATGAAAACCCGAACAAACCTGGACAAACATTTCTTGATCACACTCAACTCAAGACGAAACCAGTTGATGACCCTCCGCATTGGCAACTCAAGACAAAGCTTCAACTGGCAAAAGATAGTCTTCTCCGGAGCGTATTGGAACCATGGAATGCGATACCCAGCCCATATGCTCAAGAATACCCTCGTTTGAAATCGTTTGCGACATTGGATTACGTGTTTAAGCAAATCGCTTTTATTACACCAAAAGGCGAAGCTCTACCGGGTGCTCAGCGGATACAAGTCGGTGGAAATACAGCACCCATCAGTGAGGTGATTTTGATACCAATTGGAAATCTCTCACTCTTCACCGCCACTATTCAACCAATCCAAGCTGGGTGGAACAACTTTGTTGACATCTTTGCAAAACTCCGAGCGGATGATATTTCCTCCTACTTGTATCTAAGTCGAATTTCAACTGCGAAAAACCTCTTCCCCATTAGCTCGAAGATATTGAACGTAGCCGTGAAAAGAATCGAGTCTTTAGTTGAATTTCTGAAAGCTTTGAAAAAGGAGGATTTCAAAGACCCTGCCTATCCTGGGACTGACAAAACAATTCTTGGCACTGCGATGAATGAGTTGTTGACAGTGAAACTTTCTTTCACACAACCAACGGTCAAACCTGTAATCAGCATTTCACCGGCACCAAAGTTTGCTATTCAAGCTCGGTCATTTTTACAGATTTCCGATGAAAAAGGACAAAGGATATATCCAAAGTTGTCACCTGCTGCAAAGAAAGCTCAACGGGAAAATGAAACTCGACGCAAATCCGAGAAGGAAAACCCTCCAGTCGTACCACCTGTAGTATCACCGCCTGTAGTATCACCGCCGGTAGTCGTACCATCAGTTGTTGAACCGAAGAAAAAGGAATCAAAGCGACCGGATGTGGATCCGTACAAACCTGTTGTTGACATTACCGAGGGTGAAATACGCGTGCCTGAAGACCCGGCTGACTATCGTTCTGATTACGCGGTGTCATACCGCAAAGAACTTTCTCGTGACATTGAGTTACTAAGTTCAAAAGCGTGGCTGAAGAAATGGGGTCAATTCCCTCTTTCTGCTGCCTACTTTCTGATGGATTCTCTTTTTGAGATTGCAATCCTTTGTATTGAACCGAAATCATCGCCTGTTTACAGAGTTTTCCCAGTTAACTCCTTGGTGTTTCCGCTTGCTTCCGCTCAGATAATCCAAGAGCCGTTATCCATCGCCGTGCGTTATCATGGTCAGGAGTACAGTTTACGTCAGAAACTATGGAGCGTCTATCGGAGACTGAGACTGAGTGCAAAAGCTGCTATTCTGGATGATATCAATTCAACCGCTGAAGAGTTACGCAAGCGTTACTGGGAAAGTCGATTCATCGTTTCGGATCAAAGTTTCACCTGGAATATGATCGGCCCAGACGGAGACAACGCCGCCGCTGTGTTGGACAAAATAATCGATGTACTTAACAACACTTCCTCCGCGCCACCGGTTGAAACTTTCACTGAGTATTACAACTACGATGAACAAAGGCAAAACTGGGTGGTGAAACGAAACTTGGATTATCCTGTGTACATCGGTTCCCAGTTGATAGAGGGTGGCAAACGCTCTGCATCTGAATTCGAAGCACAAGAATCAGCTCCTGTTCGCACCAAGGTGGATGTGGATGGTCAAATTGAAGAGTACGTTGAGAACTTTGCCAAATACGAGGCCGAGTTTTCTTCGCTAACACAACAATCCTCTCCGGTGGAGTGGATCAAAGCGAGAGGAAGTAGCGTAGCAGCTACTTGTTATCTCTTCGACAGGGTCATCAAAAACATTGGTATTCTAGTTTCAGAGGAAGGAAGAGAATTCTACAAAGTGATTCCAGTCAATGCCAGTCCAGGTGTTTGGGATGACAACGTCAAGCTGGCTTTAACTCCTAAGATATTCTTGGAGTTTGTCGGATCAGAAACTGAAATGAGACGTAAATATTGGAGTATCCTCGCTGCCGGTAGAAACACGCTCCCTCTGTTGAGAGAGAAAGATGACTCCGATTTGATGTGGGCATATTGGTTGTACAGATTCAACATTCCAGCGCACGACCTACTTTGGCAACCTTTGTCTTCACGTGAGTTATCAAGGTCGCTATTTTCCGCTGTTCTTGAAGCTCTGCGTCACTTTCTCTTCCACTCTCCACCTCAAACTATGAGTCGTTATTACAAAATGGTAGACGGAAAATGGCGCGAGTCTACCAAAGACGTTGTGCACCCGAAGTACATTGGTGGTAAACACGTTCCAGCTGGTATGAAGAAAGTACTTGGGAAAGAGGAAATTCGAAAACTGAGCAAGTTGGACGTGAATCAAATTGTAGAAGCTCTGAAATCTGGAAATTTACAATTACCCGAAAGCAATATCCACTTGACGCAGACAATGTTGTTCTGGAAACACTACAATCCCTTGGTGGCACTTGCTATCTGCACAGTATTGTGTTTCACTAAGATCACTTACTCTGCTGAACCGACAAAGTTGGGTTTAACAGTCAGAACCAAAACGTTGAAACATTTTGTTGGAATCGATGATAGTGCTTGGAATCATTTTGGGACTGTTTTAATCAACGCAAATCCTTCAAGAAAACATACACTCCTTGAAGTAGGCGTGGATATTGCGCCACAGCTGGCATGTCTACAGCAAGCACTGAGACTTGGTGTCTTCAATCACATTTTCAGAACTACTAGTCATGCTGTACTACTCGTTGAATTAACCAAAAACTCTGTTTCATACAGAGTGGACAAAGATGTCAAGTTGATGACTACAAGTGTATTTATTCGAGTTCTGGATGAATTCAGTGAAAGAAAACCAGAGGCTCTACCTACGTTCTTGCATCGAAAGGAACTCGCGAAACCTGCAAAACTGTCTACGATTAGACTACATCGTAGTTATGGAATCGTACAAGGAGAATACAAGAAACTCAAGCCTTTCAAGTTGGATTTAGATAAGAAGCCAACCATTATCGCTGATGCCACAGCGACAGAAAAACTCCTGTTCAAAATATTCCCTTTGGTAGAAACACACGGACCGGTGAACAAAGGTCTAATCACTGTTCAACAGATTACTCAATCTGAAACCGTCAACGTCACTCGCTCGGCTAACACAGCGTACGATGGGTTTGTCAAACAAATCAAATTTTACGTTGCCTCTGGACTTGACGCCAAGTATTTGGAAATTGTTTTGCTCGGAATAGAGATTGGAAAGTACAACCTAGAGCACGTGAAAAACTGGTTCTCTACTGTCTCTCCCCTCATGCAGGAATTCAGCACTACCGCTATTCAGCAATTATTGAACTTCCTTGCTAAACACGTTGCAAATTCCCGTGGAATGTCAAAATTAGTTCTACTCTACAACGAAGACGTAGAAGGTTGGTCCATTGTACATCCAAAATCGACAATGTTGACCTTATGGTAAACGCCGTTTCTCAGAGTAAAAAAAATCTCTGCGTCTTCAACTTTATTAGTTACATTTTATCACTGATAAGAACATTAACAAGAATGTCGAAGCTCCGAAAAAAGTAGATGTAACCCCCCAGAATTCCACAACAGAAGTTGTTTCTAGCCATGAGTGCTTAATGTTTGGTGTAACATCGTAGGAAAGTCTGCAACTGTCTACTTGTACCCAGTTACCATAGGGGTATTTGGAACACAGGACTGTGGCATTGGTGATTTCAAGACCGAATTCCATTCGTGCGAAACAATCCCATTCTTTTAGATCCCAGGTGCAATAGGTGTAGCGAGAGGTAGGACAGAGAGATTCACAAACAATCGTGCCTGTGAAACTGCTACACCCGTAGTAGTTATTACAAAAGTACATCCCGCCTGGCTTATCCAGGTTCAAATAGCGATCAAGGTAATTGGCTGAAAGAAAAGAAACTAGTATTCCCATAATAACCGAAAGAGTTACGATTGACATGGGAAGTATTTTTTTGAACAAGATTTGTTCGAAAATAAATAAACAAATACCAGCATCGAAATTCGTAGTAAATGGTTTAATTTTGTTGGACATGGGTGAATTAAATCGAGGTGGAATTTTGATAAAAGTGGGGTTGGAGAGGAAGTCGGATTACTGGTAAGCCCAAGGAATACCATCCAACATTCCCATACCACCAGTACCGCGCAATGAAACATCCAATTTTCGGCCATCTTCAGTGAAGGTAACTTTGCCACGAGAAACCACTGTATTGAGTGGAACTCCATCAATCTTGGAAGCTGTTATGACTTTCTCCATCTCCATTGTTTCGAATAAACGAACAGCACAAGGAATCGGAGGTTCATCGATTAGATTGTAGGGGTTAAGGAGGTCATCGTTGGGGTATGTTCCCACAGTTGACCACACGTTTGGCATTTCCGAACCAACGGGGATCAAGTGGAAAGTCAGAGACGCGGTAGGACGAACATTTCCAGACAAACGCTCTTTAGCATACAGCGTGTCTGCGCCGTAACCTCGAAGGAATTCGCGAAGCCGAATATCTCGGAGGACAACGACGTTCTTCTCACCCGTGATTTTGGCTCCGCATGTCAAAGTGTAAGTTCCACCCTGTGTCTGAGTCAATCCGTCCATGTTTTCAGTGTACAAAGCGTTGCAGACTTCGAGGGTACCCAGGTTTTCAGCTCCACGTTGGCAAGCAATCGCCAAGTCAGCAGTCACCACAACCCAATCACGGATGGCGATTCCAGTGAATGGAAGGGGGAATCCGTTTCGGTGCCAACGCTCGAGTGCAGGAAGTGTAATCGGGGTAAGCATGAAAAGCTTGGCAATGAAAAGCTCCAATCCGTAAAGGTTGCTTGTGATTTGATTCCAGTTGTCCAAAAAGACACTTCCAGTTTGTGCCAAAATTTTGGTGACGACATCAGTATCCTTTTTGAGTGAAGGCACTGTCCGTTTCCACTTAGCACCAATCGCACCTTGAATCAATTCATCACTGGTGAGGAGTTCTTTTGCACCTTGATGAGTGATTTTGTTGACTTTTGAGAGGAACGTAGCTCTGTAATTCTCGTTTTCGCTCATTTGGGTGAAATGATGAGTGAGCATGGTATGAGAAAGGCCAGGAAGGGCACCTTGAATGAATTCACCAGCATTATGTACGAAGACGTCACCGTGAGCTTTGATGAAGTCTTTCAATTCTTGTTCAGTCATGACCTGATTCGGGTCATTGAGTTTACACGGAGTCCAATTTGTAGAGTTCCAGTTTGCAGCTTTCTTTTTCAGGTCGCCGTAAGAAACTGTAATGAAGTCTCCAGTAGCCGCATTGTCTCCAGCTTTGTCGAATAGAGTTCCTACTGAAGCCAATGTTGTTGGACCATCGGTAGTAAATGGAACAAAGTTTCTCAATCCGTTTCTCAAATCAGTGTAAGCCTTTGTTAATTTTTGTATCTCCGCGATGGCCTTGGCATTGCTAGCCCTAGCGGGCGCAAGTACCGATTCCCAAGTAGCAATTTTGTTGACATCAGCCGCTGCCACCTTTGTCACATCACTTAGGCGAGCATATGCCAACGCTTCAATCATTAGATCAGATGTGTCATTGCTGTACAAAAACGAAAAAACTGTCGCAGCGGTCACTTTTTTGGTTTTGGGGTCGAATGTAACAATGTTGCCGAGCAGGTTCACTACAGAGGAAAACAAAGCGATATCTTCGGAACTTCCAGTTGTGGTTCCTGCATTCAGTCGAGCCAAGAATGCTTGTCCTGCCTGTAGTACTTTGAACATTTCAGCCGGATCTTGGAAAAGTGTAACTGCGTCGGCGAAAGAAGTGGAGACAAGTCCGAGGAGATTTTTGTACGCCTGGTCGGTATCCTGGAAGGTACCATTTGAAGTAGCAATCAACTTTTGGAACGCATCAACTACATCTGGGTACTTTTTGGTCATCACTTTGATAACTTCTTGACTCCAGTGGGCCAAATTATCGATACTGAAGTGTGTAGCAGAAGGCCACTCTCCGAACAGAGTGAACAAGTCACCGTCTGAGTCCTGGAACATATCGAATTGATTTTTTGTGACAAAACGTCTTGCCAGATTAGATATCTTTTGCATGTTCTTGGCTTTTCCATCTTTTTCCCAAACGCCACAGTCCCGGATAGCTCGCATCAGATTCGGACGGAAAGGTTTGCGGTTGTGTGCGTCCCAAATTTGAATCTCTTCGAAAGATTTGTTCCATTTCTCCGCGCCCCAGTCTGTAGATCGACCGTCAATCATGTACCACTCCCCAAAGATAGAGTCTTCTTCCATAATTGAACCTCCGAATACTTTCAGTTGCGCCTCGAAATCCTTGATGGGGATGATCATGCCATCAGCGCTGTTGTTGAGAACAATGTTGAAGTAGGTGTCGTTCAATCGTTCCTTGGTTTGTTTGAGGGTCTCAATTCCAAAATCACCACTGTTGTGATGGCGAATAAGCAGTGGATTCTCTGCGGCGATTTCCATGGCCAAATCATCGCGAACGATGAGGGTGTTGGGAGGGATACCACCGTTGATCTTGGACTCGGCGTTAATGATTGTGGCCAATTGAGTCAAAACCGAAAGTCCTGCATCCTTTGCCTTCTCGAACAGACCGAAAGTAGCGAATCGGTTTTTGAACATGTTCTCTAGGGTCTTTTGTGCGTAGCTCTGCATCAAACCCTTGTTGACCCTCTTGTCGCAGTCGAGAAGCGCCTCGAATGTGTACATCTGCAAAGTCGTCTCGATTTGCATTTTGACGTGAGCAGTGAAGAGTTGGAAAAGGCTTGGCTTCTCTCCATTTGGAAGTGTAACGGATTGCGAAGCGGCGATCATTTGTGCATTCCAACCAAGACCGATAGTGAAGGAAGTGAGTTTCTTCTCAATCGAACGGTAACCGACGTTTGGCACACGACCACGTGCACCGACAATAGCTGCCCTTTCAGCATCAAACACAAGTTCCGTCCAACGGGTTGTCATGCTTTCAGCTGTTACATAGACAATAGGGAGGACCGCAATGTTGATGGGTGCCATCTTGACGAAGGCCATGTGAGTCACCAGTCTGACAAGATTCTCCTTCGTATACCCGTTGCGAACATTGGCTTGGATAATGTCCTGCTGATTTGCATTTGCAGCCTGAGCTGCGTTGACGACGATATTCGTTGCTCCAGGTCGGGACCAAGTATCCTGAGGTTGGATAAATTGACTGAAGCCTCCAGTTTGAAAAGACATGTTTCAGTGCAATTTGTACTTTAAGTATCACAACTGGACTCTAGAAGGTACATAGGTTATCCTTACGTTTTTCAGTATTGCCTGGTACACAAAAGATACAATTGGTCCTTTTTTATTATCTCGGATTGTTTGCGTCGTTTTTCCTGTACTACCAATGCCATCAACTCACGTACAGCTGTCAATGATTTGGTGTACTTTGCTCTAGTGGAATCGTCAATTTTGGCAGTTTTGATAGTTTCAGTGTAGATGGAGAAAATTTCAGTCTGTGCTGCACAAAGTTCGTCTATGGGCGAGGCAGTTTCAATTGCATAGGCTATTTCACCCTTGATAGCTGCAATATGCCGCGCAAGCATAGCATTGGCTTCTTGTTCGTGTTCGAGATGACCACGTGCCATAGGTGTGCGATGTAGGTGAACTTTGCGTTCATTGTAGGCTCTCAATGTCGCAGGATCCCAGGTTAGACCCTCAATTGTAGAACCAAGTGCAGTACGAGAATGTCGCGTCTCAAAACAAGCTTTCGGTATGAGATATTGGACAGTCTTTTGTATATCCTTTGTCAGGTCTGCAAGGTTTTTGCTGACGGTAGAAATCGAACCTATTTTTTTCTCGTAGTTATTACGTTGCATGTCCTTGACTGGTACGAAACTGCCATATGTGATCAATTGTGTGTGAGAGCGTTTCAGTTTGTCACTGAGTTCATTTGCACGCTTGACCAACCCGTCGAGATCGTAATGCATTCCGAGTTTGTTATTATCCAACAACGGTTTTGTAGTCGCCTGACTGGGTTTCGGATGTTTGTCCAGAACCACACTGGATTTACGTCGAGAAAGTACATTGGCGTTGTGACGTTTTGCACCCTCTGCGTCCAAGATGTTGGCAGTGTCGTTCCATTGATCGTCTTCATCCTCACCTGTGTCATCCACTACCAGGGAGGACGCTTCTCCTTCACGAGGGTGGAATTTGCTGACTCGTCTTTTCTGTTGGTGTTCCTCCGCTGCTTGTTCTTTGATCAAATGTTCGGGGATTTCAGGTTGTTGGTTCTGTTTCTTTTTCGCTTGACGACCATTCTTTTTCCAATTGGAGACCAAATTGGATTTTTTAGGTGCTTTCTTTACCCTGGGTGTTCTGGGAACTTTTGGTCGTTTTTGACGTCGATTTGCAGGCGCTGGTATCGAGGTAATATCCAAGGTAAGTAAGGACAAGGGCTCCTTTTCTCGACTCTCATCAGTGGTAAGCCAATCGTCTAGTATCAGAGATTTCGGCATTCAAAGTGTTCGAATAAAGGTGAAATGAGTGTGAATATTTTTTCTTCTATTTTAATATCAATTTATCTTTTTTTCCGTAAACTCGGAAATGGTTAGCGTAACAGCTTGGCATACAACACAGACCAGGATACCCGATACTACGACCAAAAAGTTACCACTCATCAAAATCCAAAATCCACTCAGAGCAGTAGTGTAATCGGTCATCAACTCTTTGTAATCGGGTAGGAAAAACCGTTTGACATGGTGAATAACTAGGTAGCGCGTTATGTAGACCAAGAAGAGTTGTATTTTCAACATTTCGAGATTGTTGTTGTCCGGAGGAGGTACGGAGAAAAAAACAGACCAATTGACGGCGAATAGTACTAGACTGCCTTGATTCGAAGCGAACACTGTAATAGTTTCGGAGAATAAACACGCCACGAACACCCAGACATCAGCTTCTGAGAGTATTTTTAGGAAAACCTTTTCCGTACGAAGTTCGTAGTCACCGCGTAAACATTTGGTTGAATTCCAAAGCAGCCAAAACCAGATTGTAAAAAGATAGGCCCCGTAGGGATTCAGCCTTGGTTCTTTGCTGGTGTAACCATAGTAGGCGAACATGTGAAATGTCAAACCAGTAATACCAAGAAGACCGAAGTTCATAGAAGGGTGTTCGGTAAGTTCATTGCTCACAACCACTGCAACACATGAGATTGCAAGTGCTATAAAAAGCATCAATTCATCGTAAAGTACTACGCGTCGGCGTTTTTTATGTACAATCTGATCGGAACGAACTTGTTCAACATCGTCCATTGTTAATAGTGAATTTTGTACTATTACCACTTGTGTAGAGAAGAGTAGTACCTGTAGAGCACGAGTGGCGTTTATAAATTTGATTTCAAGTCTTTCGAATTTACATATTATGGAACACTACTTGGGAGCGAGTCTCGTCGATGCCAAAAGAACGATGGAGGAAATCGAGGCAGTAAATCAACGCTGGAATCAAGAAGCACTTGACTACATAGAAGCCGTTGATCGACTCAGTAATTCTGACCAACAAAATGTACAAACAAAGCGTATTCC
>SXGS01030827.1_pt1 | contig 15731 bp, 17 predicted proteins | sample 3174681 | NCBI WGS metagenome assembly SXGS01 (sample SAMN11356861, study PRJNA531348) | freshwater metagenome | isolation source: freshwater sample F1-80 | place: China: Fuxian Lake, Yuxi | collected 2017-12-25 | reverse complement strand
TACGGTTACTGATGCAGAGCTTAAAATGATCGAAGATCGATTGAATCACCGCCCCAGAAAACGATTGGGATTTAAAACCCCGCATCAGGTGTTTCATGAATCTCTAAACCGTGTTGCACTTCGTACTTGAAACCACGAATTGGAAATCCTGATCTACGGCGCTGTTACCAGCGCCATTTACGCGATGCTCGCAGTAGGCTTCACGCTGATCTTTGGCGTGGCCCGCGTACTGAATCTGGCGCACGGTTCTTTCTATGCACTGGGTGCCTATGGCGCTTATGTGCTGACCTCGATTGCAGGTCTGCCCCTGTGGCTGGCAGCGATACTGGCGGTCACCGGTGTTTCCCTTTTCGGCGTACTGGTGGAAAAAATCCTGATCAGGCCACTGCGCTATTCGCAACTCGGTGTGCTGATGATCACACTCGCCATTGCGCTGGTGGTCGAGCAGAGTTTGTTTCTGACCTTTGGTTCCGAGTACCGCAATGTGCCAGCCTTTGTTGATACCAAGATCAACATGGGTGGCGTGGATGTGGCCGGCCAGCGCTTGCTCACGCTGGTGGTGGCCGGGGTGTCGATTGCCGCGCTATACCTGTTCATACAACGCACTCGCCTGGGCAGCGCGATTCTGGCGATCTCTCAGGATGCGGACGCGGCCAAATATATGGGGATACCCAGCGATCGTATCTTCTCGCTGGTGATGGCGATTTCGGCGGCGCTGGCAGCACTGGCCGGCATACTCGCCGGTCCGTTTCTCTCGGTTCAGCCATCGATGCATCTGCTGCCCATCGTCAAAGCGTTTGCAATCGTGGTGGTGGGTGGACTCGGTTCCATCCCCGGCAGCATTCTGGCCGCCTTCATGCTCGGCTATGCGGAAACCATCGTGGCCTATGAGATCTCCACCAGCTGGACTGAGATCGTTTCGGTATTGGCGACGCTGCTGATGCTGGTCTTTCGGCCAGCGGGTATTTTCGGTAAAAGGACGGCGTTTTAAATGGCAGCGCTTGGATCTCTTGACAAACTGAGTTCGACAGCGGGCTTGGTTGCGCTTGGCGTTCTTGCTGTTTTGCCCGTACTCGTAGGTGGCAGTTATCTGGTGGGGGTGCTGACGGTTGCCGCGATATACGGCATCTGGGCAGTGAGCTGGGACTTCATGTCGGGGCTGACGGGGCGCGAAAACTTTGGTCATTCGCTTTTCATCGGTGTCGGTTCGTATGCCGCGGGTTTTCTGAATGTACAGATGGGTCTGGGTCCGTGGTGGAGTCTGCCGGCCAGCATGATACTGGCCATGGGATTTGGTCTCTTGCTGGGTTTTCCGACATTGCGACTCAAGGGGCCGTATTTTGCGCTGGCGATGCTGTCGGCGGCTGTGATCATGCAGCGTTTGATGCTGATTTTCTGGGAGCACACGGGTGGGGAAGAGGGCATACAGGACATCACACCGTTGATCAAGAATCACTTGCACTATTACTGGTTTGTTCTGGTTGTGCTGGGACTCACCACCTGGCTGCTCGCCTGGCTGGCGCGTTCGCGTTGGGGGCTGATACTGCGTGCTATCAAAGGTGACGAAGCCACTTGCATGGCTGCTGGCTTGCCCATCACGACGTATAAAATTATCTCGCTCACCATCAGTGCGGCCTTTGCGGGACTCGGTGGCGCGCTCTACGCGCACTATCAATTGCAGGTGAGCCCGCAGTTGTTTGCCGTGGTCACGTCAATCACGATTATTACGATGGTATACGTCGGTGGTATCGGCACAATTTTCGGACCCGTCGGTGGAGCGCTGTTACTGACGCTGATGACTGAGGGCCTGCGAAACTTCGGTGAATGGCGCTTGATGATCTACAGCGTGCTGCTGATTCTTATTTTGTTCTTCTTGCCTAACGGTGTGGTCGCGCCTGTCTGGAAAAAAATGCGCGCAATGCTGTCTTCACCCGCGCAGAGCACGGGTGCACAGCGGCCAACGGATAAAGCCACAGGGGAGGCGTGAGATGTCGGACTACCTCCTTGATGTCAAACAACTGAATAAGCGTTTTGGCGGCCTTCATGCCGTGCGTGATGTCAATCTGCAGGTTCGGCGGGGCGAGATCGTCGGCATTCTCGGCCCTAATGGTGCTGGCAAGACGACGGTCTTCAATCTGCTCACCGGATTTATTCCCTCCGATGAAGGCACAATCAACTTTCAGGGGCGATCAATACGGGGTCTGAGACCGCATCGCATCGTCAATCTGGGTGTGGCGCGTACCTTCCAGTTATGCCGTCCTTTTGTCGGTATGAGCGTCATCGAGAACGTGCTGGTCGGTAGCCTGGGCCCTCGCGTGCGTGATGACGATCTTGCTGCGCGAGCAATGCACTTGCTATCGGAAGTCGGGCTGGCAGAAAAAGCAGATACACCGTCCGAGTTACTGTCGTATGGTGACTTGCGTCGCCTGGAAATCGCACGCGCGCTCGCAACCGATCCTGAGCTGCTCTTGCTTGACGAGCCTTTTGCCGGACTGGGCAGTGCCGAGATTGAATCCATCTCGACACTTATACGCAAGCTGCATGCAGAGAAAAATCTTACGATCCTGCTCATCGAGCACAAGCTACGCGAATTCATGCAGCTGGTCTCGCGCGTGGTGGCGCTGGATTTTGGGGAGGTGATTGCCGAAGGTGTTCCGGCCGACATTGTTAGCCATCCGCGTGTGATTGAAGCCTATATAGGCAAGCAAACACCGGAGGCGCTCGCATGATGCTCGAGATCAGTGGTCTCAGTGCTGGCTATGGCAAGGCTATTGCGCTGGAAAACCTCAACCTGCAGATCAAGGCGGGTGAACTGGTGACGGTGCTAGGACCCAATGGTGCAGGCAAGTCGACTTTGCTCAAAGTGATTTCACGGGCCCTATCGTCGCAGGGACAGCTGCGCTTTGAGGGGCACTCCCTGCACGATTATTCGACAGAGCAGGTGGTTGGTTTGGGTATTTGTCATTGCCCCGAGGGTCGTCGCCTTTTTCCCGAGCTGACGGTTGCCAAAAATTTGCAACTGGGCGCTTATCTCCGACGCGACAAGGCGGCTGTTGCAGCGGATATGGCGCGAGTGCTCGCGCTGTTTCCGATTTTGGCCGAGCGTGAGCACCAGATTGTCAGCACGCTGTCCGGTGGGCAGCAGCAAATGGTCGCAATCGGACGTGCTTTGATGGGTGGACCCAAATTACTGCTGCTTGATGAGCCTTCGGTCGGTATCGCGCACCGCCTCAAGCTGGAAATTTTTTCTGCGATACGCCATATTTGCGACAGTGGTGTCGCTATCCTGATGGCCGAGCAAGATGCGCAATCGGCGTTGCATATTGCCGACCGTGCGTATGTGCTCGAGCATGGTCATGTCGCGCAGGAGGGCGAATCGAAGGCGCTGGCCAGCGATGATCGCATTCGTAAAATTTATCTTGGTATGTGTTGAATGCCGCGACTGATTTTCCATCGCCACCCTCACAACAGAAACGGACAAGCCCAATGATGCATGAACTTTGCGGCTTTACTGCCAGCCAGCTGCTTGCGATGTACCGTAGCGGGCAAGTGTCGCCAGTCGATGTGACACGCGCCGTTCTGCAGCGAATTGATCAGGTCAACGGCAAATTGAACGCCTTTTGCCTAGTGGATGCCGCGCAGGCAATGGAGCGCGCGAAAGTGAGCGAACAGCGTTGGCAGGCACATCGACAGCAGGGTGCTGCAATCGGCGCGCTGGATGGCATACCTGTCTCCATCAAGGATTTGATACTCACTCGCGGCTGGCCCACGCTCCGTGGAAGTCGTACGGTCGATCCTTCTCAGCCTTGGGAGGTTGATGCCCCAGTGACTGCGCGTCTGCGTGAATCTGGTGCTGTGCTGTTGGGTAAAACCACCACGCCCGAGCTGGGCTGCAAGGGCGAGACCAATTCACCCCTGCACGGCATTACCCGCAACCCCTGGAATCTCTCGCGCACGCCGGGCGGATCCTCGGGAGGCGCTGCTGCGGCCGTGGCCGCCGGTATGGGCCCGTTGGCTGTGGGCACTGATGGTGCAGGCAGTGTGCGTATCCCTGCCGCGTTTTGCGGTAACGTCGGCATCAAGCCGAGCTTTGGTCGCGTGCCGGCCTATCCGCTGTCACCTTTCGGTACCGTCGCACATCTCGGGCCGCACACCATGAGTGTGACTGATGCGGCGCTGATGATGAACGTGATGAGTCTGCCGGACGCACGCGACTGGTCCTCGCTGCCTTACCAACCGATCGATTACACCGTGGGCCTCAATGATGGTATCCGCGGTTTGCGTATCGCCTATTCGCCGACACTGGGTTATGCGAAGGTTGATCCGGATGTCGTACATCGCGTTGACGAAGCGGTGCGCGATCTTGAAGCGCTGGGCGCACGTGTGGTGCGATGTGATCCGGGCTTTGCGGATCCGCTCGATATCATGACCGGTATCTGGTTTGCTGTCGCCCATCAGGTCTGGTCGGCGATGACACCTGCACAGCAGGCGGTCACAGATCCGGATTTTCACGCGGAAGCCGAGATCGGCGCACATTTCAGCTTTGGCGGTGTGCATAAGCTCAATTTGCGTCGTGCCGAACTTGGCTCGCAGATGCGTCAATTCATGCAGCAGTATGATTTGCTGGTGACGCCCACGCTGGCGATACCCGCCTTTGAAGCGCGTGCTGCGGGTCACAGCAAGGTCACGGCAGAGCAGCTACTCGGCTGGACACCTTTCAGCTATCCCTTTAATCTCACTCAGCAACCTGCAATCACCATTCCCTGTGGATTGACACCCGCGGGTTTGCCGGTTGGCCTGCAATTGGTCGGGCCCATGTTCGGCGATGCGTTGGTGTTGCGCGCAGCCCGCGCTTATGAATCCCTGCATCCTGTTCCCAGACCACCCGAGTCTGTTTTGTCGGAGGCGATCGCGAATGCCTAATCAACGTAATGCGCAGAACCATGCGCAGGACTTTGCATCAGACAGTGTCAAAGAGCTGCGCGAGGACCTCGCGCTGGCCTTGCGAGCGGCGGCGTATCATGGTCTTGCCGAAGGCGTCTGCAATCATTTCAGTGTCGAATTGCCTGATGGATCGCGGCGCTTTCTTCTCAATCCGCGTGGATTGTTGTGGCAAGAGATCGGTGCCGACGATATCGTGATGATTGATGAGCAGGGTAACAAGCACGCTGGACGTCACGAGGTGGAGCCAACTGCCATGTACATACACGCCGCGATTCATCGCATCGCCGGCAAGGCTTGTGTGATGCATACGCACATGCCACATGCCACGGCACTCACACTCACCAGCGCTCGCGCACTGGATACCACCCTATCGCAAAACGCGATGCGTTTTCATGGCCGCATCGCGATTGATGCCCATTACAACGGTCTCGCGCTCGACCATACCGAGGGTGAACGCATCGCCCGTGCAATGAACAACGCCGATATTGCGTTTCTCGGTAATCACGGCGTCGTGGTCTGCGGCGATAGTGTCGCTTACGCCTATGATGACCTGTACTACGTCGAACGCGCCTGCATGGTAGAAGTCCTCGCGCTGCGCACCGGCTTGCCATTACAACCCGTACCGGAGGCGATGGCTGCGCAAGTCGAATTGCAAACGCGGGGAGAGCGATTGCAGGCAGATCTGTTTTTCGAGTCATTGCGGCGTACACTGTAGGCCCCGTTACCGCTCCTCCTCAGATGAAATTGCGACTATGGCAGCGTTGCGCTGTTGTGCTGCTGGTATTGGCCCTGTCTGCCTGTGGTTTGGTGCGTACGGGTTATGACAATCTCGGCACCATCGCTTATTGGTGGATGGACCGTTATCTGGATTTCAGTGAATCGCAGAAGCGCGAAGTCAAAGCAGATCTGAAGGCTTGGCATGCCTGGCATCGAAGCACCCAATTGCCAGCGAATGCAGATTTGCTGGGTGAGTTGCGCCAGATGGCGAAAAGCGATGTCAGTGAGGTAGCTGCCTGCGATGCCATCACGAAAGCCAGGCACCAGTTCGAGACGTTGTTGTTGCAGACTGCGCCCCAGGCCGCTGCGCTTGCGTTGTCGCTCGAGCCTGCCAATCTCAAGCGCCTGCGAAAAAAATTTGCTGAAGAAGACAAACAATGGCGTGAGAAATGGCTGGATGTATCCGCCAAACAGCTCGCAGAAGATCGTCTCGACGAGTGGACTGATCGTAGTGAATTTTTCTATGGTCGGTTAAGCGCTGCTCAAAAGCAGGCGATTCGGGATGCGATTGCGCGCTCGGCGCTCGATCCCAAGATCAGCTGGGTGCTGCGTCAGCGACGGCAGGAAGATATTTTTGCCACACTGGAAAAAATACGAAAAACCAAACCAACACCGGAACTGGCAGAAGCAGAAATACGCGCGCTGATGGAGCGTGCTTTCAATCCCGATGATCCCGCTGGCAGCGAGATGCGGCGTCATTTGTTCAATGAAGCCTGCGCGAATTCAGCAGCCATGCACAAACTGGCTACGCCAGCGCAACGTAAACGCGCAGAGGAAAAACTAGCTGGGTTAGAGCAGGATTTCCGCAAGCTTGCAGCGCGCTGACAAAGAAAAGACTGACGGAACGCTGTCGTTGGTGAGCGGACCTCTTGAATCTGACTGAATTTGGTACTCAATTTGGTCCCACGCACGCTCAGGCGCTCGCCAGGCAATCCTTCACCAACATCAGGTCAATTTCCTATATCTATGCTGGATCAATGAGGTGCGATCGAGGGGCTTAGGGCCGAGGATGGGATTTTTGAACAGCTGCAACAGGTAGATACTGAGAAGTACCCGGCTACTGCGGTAAAAGAGCTTATGTCGGTAGGTATCTTTGAATACCGACATGTTTTTAGAGTACATCGCAAGCTAGTCTACCGACGAATCGCTGAAAACATTGATGTGTATGCCATCGCCGGAAACGAGCAGGATTTTCTGTCTATGCTGATGAGGCGGCTACTAAAAAGATAAAGCGCTGCCTGGTTCGTCCTGACCTATCTAGCGCCTTTTCGTTTTTAGACGGCTTTGCTATTTTCAATAACCGATTGCAGCCCCATCACTGCGTGGATCCGATCCACCACTGCGAATACCCGTAATCGGATCAATCACAATGCCGTGTGCATGACCGGCCAGTTCGTTCCACGCACCCCAGCGATGGAGTTGATGCCCACGTGCTGCCAGTGCGCGCAGTGTCTCGTCCGAAAAACGACCTTCGATATGCAGCGTGTCGCGTGCTTCGCCGATACCAAAGCGACCTGATAGCCAGCGTGGCGCTTCCAATGCCTGTTGTATGTCGCAACCAAAATCCATCATCGCTACATAAGCCTGAAGCTGAATCTGAGGTTGACCATCGGCCCCCATGCAACCAACGACGCTCCAGAGCTTGTCATTGCGTTTGCCCATCGATGCAATCAGGGTATGCACTGGTATCTTGCCGGGGGCCAGAGAATTTGGATGCGCAGGATCGAGGGAGAAATACGCACTGCGGTTTTGCAACAGCACGCCGGTGTCACCCGCAACCACGGTGGAGCCAAACGCGCCATACAGACTGTGTATCAGTGATACCGCATTGCCTTCTTCGTCGATGGTCGCGATGTACACCGTGTCACCCGTCAGGCTACCATAGGAAGGTACCTTGTCCCATGGGAGTGCACGCGCAGGATCTATCAGCGCACGGCGTTCGTTTGCATAAGCTTTGGAAGTTAGGTGATCTAGTGGTACATCGGCAAAATCCGGATCGGCCAGATAGCGATCACGATCGTGATACGCGATCTGTTTTGCCTGTACCAGCAGGTGTACATGATCAGGACCGAGGAAGCCTGTCTTGCGAATATCCAGCGGTTCGATAAGGTTCAGCATTTCAAGCACCGTGAATCCCTGCGTCGGTGCGGGTGTCTGATACAAGGTCAGGTCGCGGTAATGTCCTGCCAGCGGTTCGCCCCAGTGTGCTTCTTGTGCGTGCAAGTCGTCTTCAGTAAAAAATCCACCGTGTTGCTGCACATAGCCTGCCAGCGCTTTGGCCACAGCACCTTCGTAGAAACCGGCGCGGCCTTCGCGTGCAATAGCCTCCAGTGTTCGGGCAAGACCTGCGTTGCGTATCAGCGAACCTGCCGCAGGTACACCGTTTAGAAGGAAGATGGCAGCGGCATCCGGTTGTGCGCGCAATTCGGCCTCGGTACGTGCTATCCAGCCCGCCAGGCGACCTGTGACTGGAAAACCATCGCGTGCATAGGCAATCGCTTGCTGCAGATTGCGGGCGAGTGGCAAACGACCCCAGTTTGCATGCGCCTTGCACCAGCTATCAACGGAACCGGGGGTGGTCAGGCTCGCAGGCACAATCCCGCGAAACGGAATATCTGTCAGCCCACGAGCGGTGAAAAAATCAATACTGGCTGACTTCGCCGCACGCCCACCACCATTGAGGTAGTGAACCTTGCCGGTTTTGGCATCATGGATCAGCCAAAAGGCATCACCACCGATGCCGGTCATGTGCGGGTAAATGACAGCCAGTGCAGCACTGGCCGCAATCGCCGCATCGACCGCAGAACCGCCCGCTCTCAGCACATCGACACCTGCCGCCGATGCCAGTGCGTGTGGGCAGGTAACCATGCCCCTTGGGGCCAGCGTCGAAGGACGCCCTGCAGTCATTTCCAATTAGCGCTCTTTTATTTTGTATGTTATTGCGGTGTTATTTGCGCGCAGCTTCCATCAGCACAAACTCGCCTTCTTCCCACCGACCTTCGATTGGCACGCGACCATTGGCGAAAGATTTTTTCCCTTTGCCATGGAAGCGCCAGTCTTTGAATTCACCCACATACTGATCACCGTTCTTGTAGATATAGGTGACCGTCGCGGGCAACTGATCCTCGCGGAACTCGCCAGTGAATTTGCTACCGCTGGCATAAGTATAGACACCTTGCCCATGCCGTTTTCCATCGACAAATTCGCCGGTGTATTCATCGCCGTTGGCATAGCGCAGCGTGCCTTGTCCCTCAATGCGGTTCTTGCTGAAATTCCCGGTGTAGCGATTGCCATTCGAGAACCGCAGCGTGCCCTGACCGTTGAACTCATCATCGCGGAATTCACCGACGAAGCGGTCGCCATTGCGGAAGTAGTAACTCCCCTGGCCGGTGCGCTTGCCGTCACGGAACTCGCCGACGTACTTGTCGCCGTTCAGATAGTAGGTGCTGTGGCAGCCAGCCAGCATAATCAGCAGACCCGCGGCCACAGCAAGTATTCTGGGGAGGGTAGTTGTCATGGTCACTCGGTAACGAATTAAGATTTAAGAAGCATCGACATCTTCCATCAAAACTTGAGCGCACTCTGCAATACAAGCAGACTGCGTTCCAGCGCAAGATCAGCCGAGGGCTGGTGATAATACTCACCACCCGGACGGGCAAATGCGTGATCGGCATCCGGGTAAATCCAGACCTGAACATCATGGTGATGACCGAGGCTGCGGCTTATCTTGTCCTGCGCTACCTCATCGCAGTATTTGTCGAGCTGCGCAATGTGCAGTACCAGTGGGCAGTACAAATGATGCGCTTCGTCGAGCGCATCTTCAATGCCGACACCGTAATAACCGATGGCGACATCGGCATCGGTGCGGCAGGCTGACAGATAGGCGAGCTTGCCACCAAGGCAGAAGCCCATCACACCGACATGCGCACGCACGAATGCCTGTTCGCGCAGGGTGGTGATCGCGGTCTGGATATCGTCCACCCCTGTATCCACATTGAATCTCTGGAAATAGCTAAACGCTTTTTGCCAGTCTTCTGGCGTGTATCCCAGTTCTACGTTCGGCGCCAGTCTCCAGAAGAGGTCCGGTACCAGCACAACATAACCGCGCGCAGCAAATGCATCCGCGATTTCTCGCATCGGCTTGTTCACGCCAAAAATTTCCTGAGCGATTACCAGACCCGGTCCGCGACCGCCCGGTGGCAAAGCAAGATAGCCGCTGAAGCTGCCGCTGCCATCGGCAGTATCCATCATCAGCGTGTTGGATCTTGGTGGGCGTGCCTGTTTTCGCTTCATCGTGAGTTCTCCATGGCTGCAGTGTGACCGTGTAGCTTACGTGAATTGAATGATCAGTTACTGCGACTTTTGTTGAGTGCACGCATACTGAAGTACCTTCTCGAGCGCTGTATCGGCGGCAGGTCGCACCCAGGGGGTGTGACGATTCCACGGCTCGACCGCGCCTTTACCCATCAATCCTGAATAGAAAGCGCCACCCACCGCGCGTATCAGTTGCTGGTTGCAATCGACCTCACAGAGCATGCTGTCGGAAGCATGACCGCGCGCCGTGGCCTCGCGGTAATTGCGGAGGGTATGAATCATCGGCCATTTGCCTCGGGTGCTGATGTCTGGATCCACAAAAAAGGTCTCACCTGCGGCGGTCGAGGCCGGATCGGCTACTGGCAGCATGACCCAGTCGCCTGCAAACGCTGGGGAACTCATTAGCAGTATTGGCAGTGTCAAGCGACGTATCATGGTTTAGTCTCGCATAAAAAATACAGCGCTGCGGCTTCGAGTGTGTCGGCCACGGGGACTTCCCACGGGGTAGGTTTGTATTCCGAGGTCGTGTCGCCTCGTGCCATGGGTTCTTTGTAGTACACCGCGCTACGTTTTCGCAGCGTACCGTCATAACAATTGGATTCGAAGAGCAATCGAGCAGACTGATCCTCGTACTCATCCGGCTTGCCATAATCATGCAGGACCCAGACGCGGGGCCGTGTGCCCCGAACGACGGTGAGCGGATCGATGTAGAGACTGCTTTCGTTTTTTTTGTGGAGAAGGTTCCAGTCAGCTCGAGCGGGTAAAACGCAGAGCAACAGGAAGGGAAAAAGAAATGTTTTCACAGGCAGCAGCGGCAGAGGAATGGTTATCTGCCTGAGTGTACTCCATGCCCTGTGAGGACTTCGACTGATGTCATTTAGCTAAGGCAGCAAACGCACAGATCCGCGGTATCTCGCGAGCCGGTTCATCGGCTCGAGTCAATACAAGGCGATGGCCGTTTACTTCTTGTCGGTGATGATGCCAACACCGACATAGACAGCCTTGCTCAAAGAATTGAAGCCAAGATTGATGCCGAAGCCGTCGAAACCCAGAATGAAACCACCATTCAGATTCACACCGCTCTTGGTATACGCGTCCAGGTCATACCAGCTGTTGTTGTCCCAGGTCTCGTACTTGGCGACACCTTCCAGAGAGCCATAGCCGATACCGACATACGAGTGAATGGTTTTGTAAAACGGGACCAGACTCCCGGGACCGACGGCAGCGAAAGTTGCGCCGACATTGGCAATGTAGGGTACGCTCGCTCGCTCGGTGTAGTTGTTGGCGTAGAACGAATAGCCTTGGGCATTATATCCGCTGGGGGGGAAGACCAATCGTACCGTTGATGTAGAAACCGGTGCCCTGGTCTTTCAGTTCATAGAAGCCGATGCCCACACCATGGGTTGTGTCAGATTGCTTCGCTTGGTAGTTGATATCTGCGAACGTGGAATCTGCAAGCGCAAAGTCACTGAACATCAATACCGTCAACGAGGCGGCGAGCGAGATTTTTTTCATCGGGATTTGTTGTTTTTATTTTGGAGATTGACAGGTCAGGACGCAGCCACACCGACTTGGCCGCGTTCGAGGCTTTGGCGATTGGCTTCGTCAGGATCAAATAATCGCACCAGCGAGTTCAGCAGCCGGGAGGCCTTCTCGCTATTGTCTGTCGAGTAGTTGCAAACATAGACGTCCAGCGTCACCGCCTGTAATTCTGGCCAAGTGTGCAAGGCCAGATGAGATTCAGCGAGCAGCACCGTGCCTGTAATGCCGCCGGTCTCTTCCTCGTCTGCGCCCGGAAATGCGTGGAAGACTTCATTGACTGCAGTCAGTCCACTGGCCTTGACCAGTTTCAGGCAGGCCGCACGCAAACTTTCGACATCCGTCATCAGGCCCAGATTTTTTTTGCAGCCTGACAGGTCAGCGGTCAGATGAAGTCCTTGCATTCATTACTCCTTGTTATTGCATCAACCAGAGACACCTGCCCGATGAGGCAGCAGAATTTGTTTCGTTTTACTCAAGCCTGCTTCTTAGGCCTACCGGTTTTAATCGGGTCCAGCTTCGCTTGCGCAGATTTCAGCTTTTCCGTCCCCATGTCGCTAATCAGCGCTATGCCAATTCTGAGCAGCTCGCTTTTTTTTATCTGAAAACCCGCTTTCAGACAGGCATTTTTGACCTTGGCGATCTTTGCATACTCTTTCGTCGGCATGGTGAAACTATCACGCACTACCTTGTCACTGGCAGATTTGCCAGTCTTTCCAGGCGACTTGGACTTAAGGGACGATATGCGCGCATTCGTCTTGCCGCCTGCAACGGTAATGGCGGATTTCGCGACCATGGCAATTGGGGAAAGTTTACGAAGGCGAAACAATATAAATGATTTACCCGTTTTTCAAGCCCTATTTGCGGAAATGGCCGGATATCTGTGGTCATGACCGCCGCAAGGCACTAAAAATTTTCAAGATAATAAGTTATTCGCATCGATGATCGATCTTCCGAGACTTTTCCTTTCAAGATTATCTTTTCGAGTCGATCCACCCTCTGAGGGCGGTGGTCTTCGGCATCTGCCTATTACTTCATTTTTATTTTGATAATTAAATGAAGATTTAATCGAACCATCGATGACATCGGCATGGATTGCAATCTACAAACGGAAAAGAACTGATCTGATTCAACGAGATCGCCATTTCATTGTTTGAATAGGGCCCGGTCGATGCGATCTAAACGCTGTCTGTACTGCCGCCTCGCCATCGAGCTGAGGAGCTGGGTTCTCAATGAAAACTTAGACAGACTTTGTCCTTTAGACACATGCATAAACTGATATTTTTTCTGTCACTGCTCGCGGCCACGTGCGCCGACGCACAAGATATCTCGTGCAACTAGGCGCAGACTGTCGAGGGAAAACCAGCCTGTCTTGACAGCCTTATGCGACAACAGTCGTATTGCTTCTCGATCCTCGATACGGACTCAAAAAACCTTTGTATGGCGCAGGTCAGACAGCAGAAAAATTATTGCTTCAGCATTCGATCTTCCGATATCAAGACCATCTGCTTTGACGTTTTCAAGTAACGACACAGGCTCTCGCTTTGGGCCGTCTGTACTCCTGCTAATTAATTGAGATGCATCCTGCCACGCAGGCCAGCTAAAATAGGGCTCGGATCTGCCACGGACGCCATTGGGTCACTCACGACAGGCGATCGGTTTCGGCAGCGTTCCCGAAAACAACAACATCAAATTCACAGAGGAATCTCATGACCATCGTCAGCCAGCGCGCGCAGAGCCTGGGAACTGAAAACGCCTTCATCGTTCTGGCCGAAGTCAACCGATTGATACGCGAAGGGCGCGATATTCTCTCGTTCTGTATCGGCCAACCTGATTTCCACACGCCGCAGCATATTCAGGATGCTGCCGTGAGCGCAATCCGCGAGGGCAAGCACGGTTATACCCCCTCAGCTGGCATTGCGGAGTTGCGTGATGCAGTGGCCAAGGAATTGAGTCGTACTCGTGGTGTTGAGGTTTTGTCTGATGATGTGGTTATCGCTGCTGGCGCCAAGCCTTTCATTGGCTACACCATCGCCTCTGTGACTGATTACGGTGCAGGCGACGAGGTCATTTATCCGGTGCCGGGTTTCCCGATTTACGAATCGCAGATCAAAGCCAATGGCGCTGTGGGTGTGCCGATTTTCCTGCGTGAATCGCGTCAATTCAGTTTCGATCCACAAGAGTTGGCAGACAAAATCACGCCGCGTACCAAACTACTGATATTGAATTCACCACAAAATCCAACGGGCGGCATCATACCGCGCAAAGATATGGAAGCCATCGCCGAGATATTGCGCCAGCATCCACAGGTCTGGATCTTCGCTGATGAAATCTACGGTCGCCTGATTTACGACGGCGAATTCGTATCCATCGCCTCACTGCCGGGAATGCAAGAGCGCACCATTATTTCTGACGGATGCTCAAAGACCTACGCGATGACAGGTTGGCGTCTGGGCTACATCGCCAATCGCAAACTCGCGCCGTATTTCACGACCTGGATAACCAACACCGAATCCTGTGCATCACAGATTACGCACTGGGCAGCAGTACAGGCGCTCACTGGTCCGCAAGATGATGCGAACCGCATGCGCGATATCTTTCATCAGCGACGTGAACTCATTGTTGGTCTGCTCAACGCGGTGCCCGGTGTACAGTGCCAAAGCCCGGGCGGTGCGTTTTATGCATGGCCTAATGTCACCGAGGCGTGTCAGCTGACAGGTTGCCGTGATTCTGAAGAATTCCGCAAGCGGCTGCTCAACGAAGCCGGTGTCGCGGTGCTGGCCGACATTCATTTCGGGCAGCGGGTCGAAGGCGAGGGACAGCACATACGGCTCAGCTACGCCGCCTCCAATGACGCCATACGCGAAGGCGTGGGACGCATGGCCGAATTTGTAATAAAACACATGAAATAAGGTGGGATTCGATGCCATCCTTGGATGACATCGAAGCGCATCACTCGCAGGTAAATCGACTTACGCACCGCAACCAGACAACGCAATCCGTACTCTGGTGGATGACTTTCTTCCCGCTGCGCTGGCAATGCTGCTTGGCACGCTGCCATACCTTGCCTGAAAAATCGAGGCTGCTGTAGCTGTAGATCAGCCCTGACTCGTCGCTGGCAAGTTCGCGGATCACGCAACTGCTGAGCACGCCGACAGCGAGCAGTCCGGTGAGAATGGCTCGTGCGGCGCGAGATCTAGCGCTGCGAATTTCGGGGCTGCGGGTTGGTCGGGGTGGCTGGTACAACAATCAGCGTCTCCGGCGGTGGTGGGGGTGGCTTGACGACTTTTCTCGGCGCGCCGTTGGGGTTGGATTGTGTCGTGATGGCGTCTGGCTTGTTGCGCTGATCGTGCGAAGAAATCGTCTCGGCGCCACTAGGCAGGGCGCCGAGCGCAGACCACAGCAGTGCTGCTGCAATCAGGTGAATGAGGGCTGGTGTCACGATGGAGTGTGCTCTGATCAATCCATTCGTACCGACTTAATCCATGAGAATTTGCGCTCAGTGCGGTTAAAGTTCCAGCCTTTGTCGCGCATGCAGTCAATAAACGCAGCGCTCATGTAGATTGTTTGGTCTTTCTTGTCCTTCGACGATTCAGGCACGAAGAAGTTGGCCTGGTTACATGCTCGCTCATCCTGTTCGAAATCTGCCTTGGTCGCCGCGTTACTTCCGGTACGAGTGATCTGATAGTTCCCGCCACAGCTCGCCAGCAACAGGGTGGGCAAAAGCAGGGTGGCAGAGAAGGATTGTTTCATGGTGTCTCCCGGATATCAGGTTGGTTTGTCTGAACTTTTTCAAGGACCGCCAGCGGCATCGTCCGCGGCACGCGATATTTTGCCATGACCCGCCCCGCCTAGCCTTGCACCGAGTAACCGCCATCCACCGGAATCGCGGTGCCGGTGATGAAATCCGAGCCGGCGCTCGAGAGGAAGACGGCAATTCCGGCGAAATCCCTAACCTCACCCCAGCGACCGGCAGGCGTACGCGCCAGAACCCGCTCGTGCAGGCCAGCGATGTCTTTGCGTGCGGTTTGCGTGAGTTCGGTATCGATCCAACCCGGCAGCACCGCGTTGACCTGAATATTGTCGGCAGCCCACGCGCAGGCCAGTGCGCGTGTCATTTGCACGATGCCACCTTTGGATGCTGCATAAGGGGTCGT
>SXGS01117737.1_pt1 | contig 15740 bp, 13 predicted proteins | sample 3174681 | NCBI WGS metagenome assembly SXGS01 (sample SAMN11356861, study PRJNA531348) | freshwater metagenome | isolation source: freshwater sample F1-80 | place: China: Fuxian Lake, Yuxi | collected 2017-12-25 | reverse complement strand
GATTACTCAAATGAACTTCAATGCAAGGTGCTTTAAGCATCACTACTGCATCACGTATTGCATAAGAATAGTGCGTAAAAGCCGCAGGATTAAAGATTACTGGAGTTTTACTATCCGCAGCTGCATGGAGCCAGCCAATCAGCTCTGATTCATCATTACTCTGCTTTACTTCAACATCAAAATTAAACTCTTTAGCTCCTTGACGGCAAATCTGCTCGATATCAGAGTAAGAGATATCTCCGTAATAAGATTTTTCACGAAGATCTAATCGAGAAAGATTAGGTCCGTTGAGCACTATTACTTTTGTCAGGCTCATCTACTCTCCAATACTTTCTAGGAAACTCTTCTCCAGCTGCTGATCTGTAATACCTTCAGCTCTTGTTGGCGTTCCCAGAGCGCTCAAGGTAACAAAGCGAATTCTACCCCCACGCACCTTCTTGTCATTGCGCATAATCTCGAGTAGTTCAGGCCATGAGTCTTTTGGGTATTTGGCATTAAGTCCTAGGGTATCTAGAACCTGATTCTGCCTATCAAGATCTTTGGCAGGAAGTCCAGAGAATTCAAACGATAGTTGAGCCGCAAATCGCAGACCCAGAGCTATCGCTTCACCATGACGAAGCGAGTATTTAGAATGTTTCTCAATTGCATGGCCCAAAGTGTGGCCGTAATTCAAAATCTCACGAAGGCTTGATTCCCTAAAGTCATCACTGACAACTTTTGCTTTTACTGCGATAGATCTATAAATGAGCCCCGCCAAATTCTTCTTCCAGTTTTCGTCTATTAAACCAAGTATCTCGGTATCATCAATAAAGCCACATTTAGCAACTTCTGCCATTCCTGCCTTGAGATCACGTTCAGAGAGTGAATTGAGGAAATTCTGATCAATTAAAACAGCACTTGGTGAGTGAAAGGCCCCAATGAGATTCTTTCCTGCATCCAGATTTAATCCGGTTTTTCCTCCAATAGCTGCATCGACCATTCCGGCAAGTGAAGTGGGGATGGCGATCCAATCAACACCGCGTAGATATGAAGCGGCAACAAAACCTGCTAAATCAGTGGTCGCTCCTCCGCCAAAACCAACAATGAGGCAGTTTCTATCAAGTTTGGCAGCAGCGATCTTTTCAGTTACCTGGTTAAAGGACTGAATACTCTTCTGCCCCTCCCCATCCTCCACTTCAATCAAGAGACAATGCGAAGGAAAAGCTGCTCCGAAACTGACTGAAATAGATTTAGGAGTAATAAGCACTACGTCTCGGTTTTGGGTTAGTGTAGATAGATCTCTCCAAACATCCTCTGTAAAGCTAATCTCATAGCGCTTTTCGGCATTAACAGTTATCGGTTTCATAGCGCCAACTCTTTTACTATCTCTTCAACAACTTCAACAGGTTTCTTGTTATCAGTTGAAACTCTAGCCTTGGCAAGTGCTTCATAGGTTGAACGGCGCTTTTCCATCAAAGCAATCCATTGCTGTCTGGGATTTCCAAGAAGTAAAGGGCGATCTCGATTAAAGCCTACTCTTGGCGCTGCATTAGAGATTGAAACATCGAGAAAAACAACATTCGCCATTGGCGATAACCTCTTGGACACTTCAAGATCCATAACCGAACCTCCGCCGAGTGCGATTACGCCATCTTGGTTCTCAATCAAATCAATCACCACAGCGCTCTCCATTTCCCTGAACGCGGGTTCTCCATCAGTTATGAAGATCTCGGAAATACTCTTTCCACTTTTCTCTTCCACTACTTTGTCACTATCAAGAAAGTTCAATGAAAGTTTCTTAGCAAGAGCTTTTCCTACTGAGGTCTTTCCAGCTCCCGGTGGTCCGATGAGAATAATCGGCGGCACGCCTTATTTCACTCTCATAGAAGAAAGAAAGCTTTCTAGGTTTCTCTTGCTCTCCCCAAGAGAGTCTCCACCGAATTTTTCAAGCATCGCTTCAGCTAAAACCAGAGCCACCATAGCCTCAGCAACAATGCCCGCGGCTGGAACAGCGCATACATCTGATCTTTGATTTATTGCTTTAGCCGCTTGGCCGTTTGTGATATCGATGGTATCTAGAGCCTTAGGAACTGTTGAAATAGGTTTCATTGCTGCGCGAACCCTTAAAACTTCTCCAGTACTCATTCCGCCCTCTGTGCCGCCGGATCTAGAAGTTCTTCGGCGAATATTTCCTTCGCTATCTCTCTCTATTTCATCGTGGGCGCTGCTGCCACGCTTTCTTGCTGTAGTAAATCCCTCACCAAGTTCTACTCCTTTAATTGCTTGAATACCCATCAGAGCTCCCGCAAGACGAGAGTCAAGTCTTCTATCCCAGTGAACATGGGAACCAAGTCCCGGCGGTAGGCCGTAAACCAAAACTTCTACTACCCCGCCTAAAGTGTCGCCACTTTTATGAGCATCGTTGATTTCTTCAACCATTTTGGCGCTAACATCTTTGAATCCACACCGAACTTCATCGCTATCTATTCTCTCGCGATCTTTTGGTTCAGGGAGCAAGTAATCATCGGCAACACTTACTGCTCCAATTGATACAACATGACTAAATACCTCTATGCCGCCAACCTGCCTAAGAAATCTCCGTGCAACAGCGCCGAGTGCTACTCGAGACGCTGTCTCTCTTGCTGACGCTCGTTCCAGAACTGGTCTTGCATCATCAAAATCATATTTTTGAATGCCAACTAAATCAGCATGTCCGGGCCTTGGTCTTGTGAGTGGAGCATTTCTTCCCAATGATTCAATCTCTGATTCATCCACAGGATCTGCACTCATAACTTTTTCCCACTTGGGCCACTCTGAGTTTGCTATTTCAATCGCAATCGGGCCGCCTTGGGTTAAGCCATGACGGACTCCCCCAAGTATTGTCACTTTATCTGCCTCGAAGTTCTGTCTTGCTCCCCTACCAAAACCAAGTCTGCGTCTGCGAAGATCCTCATCAATATCTGCTGTTGTGACTGAAACAGATGCGGGCATTCCCTCCAAAATTCCAACCAAAGCTGGTCCATGGGATTCTCCAGCTGTTAACCATCTCATTGCTCAATTATCGCAGATTAATCCTGAAATCCGCGCCCTATTTTTCATGCGCGCTCACCTAGTGATTACATAGCAAAGGAGCCCGAAGAAGAGATAAGGAGCAAAAGCAACACGCATTTCCTTAAGCCTCTCCTCTCTAAGAAAATGAGGAATTAAAGAAATGGAGCAGGAGACCCAGCTGATGGTGTTACACCAGATCAATTCGTATACGCCTCCATTAAAGGCGGAAACGTAAGAACCGATCAGAAGCGAAAGTCGAATATCACCACGACCGATAGCCTGTGGCGACATTAGTTTTAAGAGCATATAGAAGCATGAATTTATTGATGAGAGTAAGAGTGCATGAAATATTGAGTTAAAAATCAATGGAATAAGAGTCAGTAGTGCTAAGTGCGTAGTCCTTTTTGATATCAGATGACTTTGATAATCTCTCCAGGAAATTACAATTCCGAAGAAGGTCAGGTGTATTAATAGCACACGAGAACTTTAATTCTTAAGAAAAAAGCTTAAGAGCCTTGTCCACAATCAGGGCTGTCGCGCAGTATCCAATTTGAGAAGCAGTTCGTTATATAGCCAGGTTTTATCAAAGTCGATTTGAGTCATCAGCGATATCTGATAGACAGCTTGAGCCGCAAGTAATTGCAAACCTGAAATCAATAAGCCCTTAGCATCCAATTGTTGTTTAGTTAGCCCTGGCGGCCATGGCGAATAGGTCGCATCTAGAAGTATCTTTGGAGAGCAAAATTCTTTACTGATCGATAGAACTTGGTCCGATGGAATGGTGTTGATAACCAAATCACTCTTCCAAGCTCGAGCACAGTTATCCCAATCGTAGATTTCAATTTGAGAACTCATAGCCGCTGAACTTAGTGAGGCATCCCTACTTGCACTTCTTCTAAAGATCTCTATCTTGACATCTCTATTTCTAAGTGATGCGATGGCTGCTCTTGCTGTCCCTCCTGCTCCAAGTATCGATACCGATGAGAATGAGAGTTCTTTAAGTAGAAATTCAAATCCATCGACATCAGTTGAGGATACTTTCCAGCTTTGCCCCTCCTTGTAGATGGTATTTGCTGAATTGATCTCCTTTGCTCGCGCGTCAACTTGAAGAGCTGGAATTGATAATTGAGCCAGTTCTTCTTTTAGAGGCATTGTCAAGGAAAAGCCTAAAACCTCACTACGTGCCAGCTCGCTTGTTAAAAATTCACTAAGTTCTCCACTTTTAACCTCTATGGCTTGATAAATTGCAGGGTATTCAAGAAGCGAGTAGGCATGATTATGAATCAAGGGAGATAGGGAATGCGAAATGGGAGAACCGAGAACTGCTGCGCGCTTTATCATTCGAATAACCCGGCTTTAAAGTTTCTCTTATATTCACTCTTCCACTCAAGGAACTGGTCATAAGAATTAGTAAATCGAGTATCGGACGGCTTCACTGTTACAAAGTAAAGCCAGTTTCCTGCTTCAGGGTTTAATGCTGCGTCAATTGCCGCCTTAGTTGGACTTCCTATCGGCCCGGGAGGCAAACCTGGATAGATAAATGTGTTGTAGCGACTCTTAACCTTTATATCGTTCAGTGATACCCGAATCTCTCCTCGACGACCTAAGGCATAGTGCACTGTCGAATCAAATTGCAACGGCATCCGCTTTTCTAAACGATTATAAATAACCCGAGAAACTCTGCCAAAAACATCTGGCGTGCCCTCTGTTTGCACAAGAGACGCGATCACCATCACTTCAAAAGGTGTTAGATCTCTTTCGTTTTTCCAGTCGAGATCCTTGGTGGCAGAGCTAAACCTTTTAAGCATAGCCGAAACTATTTCATCTGAATCTACACTCTTGTTGAAAGAATACTGAGCAGGATAGAGAAAGCCCTCGATGTTTTTGGTTTTAAACATCTTAGGAGGCGAAAATGTTCTGATGCTCTTTTCTAGTTCTGCCCTCAAAATACCAAACTTGATAATACTTTCTGATGTTTCAGATAAGCGTTGTCCATCTCTGACAACAATCAGATTGGGAATACGATTGGGATCTAAGAGCTGCTCCAGAGCGGTTTTTGCAGGAATCTGCGTCTCAATTCGATGTTCGCCAGGTGCTATGCGCTGCGATCTAGTATCAGCAACCGCCACTCTAAAAAATGCGGCCGAAGACTTAACAACAGAGAGGGATTCAAGTTTTCGTCCAATTTCAGAGCCACTTTCCCCAGATAAAATTTCAACAATTACTTCCTCGCCAGCAGATCCTGCCTCAAAATCAGGAGCGTTTTCAGGAGCCGAATTCAATTCACGGAGTGAAAGAGTGACAAGCACGAGAAATATCCCTGCAGTCACTAACCGAAGTAGCGCACTACTCTCAAGTGATCTCTTCAAGGACGCTGCCTTAAACTTCATGGCCTGCAGCTCCCCCACTTAAGCGTTCAACTTCTAGAGCAAACTCCAAGATTTTCACTGCTGCTAATTGATCGATGCTCTCCCTACTGCTCTTGAGCCCAGCATTCTTTAGTTCCTCAATTGCAGAGCTGGTCGTTAACCTTTCATCTAGAAGCCGAACTTGAACTTCTTGCGGCAGATGTTGCTTAAGAAGACCTGCAAAAACTCTCGCCTTCTGACTTGACGAGCTCTCGCCTCCAGAGAGATGAAGTGGGAGACCGATGTAGACCACTCCTACTTTGCTATCTTGGACGATGTCTTTGATTGCAGAAAATACGCTATCTGTCGTTTCACTATTTTTGAGAGTAATGATTGGAGATGCGATTAATCTAGCGTCGTCAGATTTTGCAATCCCAATTCGCTTCTCCCCGTAATCAATAGCAAGCCTTGGGCCTTGATTCATCACGAAAGCTAAATACTCGACAGGGCAGCTTTTATGGCCTTCAAGGCTTCGTCTATCTTGCCAGATTCGCTGCCACCACCTTGAGCAAAATCATCTTTTCCGCCGCCGCCTCCACCAAGGATTCCAGAGGCAATCTTTACCAAGGCTCCAGCTTTTGCACCAGCACTACGAGCGTTCTCATCAACTGCGACCACCAACGTTACTTTTTCATCTCCGCTACTAAGCAGCGCAACAACTCCGCCCTTCAGGCGATTTCTTAGATCTAATGCAACTGTTCTCAAATCATCTCCTGAAAATCCTTTACCCATGTCAGCAGCAATAAGTTTCAACCCACCGATATTCTCCGCGCTTTTCACTAGCGCAGCTGAATCACTAAGGGCTTTGGCCGTTCTTATTGAGCCAATCTCTTTCTCTGCTTCCTTCAATCTGGCAAGAAGAGAGGAGATTCTCTCTGGAAGTTCTTCAGGACGTGTTGCTTTGATGATTTCTAGAAGTGAGTTGATCAAAATATGTTCGCGGCTTAAGAAGGAATAGGCATCGGCTCCAACTAGAGCTTCGACGCGCCTTACCCCTGCTCCAATTGATGATTCTCCGAGAAGTTTTACTATCCCAAGCTCCCCACTTCGTGAAACATGGGTTCCGCCACACAACTCCTTCGCCCAATCACCTACGCTTATTACTCGAACTCGCTCGCCATACTTCTCGCCGAATAGCGCCATTGCACCAATCTTTTTTGCCTCTGCTTGCGACATCTCTTCGGCGCTGACCAACAAATTCTCTAGAAGCAAGGAATTTACTCGAGCCTCCACATCGTTAAGAACTCCCTCTGATACTGCGCCACTTGATGGGAAATCAAAACGAAAACGCCCGGGTGCATTCTCTGAACCTGCTTGAGTAGCAGTCTCTCCCAGTATTTCTCGAAATGCCTTATGCACCATATGAGTTGCCGTGTGCGCTCTTGATATCGCCTTACGACGATCGCCATCGATTTTTGCCAGAACAGATTCACCAATCTCTAACTGGCCAGAAAGTACTCGTCCGCGATGGATAAAAACACCTGGAATTGGTGTCTGAACATCCTCAACTTCAATGACAGAACCATTTCTTGTTGTGATAACTCCAGAATCGGCTAGCTGTCCGCCACCTTCTGCATAAAACGGTGTTCTATCAAGCACAATCTCGACATCATCACCCGCTGAGGCGCCCTTAACTCCTGCGCCATCAAGAAGGCAACCAACGATTTTTGCTTCGCTCTCTTGGCTCTCATAGCCGATAAATTCCAATTTTCCAGCGCTCTCAGCTATCTTGCGATATTCAGTTACATCAGTATGCCCACTCTTTTTTGATTTAGCATCTGCTTTAGCTCTCTCGCGTTGTTGTTTCATTAACCGCGTAAAGCCTTCGGCATCGATACTCAAACCTTCCTCATTTGCCATTTCAAGAGTTAAATCAAAAGGGAAACCATAGGTATCATGAAGCTGGAATACATCCTCACCAGAGAGGACCTTTGTGCCACTTTTCTTCAAGGAGGCACTTCTCTGATCAAAAATCAAAGTTCCGCTCTTTAGGGTCTGCAGGAAACTATCCTCTTCAGCCTCGGCCACCTTTAAAATTCGACCGCTATCGCTCTGCAACTCTGGGTATTGCGGGCCCATTGCTTCAATAGAGGCTTTAACAAGTTCGATCATATTGCGATCATCTGCGCCGAGCAGTCTCATATTTCTAGTGGTACGGCGCATCATTCTTCTCAAAACATATCCGCGACCTTCATTGCCTGGAGTAACACCATCGCCAATTAGCATGGTCACAGTTCGTGCGTGATCTGCAATCACCCGAAGTGAGACATCACTTGCAATAGCTTTGCCATATGCAACTCCGCTTAAATTACTCGCGCAATTAAGAATATGCTGAGTGGTATCTATTTCGTAGATATTTTCAACTCCCTGCAGTAAAGCGGCAGTACGCTCAAGACCTAAGCCAGTGTCAATATTTTTGGCAGGAAGTTCACCGAGAATTGGGAAGCTCTCTTTTCCTCCGCCTTCTCCTCTTATGTTTTGCATAAAAACCAGATTCCAGATCTCTAGATAGCGATCTTCATCCGCGATTGGACCGCCCTCTTTGCCGTAGGCGGCACCGCGATCGAAATAAATTTCAGAGCAAGGCCCGCAGGGACCAGGAACGCCCATTGACCAAAAATTGTCTGCCATCCCACGTCTTTGGATCCGCTCTTTTGGGATCCCAATCTTCTTATGCCAAATATCTGCCGCTTCATCATCGTCTAGATAAACCGTTACCCACAATTTATCTTCAGCAAATCCATATCCACCATCACTTATAGGTTTAGTTAATAGCTCCCAAGCAAGGGTGATGGCGCCTTCCTTGAAGTAATCGCCAAAGGAAAAATTGCCGCACATTTGAAAAAAAGATCCATGTCGTGTGGTTTTTCCAACCTCTTCGATATCGAGAGTTCTTACACATTTTTGCACCGAGGTGGCGCGCTTATATGGAGGAGTTATCTCTCCTAGAAAAAAAGGCTTAAACGGAACCATCCCAGCATTAACCAGAAGAAGATTGGGATCATCTGCAATCAGGGACGCTGAAGGGACAACAGTGTGTTTAATGCCTTGGCTATTTGCTGACTCAAAGAATTTTAGCCAGCGAGAACGAATTTCCGCTGAATTCACGAGGAGTTAGAACTCCTCGTCGTCAACATACTTACTGTTTTTAGCCTTCTTACTCTTCTTCCCTTTTTTCTTCTTACGGAGTTGAGCTGCCGTTAGCACTGCGCCAGCTGCCTTCATCGCCATTTGATTCTTATCAAGAAATCCTGAAGCGCTCTCCGAAACCTTAGAGCTGAACTCTTCCATCGTCTTAGTCACCTTATTTATGCTCTGCAGCGGCCCATTGACAAGCTCTACGGTAGTTGTGACTTCATTGAGTAGTGGCGCAGTTTCCTTAGCAATGTCGCGAACTGCTCCGCCAACTTCATCAATAGCTCTTCCGAGTCGAATAACGGCGTAGGCAATAGCAACACCAATGATTAATAGAGCGCTAGCTGCGATTATTGCTGCAATTCCACCTGCGGACATAGCGTTAGCCTACTAAAGATTTCTCGCCTTATTCTGGCTTGAAATCAACTCCGCTCTCTCGTCTTTGTGCGGTAGTTATCGGAGTTGGAGCGCCAGTAAGTGGGTCAGCCCCGCTTGCCGTCTTTGGAAAGGCAATAACTTCGCGAATTGACTCAGCACCAGCAAGTAGCGCACATAGTCGGTCTAGGCCAAGAGCAATTCCGCCGTGCGGCGGAGGCCCATAGTTGAAGGCTTCAAGTAGGAAGCCAAATTTAGATTCAGCTTCTTGTTTAGTTAATCCAATAACATCAAATACTGCTTGTTGAATTTCGCGCTTATGGATACGGATGGAACCGCCACCAATTTCATTTCCATTCAAAACGATGTCATAGGCATAAGCAAGGGCTGACCTAGGATCATCTTTAAAGCTCTTTTCATATTCTGGCTTTGGCCCAGTAAACGGATGATGCACTGCTGTCCATCCACCGGAATCAGTTGCTTCAAACATCGGCGCATCAACAACCCAGAGGAACTTCCATTGATCTTCAGCAATCAGGTTACACCTCTGACCTATTTCTAAACGAACTGCTCCAAGAAGTTGAAGCGATGAAGAGCGATCACCTGCAGCAAAGAAAATAGCATCGCCATTTTTCGCACCGACAAAGGAGGCAATCTCCTTGCTCTCCTTATCCGAAAGATTCTTAGCAACCGGGCCACCTAGGCTGCCATCTTCGCCAACGAGAATATATGCCAAACCTTTAGCACCTCTTGCCTTAGCCCAATCTTGCCAAGCATCTAACTCACGCCTTGGTGATGCAGCCCCTTTGGGCATGACCACAGCGCCGACAAACTCTGCCTGGAATACTCTAAAGCTTGTCTCTTTGAAAAAGTCAGTTACGTCAACTAATTCATTAGCGAAACGCAAATCAGGTTTATCTGAGCCAAACCTTCTAAGCGCTTCGTGATAAGTCATGTGAGCAATTGGTAGAGAAATATCAATATCTAAAGTTCTCTTAAATACTTCCTTTAATATCTTTTCAGCGACGGCTATAACATCACTTTGATCAACAAAAGACATCTCAATATCTAATTGAGTAAATTCTGGTTGTCTATCAGCTCTAAAGTCTTCATCTCTGAAGCAGCGAGCGATCTGGTAATAACGCTCCATACCGGCAACCATAAGAAGTTGCTTGAAAAGCTGAGGTGATTGCGGAAGGGCATACCAAGACCCGGGCTGTAGACGAACTGGAACTAAGAAATCTCTCGCACCCTCTGGCGTTGAGCGAGTCAGGTTCGGCGTTTCAATATCTAAAAAGCCCTCGCTCTCCATCACAGATCTGATAATCGATGTAACTTTTGAACGAAGGCGCAGCGCACTGCTTGGTCCCTCGCGCCTTAAATCCAAATAGCGGTATTTAAGTCTTACCTCTTCGCTGACATTTACTACTTCGCCGCTATCAACGGGAAATGGAAGCGCAGCTGCTTCGCTCAATACTTCAAGACTTTCGCAATTAACTTCAATCTCGCCTGTAGGTAGTGCTGAATTTTCATTTCCACTTGGACGTTTAGTAACGACTCCATCGATTAAAACGCACCACTCAGCTCTAAGGGCAGCAGCCACCTTCTCATCAGAGATAACTACTTGCACACTTCCCGAGTAGTCGCGCAGGTCAATAAATGCCACACCGCCATGGTCGCGCCGCCTTGCAACCCAGCCAGCAAGTTTTACCCGGCTACCAATATCACTTGATCTCAGCTTTCCAGCGCTATGGGAGCGAAGCAATTAAAAGACCTTCTCTCTACTCTTCTTATAGCCCAGAAGACTTCTCGGCCAATGTCTTAGCAAGAGAGGTAAGCCTAACCGAAGTCTGCTCTCCATTGCTCATCTGTTTTAGCTCAACTGACCCTGATTGCAATTCGCTATCGCCGAGAACTATTGCAAAGCGCGCTCCAGATTTATCAGCGGCTTTCATCGCACCTTTTAGAGAGCGATCTCCAAAGTTCTGCTCTACAACAAAGCCCTCTCTTCTAAGTGAATCAACGAGAGTGAAGCACTTTGAGCGAGCCTCATCACCTAGAGCAATCACATAGAGGTCAATGTATTTCAATTCTCCCGGTAGCAATTGACCGCTCTTTGCCTCTGCCTCAAGGGCAAGAAGGATTCGATCAATTCCTAATCCAAAACCAATTCCTGAAAGCTTTGATCCCCCAAGAAGCTCCATTAAACCGTCATATCGCCCGCCGCCGCCAATACCAGATTGCGCGCCAAGTCCCTTGTGAACAAACTCAAAGGTTGTTCCAGTGTAGTAATCAAGGCCCCTGACCATTCTTGGATTAACTACATATTTGATTTCGAGGGAATCAAGCGCCGATTTAACCGCTTCAAAGTTCTCTCTACTTTCGCTATTCAAATAATCAAGAAGTAGTGGAGCTTTGCTCATGGATGCTCTTATTTCTTCACGTTTATCATCAAAGAGGCGCAGCGGATTCTTTTCAGCTCTGGCGCGCGTTTCTTGATCAAGATTTAGCCCAGCAATAAATGCATCAAGATCTTTTCGATGCGCGGTTCTACTCTCGCTATCGCCAAGGGAGGTTATCTGCAGTTCAAAATCTTTAAGTCCAAGTTTTCTATAACCTTGATAGGCAATCGAGATGACCTCTGCATCAAGATACGGATCATTGCTACCAATAGCCTCGATTCCGAATTGATAAAACTGGCGATAGCGACCAGCTTGTGGCCTCTCAGCCCTAAAGAAGGGGCCTTGATAAAAGAGTTTCACTGGCAGGCTGCCACGATCTAGACCATGTTCAATAACAGCTCTTATCACTCCAGCTGTTCCCTCGGGGCGAAGAGTTAGTGAGCGACCACCACGATCCTCAAAGGTATACATCTCCTTTGACACCACATCTGTTGAAGCGCCAACTCCCCGAGTAAACAATTCGGTATCTTCAAATATTGGCAGCTCTATTAACTCATATCCGGCAGCAAGTGCTGGAATCTTTAGCGTTTGAATAATTCGATCGAAAACATTTGATTTTGGCGGCAGATACTCAGAGACGCCCTTAGGGGCTACGAACTTTTGACTCATGCCAATCTCCCTTGAGTTGCCGCTATTAGATATTGATTGCTCTTCAATTCCTCTTCCATCCTGCTCTCATCGCCATGCCCGGTAAGAACACGGAGATGAGGTGGCAAGGTCGCTATTTTCTCACGAAGAGTTATCTCCATGTCGCTCATTGAGCCACGTGGCAGATCTGTTCTGCCAATTCCGCCTTTAAAAAGCACATCTCCACTGATCAATAGCTCATCATCGACAATTGCCAGAGTCGAGCCCGGGGTATGTCCTGGCGCATGTCTAAAGGAAAAATTCATTCCTCCCAGTCTTGACTCACTATCAGAATCTATGGACCAGGTTCGCTCCGGTTCTTGAAAACTCATCTCTTGCCCCGAGAGCTTCCCAAGTTCGCTCAAGAGAGCTTGTGACTGCGGACCCATTGCGCGCTCTGGATTACTAAGTAGGTCCCTATCAGCTTTATGAATATAGGTATCACTTTCAATGAAGTCTTTGGCAAGCGAGTAAAGAGAAAATGTGTGATCAAGATGGCCATGGGTAATAAATATTGCTCCTACAACAAGGTTGTGCTCCACTAGCTTTGCTTTAATTTCTTTCATCAAATTCGGAATGGCAATTCCTGGATCAATAACGACGCAGTGTGAATTTTTTGCTGGAGCTATGATCCAACAATTTGTAGCGTAGTAAGGCGCAACTACTCGATCCACTAAGAGGCTCACCTGGGCATTCTTCCAACCCCGGCGCCCACTTCCGCTCAAAAGTGCCCCACGTGAGCGACTTTTTTACAGATTTGCCCTAGGGCGGTAGCGTTTGGCCCTTACCAACCGCTGAACCCACAACGCCAGAGTGAAAAACTCCAGGCGCGCAACGTTCGAGAAAGTAGGACCAAATGGATGCTCTAGATAATCAAGTTCTACCTAACTCAGCTGCTGCAGCGCTAATCGGTGATCCTTCAAAATTTGGTCGCGTTGATGAAAATGGAATGGTTTACGTTCGAACCAGCGATGGGGAAAAAGTAGTTGGTTCATATCCTGGAAAATCTGCGGAAGAGGCGCTTGCCTACTTTGTCCGTAAATTTGAACTTGTTGCATCAGAGGTCGCTCTACTTGCAGCAAGGATTATTAGTGGCGCTATGGTTCCTCAAGATGCAAATGAGGCGGTTAAGAAGTTAAGAAATCAGATTGAACATCTAAATGGCGTTGGAAACCTTGAAGCACTTAGAAGCTCACTCGAGCAGATTCCACCACTAATTGATGAACACCGTCCAGCCTACGAAGCCAAAAAAGCAGCAGAGGCAGAGGCTAAAGCTGAAAAGCGCGCAGCAACCATCGCCGCAAAGGAAGCTCTAGTTATAGAGGCCGAAGGCTTAATCGATTCAACTAGCTGGAAGGTCACCGGAGAGCGCCTAAAAGTCTTGCTAGATGAGTGGAAGAAGGCTCCACGTCTTGATAAAAAAACAGATTCAGAGTTATGGAAGCGCTTCTCATCTGCGCGCAACAAGTTTGATAAGCGTCGCAGGGTTCATTTTGCAGGTCTTAGTGCTCAACAGGGCCAGGTTAAAGATGCTAAAGAAAAGATTGTTGTTGAAGCAGAATCTCTTGCTACCTCAACCGATTGGGTAGCAACTGCAAGACGTTATAAGACTCTTATGGATCAATGGAAGGCAAGCGGTCGAGGCAAGAAGAGTGATGATGACAAGCTCTGGACTAGATTCAAAGCCGCCCAAGACACTTTCTTCACTACAAAGAACGCTGACCTGGAGAAGCGCGGCGAATCAATGGCTGCAAACCTTGAAAAGCGCGAAGCAATTGTCGCTGAGATGGAAGCACTTCTACCAATTACTAATCTTGATGATGTTAGACGCAAATTCCGCGACCTTCGCCAGAAGCTCTCCAAGATCGGCATGATCGATCGCAAGAAGCGCTCTGTTCTAGATAAGCGCGTTGATAGCGTGGAGATGACTATTAAAGAGGCCGAGCAGGAGCAGTGGCGTCGTAGTGATCCAACCGCAATTGCAAGAGCGAATGATGTCGTTGCTCAGTTAACGAATGCTGTCGCCGAATATGAGGCCAAAGCTGCTAAGGCTCAAGCTAATGGAGATTCTAAGAAGGCTGCTGATCTTCTTGAGGCTGCAGCTGCCAGACGTATGTGGCTCAGCGAGGCCCAAAAAGGTCTTGCTGATTTTAATTCTTAATTGTTGGTAATTCGATAAACATCGTATACGCCTTCAATTTTCTTTACTGAAGCTAGGACTGCCTCTAGATGTGAGGCATCTGCCATTTCGAATGTAAAGCGCGAAAAAGCTACTTGATCTTTAGTGGTATTAACAGCTGCATGAACGATATTGATCTCTTGGTCAGATAGAGCGCGAGTGATGTCAGAGAGCAACCTCGCGCGATCCAGAGCCTCAATCTGAATATTGACTAAGAAAACAGACTTAGCGCCCTCATCCCATTTAACTGCAGTGATGCGGTCGCCTTGATGGAATTTTAGATCGGCAACATTTACGCAATCACTTCTATGAACCGATACACCATTACCCCGAGTGATAAATCCAGTTATGAGATCCCCTGGCACTGGGGTGCAGCATCTTGCTAGCTTTACTAAAACATCATCAACGCCTTCGACGATAATGCCAGATGCGCTTCGTCTATTGATGCGACTTGGTGATGCGGTAGTTATATCTTCATCAATTGGACTGTCATAAGTCTCAGCTAGACCAAGAGATGATTCGAGCCTTTCGATTACATGATTTGCTGAGATATGGCCGTCGCCAACCGCGGCGTATAACGCCTCTATATCCGGGTAATTTAGATCATGGGCCAATTGAAGCAAGCTATGTCCGCCAAGGATCTTTTGTAGCGGAAGTCCTGCCTTTCGCATCTGCCTAGCAATGGATTCTCGCCCCGCATCAATTGCCTCTTCGCGTCGCTCCTTAGAAAACCATGCCTTTATCTTGGAGCGAGCCCTAGATGACTTAACAAAATTGAGCCAATCTCTACTAGGCGATGCAGTCTCCGCCTTATTAGTTAGAACTTCAACTACATCTCCATTAACCAAAGGCACCTCTAAAGAAACTAACTTGCCATTAACTTTCGCTCCTACGCATCGATTTCCAACATCGGTATGAACCGCATAGGCGAAATCCACCGCTGTTGCTCCTAAGGGAAGCGCGATGACACTTCCCTTTGGCGTGAAGACGAATGTTTCAGGAGTTCTAAGATCAAAACGAAGCGCATCGAGAAACTCGGTTACATCAGAGGTTTCCTGCTGCCACTCATGAAGTTGCTTTAACCAGAGCATATCTGGCGAATCTGATGATCTGGGTGATCCAGAGAGTTTGTATTTCCAGTGGGCAGCAATTCCATATTCAGCTCTTGAGTGCATATCATGAGTTCTTATCTGCATTTCAACGGCTTTCCCATTGGGGCCAATTACAGTGGTGTGAAGTGATTGATAGAGATTGAACTTAGGCATCGCAATGTAATCTTTAAATCTGCCAGGAACTGGGCTCCATCTGGCGTGAATCGCTCCAAGTACGGCGTAGCAATCTCTGACATCCTCAACTAACACTCTAATTCCAACTAGATCATAAATATCATTGAATTCACGTCCCCTAATTACCATCTTTTGATACACGCTGTAGAGATGTTTATGTCTGCCAGTAACCTTTGCAGCAATTGACTCCGAAGCTAAGTCTTGCTCCACTAAGGAAATGACTTCATTGGTTAACTTT
>SXGS01226755.1_pt1 | contig 15746 bp, 10 predicted proteins | sample 3174681 | NCBI WGS metagenome assembly SXGS01 (sample SAMN11356861, study PRJNA531348) | freshwater metagenome | isolation source: freshwater sample F1-80 | place: China: Fuxian Lake, Yuxi | collected 2017-12-25 | reverse complement strand
GTGGTCGGTCATCAGGATGCCGATGCCGGTGCGCTTCAGGTCGAAGATGATGCGCTGCAGCTCGAGCACCTGGATTGGATCGATACCCGAAAACGGCTCGTCCAGCAGCAGAAACTTCGGGTCGATCACCAGGGATCGCGCAATCTCCACGCGCCGCCGTTCGCCGCCCGACAGCATGTATCCCTTGCTCTTGCGCACCGTCTGCAAGCCCAGTTGCTCGATCAGCCGGTCGCGCCGTTCGTGCCGTTCCCGCGACGGCATGCGGAGCGTCTCGAGGATCGCCATCAGGTTCTCTTCCACCGTCAGCTTGCGGAAGACCGAAGGCTCCTGCGGCAGATAGCTGATCCCCTGCCGCGCGCGCTCGTACATCGCCAGGCCGGTGACGTCTCGATCGTCGAGCATCACGCGGCCCGAATCCGGCGTGATCAACCCCACGATCACGTAGAACGACGTGGACTTGCCCGCGCCGTTCGGGCCCAGCAGCCCCACCACCTCGCCCTGTTCGACGGAAATCGACACTCCGGACACCACCGTGCGGCCGCGGTACGATTTCGTGATTTCGGACGTGGACAAACGATGCATGGCGCTACTTGCGGCGGATCTTGCTCACCACCGGCTGCGTCTCCGCTCCCTCGACTTCCAGTTCGTCGTTGCCCGAGTAGAACGTGATCTTCTTCCCACGCGTGATCCCCTTTACCGAATCCACCACTTGTGGATTGCCTCGCTCGAGGATCACCTTTTCGCCGGCGACGTAGTATTCGGCGTGATCGGACAGGCCTCGCCGCGTGCGGCCGGCATCGGCCTGGAAAATCTCCACGGCGCCATCGGCGAACGCGTGATCGAGCGACGATTCCTCCCCCGCGTCCGGCTGCTTCGGCGCGTCCGCCGGCTTTTCGGGTGTCAGCCAGGCGCGCAGTTCCTTGGCCTTCACGTCCATCCCCTCGCGAACCATGCGGACGCCGCCGGTATAATGCGCCAGCCGCTCCTTGTCGTCGTAAACGAGCGCCGCCGCGCGGACCACCGTGTGGGCCTGCTTCTTCGTCTTCGAGTTCGCCTTGCGATCCAGGAACTGGCTCACCACGCTGCCGTCCGCCCGCAGCGAGTGGATGTCGCGGCGTATGTTCACACGATCCGCCTGCAACCGGTTCGCCGCCTGCCACAGCACCGCGTTGCCTTCGTAGAGCACGTGCCGGTTGCGATCGGACGAGATCATGCGCGCCGCCTTCGCCTGCATCGGCTCGTCCCGCGCCAGCATCGCCGATCCCTTCGCCTGCTCCTTCTTGTCGGGCAGGCGGGTGGAGGTGACGTCGCCCTCGGCCGTGTAGTCGCCGGTGGTTTGATTCAGCACGATCGTCTTGGCAGCCACCGATCCCGTGGGATCCCAGGCGCGCGCCAACTGGTCGAGCGTGATCAGATCGGTCTTGGCCTCCAGCACCGCGCGAAACGCCGACGCCTCGCGATCCCCCTCCTTGTACTTGAAGTCGTCGATCTGTTCCATCCGCCGCATCTCGCCCGACTCCGGATCGAACTGGGCGATCAATTCCCGGCTGGTGGTGAACGCGGGCGGCGGATCCTGCTTGGCGTTGCCGCGCGGCTTGTTCGTGCGGGTGGCCACCTGCAACGCACGCATCGACTGGAGCTGGTTCTTCTCGCCGTACTGGATCCACATCCGGCCGGCGGACATCCAGCGCTTCGGCTGCGACGGATGGTTCGGGATCAGGTCGATCTCGCCGGGCGTGTGGACCTCCACGTTATCGATCTCCTCGCCATTCTCCCGCATCGTCGCGACCATGCCCTCCGACTTCAGCACACGCGTGTGCGGCTGGATCGCGCCGGGTTTCGCCGTTGGCCTCGATTCGAGCGTGGTCTTCCCACTCGTCACGGCCGACTTCAGCAGGCTCTCCTTACCGGCCAGCGCGAAAAGCATGTGGATTTCGTTCGTCCGGATATCGGTAACCGCCGTAGGGCTGGTGGTGCTGAGCCGGGCGTCGCCGATGCCGATGATCTTCTCCACTTGGGAATGGGCCGCCAGTTCCATGCGCAGGCCGTTGGCTCCGAAATCCAGCGCGCGGTTCGGCTGTTTGTCGATGCCCTTCGCGTCGCGGCTTTCCACCAGACGGATATCGCCCTTATCGAGCGTGACGATCGTCTCGGCGGCATCCATCGTCAGTCCGTCGCGTTGCAGCTTGGCCCACGGCGAAAGGTACACCTTGGACTCCTGCTCCCGGCGGATCAGATGGCCCGTTTCGATGTGCATGGGTTTTCCCCCGCCACGGCCGCGCCAATCGAGCTTGACGTTGGAATGGAGGATCAGCTCCCGCGACCGGGGATCGTATTCGGCGCCCACTGCCTCGCCGTCGCCCCGGTCGAAGGAGAACCGCGCGTAGCGATCGGTGCGCGCCTTGCCATCCTTGACGTCGAGCAGGACGCCGGACGACTTGACGCCGATCAGCTTGCCCTCCATGGTCTCGTCGTCTGGAACGGAAAGCGTGATGTCCACCTCACCGTCGGCGAACAGGCGGCCTTCGCTCTCGTCGAAGTCGGCCGAGCCCGCCTTCACCAGGTCGAACTTCTTCCCGCAATTGTGGTAGATGCGCATTTCCACGCCGCGGAGGAGGAACTTCGCCTTGGGCTGCTCGACGCCTTCCGCCTCCTTGGCGCGCACTTCGAGTTCAGGGCATTCGCGGGTGCCTTTGTAGTACACGTAGTCGGTACTGAGGGCTCGCGTGTTGGCGGGCAGCGCATTGGGAATGGGAGGCTCGCTGGCTCGCAGCGAGGCGCGCTGGATCAGGTAGGACGTGCCCACACCACCCGCGAGGAGGATGAGGACCGCCAGAAAAAGCCGGCGAGTTCGCCGCATCGATACTACAAGTCTACCGGAACTCGGCGGCGTCAATCGTGGCGCGGAAAAAGACTCCGTCCTTTTCGAAGCGCTCCGTTCCGAAATGCCACCCGGCGCGGGCGCGGCTCGGGATGGTGTAGCCGCCGAAGGTCCGCTCCTCCTCCACGATGACCCCGAACGTGTGATAGGCGAAGGCCCCACCATCGGGGTTGCCCCACCGGGGAAATGAGAATGCCCGAGCCCGTCCGGTGGCATCTGACTCGATGGTGATGCCCACCGTCTCGCCGTGCGCCGAGAGCCGAACTCGCGCGGTCCGGGAATCCGCGGGAAGCCACTCGGCATTCGGACCGGCGAGGACCGATGGCAACCACGCCGCCTGCTCGGCCAGCATGCGCGCAATTCCCGGACCGGGCCGTATCGGGCCCCTCAGCATGCGCCACGGACAGGACGCCGAACAGCTTCCAGTCGAGAAGGCCCGCTCCGGATACGGCTTGGTCGGCGCCGGTGACAGGCAGTACGCCATATAGGCTGGCCGACCCGGCCCATACCATTCCGAGCGGCGGCGCGATCACCTGCTCGGCGGTGAACGGAAACCACTGGCCGAGCTTGATTTCGCCATGCATGCGGAGGCGGACGGAGGCGGCAAGGTTCGTCCCCGGAACGATGGTTCGGGACAGGAAGGCGCGGCCATCCCCGGGAACGGCGGCCGGATCGAACGGAATAGAGCCACCCGGCGCGGCTGACCACATGTCGTCGAGCGTGGCGTTTCGGACGGCGGGCGCGCCGCCAGGGAACCGGATCGCCGCCGCGGCCAACAAGGCGACCGCCAGGTTCGCGGCAAGCCCGATCCGCGCCTCGGGCACCAGCCACCAGGGCGCGCGCATCCAGACGCCGATCGCCAGCGTGGCAAAGGCTACCGCGAAGCCGAGCCAAAGCACTCCGGCCGCGCGAATTCCCGCATCGCCGAGATCGACGCGCCCTCCCAGGATCGTGGTCTTGTAAGGCAACTCCTGAGACGTCATCAGCCGCCAAGGCACGACAAAACCAGGGAGATGCGCGATGCCGTGCACCAGCATCAGCAAGGCGAGAATGTGTCTCGTGGGCGCCCTGCGTAAAGCAATCCGGGCGCCGTTCGTATCAAGAGGGCAACGGCCGCCGCCGCCGGAGTTCCCCGAGCCACCGCGGAACAGGAATTTTCGCGCCCGTCATCGGGGACGCGCCAGTATACTGGCATTGATCCCGAGCTATCGCCATGAAAATCCCCGCAGCGCTGTTCGCCGTCCTTCCCTTGCTCCGAGCGGACACCGTCCTGCTGCGTGTCGACACGCCTCGGACCCCGCCGCCCTGGGCGATCCTCGAGCGGCACTTGCTGGCCGCGCTCGACGACGCCGGCGAGCGTTTCGTCTCCACCTACACCCACCCCGACGGCACGCTGCGCTGGAAGGAGCGCTACGAAGGCGGGATGAACTCGTCCGACGATTCGTACGAGGGCTTCCGCAATCTATCGCTGGTCCATGTGCTCGGCGGATCGCGCCGGCTGGACCAGCGGCATCGATGGGTCTGGGACGGCATCACCAAGATGTTCACCCGCTACGGGCAGATCTACCGCGAGTTCGACTCCAACTGGGACTGGATGCACCACGGCGAGGGCTATACATCGTTCTACACGCTGGGGCTCGCCGATCCCCACGACGCCCGTTTTCGCGACCGGGCCCGCCGCTTCGCCGCCATGTACACCGGCGGCGATCCCGAAGCGCCAAACTACGATCCGCAACGCAACATGATGCGCGCCGTGATGAATGGCAGCCGCGGGCCCAAGATGGAGTGGAACACGCGCGACTGGACCCCCACCAACGCCAACCTCACCTACTATCACCTGCCGTACGACGACATCCCCGGCGTCGCGTCGCCGGCGGGCTGGATCAACGACGATCAGTTCGCCGCGATCGTCAAGACCATGAGCGACCGCATGGCCAAGGGCGACGTGCCGATCAACCTGACGGCCACTCCGCTGATCGCCGACGCCTACCTGTACACCGGCGACGCCAAATACAAGGACTGGGTGCTGCGCTACGTCCGCGGCTGGGAAGAACGCACCCGCGCCAACAACGGCATCACGCCGGACAACGTCGGGTTGAGCGGCAAGCCGGGCGAGTACACGAACGGCAACTGGTGGGGCGGCTACTACGGATGGCGCTGGCCGCGCGGCGGGATCGACATCGTGCGCGCCGAGATCACCGCCGCCCGAACCGCGCAGTTGCTCACCGGCGAGGATCGCTGGTTCGACCTGCCTCGGAGCCAGGTGGCGCTGATTCGCGCGCAGGGCAAGGTGGAACGCGGCATCACGATGACGCCGCAGCGCCACGACCAGCGCGGTTGGAACTCGCCTTGGCCCGAACCCGGCTATCCGTACATCCGTATGTGGATGGCCACGTTCCACCCGGACGATTGGCGCCACATGCAGCGCATCATGAGCGAACCGCGCGGGCGGCGCGCCGGCATGGACGCCGATTTCGACTGGGTCGAGTTCCTCATGGGCAAGCGGCCCGCGTATCCGATGGACGCCCTGACGCGCGATCTCGCCGAGGTGCACCGCAAAGTGAAGCACATCCTCGAGGAGCACGGCGATCCCGAGACCTGGGTCGATTCGAAGTGGGCCGATGTCGAGCCGTTGGCGGTGGACGCGCTGGTGCGGCTCACCCTCGGCGGCCTGCCCATCGATCTGCGCGGCGAGCGGCTCTACTGCGCGCTCCGCTACTTCGATCCAGTCCGCCGCGAAGCGGGGCTACCCCCGGACGTAGCGGCGCTGGTGACGCGGATCGAGAAAGACCGCGTCGATGTGGAACTGGTGAACACCAGCGCTTCGGCCGAACGGCGCGTGATCGTGCAGGGCGGCGCGTATGGCGAACATGGGATCGTATCGGCGAACGGCGTCGCGGTGAACGCGCGCGCGTTCGAAGTGCTGCTGGAACCGGGGGCCGGAGCCAAGGTGGAGATGGCCGTGAAGCGGTTCGCGCACCAGCCGCGCTATGCGTGGCCGTGGGAGGCGGAACGATGAGAGCCGCCTGGATATTGGCCGCCGCGCCGCTGTGCGCGCAAATGGGATCGCCCGGCGGCGGCGAGACGCAGGCGATCGCCTTGCATCCCGCCGACCTGAACATCATCTACGCAGGCGCGGCCAGAGGCTTGTGCAAATCGACGAAGGGCGGCAAGGACAACTGGCCGTCCACGGGGCTCGCGAGCCGGTCGCCGCGCGCGATCGTGCTCGATCCGGCCAATCCCGAGACGATCTACGCGGGCACGCACGAATCCGGCGTCTACAAGTCGGTGGATGGCGCGGGATCGTGGCGCGAGACCAACGAAGGCCTCGACTATCCCAGGATCCGCGCGTTGGCCATCACCTCGCGCGCATTGTTCGCGGGCACGGACGGCGGCGGCGTGTTCCGCACCACCGATGGCGGCGCGCACTGGACCGGGATCAACCGCGGGCTCATCGACAAGACCGTGCGGGCGCTGGTGGCCGATCCGCGCGATCCGGCCACGCTCTACGCGGGCACCTGGCACGGCGTGTACAAGACGGTGGATGGCGGCGAGCACTGGTCCGCCGATCCGAAGGGTCTATATGACGTCGATGTGACCGCGTTGGCGATCGACCCGACGGATTCGCGGGTGATCTACGCGGCCACCAATCCGCGCGGCGTGTTCCGCTCGGGCGATGGCGGCAAGACGTGGAAGGCGTCGGACAAGCCGCTGACCGAGTCGCTGCATTCCATCGCGATCGATCCCGCCACGCCGTCGCACGTGTACGTGGGGACGCGCGCGGGCGTGTTCCGCAGCACGGATTCGGGCAGCGCGTGGGAGCGCGCCGGACTGGCGTGGTCGAACATGGCGTGGACGCTGGTGTTCGACGGCCGGACATCGCCGCCCACGCTCTACTACGGCGGAGTCGGCGGAGTGTTGAAGACGCGGGACGGCGGAAGGTGGTGGGACACGACGGGTCCGGTGCGGCCGTGAAATGACGGTCCGATGGTATATTGACAGGGACCTATGATCGAACGAATCCGTCCCGCCCTGTGCAGCGGCGCCGCCGCGATGCTGATGATGGCTGCTTGCGCCGAAGCTCCCAAGCAAGAGGAAAAGAAGGCGGCCGCCGAAGCGGCCAGCGCCGGAACCGTGGCGCGGATCGACCCCGCGTTCGACGCGCTGGTCCCCGCCGGCGCCAGCATCGAGAAGCTGGCCGGCGGCATGGGCTTCATCGAAGGGCCGCTGTGGATGAAGGCCGGCTACCTGCTGTTCAGCGACGTCACCGGCAACAAGATTTGGAAGTGGGCTCCGGGCATGGCCGCGGCAGAAACGTTCCTGGAAAAATCGGGCGCGGACGAGTGCCCCGAAGGCACCTACTGCGGATCGAACGGCCTCAACCTCGACAAGAAGGGGCGCGTGCTCGTCTGCCAGCACGGCCGCGGCCGCATCGTGGCCATCGAGGCGGATGGCAAGCACACCGTGATCGCGGACAAGTTCGCAGGCAAGCGGCTGAACAGCCCCAACGACACCGCGTGGAAATCCGACGGCAGCCTCTACTTCACCGATCCGCCGTATGGCTTCCCCAAGCAGGACGACGATCCGAAGAAAGTGTTGAAGTTCAACGGCATCTACCGGTTGAATCCCGACGGCAAGGTGAAGCTGCTGCACAAGGACATGACGCGGCCGAACGGCATCGCCTTCTCGCCCGACGAGAAGACGCTCTACGTCGCTAATTCCGATCCTGCCAAGAAGCTGTGGATGAAGTTCACCGTGGCGGCGGACGGATCGCTCGGCGATGCGAAGGTGTTCTTCGACGTGACGGCGGAGAAGGAAGACGGACTGCCGGATGGACTCAAGGTGGACAAGAGCGGCAACATCTACGCCACCGGGCCGGGCGGCGTCTGGATCTTCAATCCCGAGGGCAAGCTGCTGGGCAAGATTCAGCCCACCGAGCATCCCGCGAACGTCGGCTGGGGCGACGACGGGAAGACGCTTTACATGACGGCGCGCACCGGCCTCTATCGCATCAAATTGTCGGCGGAGGGCGTCCTGCCCGGAATGTAGCGCCGACGTAGTAAATTCGAGGTAGACCACCATGCCCGACAACAACGACATGACGCGCCGCGAAGCCACCAAGGCCGTGGGCGCCGCCGCCGTCGCGGCCCCGTTCATTCAGAAGGCGCTCGGCGCCAACAACCAGGTGCAGTACGCCGTCATCGGAACCGGCAGCCGCGGCTCCTATCACATCACCCATTTGAACGGCATCGACGCCGGCCGTTGCGTGGCCGTGTGCGACGTGGATCAGACCGCGCTGGACAAGGCGAAGAAGGACACGCGCGACAAACCGGAAGGCTACAAGGACTACCGCGAGGTGCTCGCTCGCAAGGACGTGGAAGCGGTCATCATCGCGACTCCGCTCTACATGCACTTCCCCGTCACGCGCGACGCGCTCGAGGCGGGCAAGCACGTGTTCTGCGAAAAGAGCCTGGTGTTCAAGCCCGAGGAGATCCATGCGCTGCGCCGGCTGGCCAACGACAGGCCGAAGCAGGTTCTGCAAACCGGCCTGCAGCGCCGTTACAGCAAGTTCTATCAGACCGCCAAGCAGATGGTGGACAAAGGGCTGATCGGCAAGGTGACCCACGTCAGCGGCCAATGGCATCGCAAGAGCCTGCCCAAGACCTGGGTGCCGCCGGCCTGGCGCGCGTTCCGCAAGTACTCGGGCGGCTTGACGGCCGAACTGGCCTCCCACCAGATCGACGTGGCGGATTGGATGATCGGCGCGCATCCGGAGATGGTCACCGGCATGGGCGGCCTCGATGTCTACAAGGACGGGCGGGACGTCTACGACAACATCCAGCTCATCTTCAGGTACCCGGGCGGGCAGAAGCTGATGTACAGCTCCATCTGCACCAACAATCACCTGCCTCTGTTCGGATCCTCGCGCACCGAGTTCGGCGAGATCATCCTCGGCACCGAAGGAACGATCCACATCACGGTAGGCACCGACAACGAACCCGCGACGGCGATGTGGTTCTACGAACCGGGTCCGCCAAAGGCCACTCCCGCCAAGGGCGCGGAGAAGGCGGCGGTGGCGAACGCATCGCTGGTTTCCACCGGCAAGGGCGGCAAGGGGCTGCCGGTGCTGTTCGACGAGGACAAGCCGAGCGACCGCGATTCGTTCGTTCAGAAAGAGCTGAAGTTCGCCAAGCAGTGGCTGTATAAGAAGGGCGTCATGGTCCCCGAGGAAACCAAGAATCCGGTGGACGTGCAGCTCGAAAGCTTCTTCAGCGACTGCCGGACCGGCAAGCGTCCGCTGGCCGACCTGGAAGTGGGCCTCGAGGATTCGGCGAACGTGATCCTGGCCAACCTGGCGATGGATGAAGGCCGCCGCGTATTGATGAGCGAAATGGACAAGATGGGCGGAGGACCGGTGAAGTCCGCCGCCCAACCCGCCAAGAAGGCGTAACCGCCTTCATCCGAGCCCGCCGAGTCACCTTCCCGTGTATGGGAAGGTGGCGTGCGGGATGCCGTCGTACTGGATTGGGCTGAAGACGCTGTCCACCTCGAAGCGCCGCACCCGAACCGTGATGGTGCGAGGCTTGCCCGCGCGCATTTCGGCGGAGACCTCGATGTTGTCCGGCGTCAGCCCATGCACCACCGGTTCGTCTCCCGGCCCGGGATCGCGCTTGCCATAGACGGCGAAGTCGCGCACCTGTTGGAGGAACCGCTCGTCCGGCTCGCCAGTCTTGGACCGGTAGTCGAGCTCCGAAGCGTACTGTGCCCCCGCGCCGGCCGCCGACACGAGCCGATTGTAGAGGTAGAACTCGCGCCCGCCTTCCACCGCTCCCGTGAACAGCGGTACCAGCGCGCCGATCGTCAATGCCAACTCGATCGCGGAGTTTCCCTTGCGACGCTGGTTTTTCATCGTACGAGCCTCACTTTCGTAATGGTGTCCGTGCCGCCGCCCGAGTGGGCGTTGGCGCCGACGGTGTAGGAGCCGACGTATTCCGCGCAGAAGGGCTCGTTGCCGACGGTGTCGTCGTACGAGGTATCGGACATGAAGAAGGCCGCGAACCCGATCACCGTTCGCGACTCCAGACTGTTGGGGCCATGGCCGCTGGTGTGCCCGTTGCCGTTGGGATCGGAGCCACTGGTAGCCGAAGCCGCAACCGTGCCATTGTTGATCGGGACCGCGATCACCCGCCGGCCGTTGCCGCGGCGCGAGCCGTTGGCGCGATTCGCTTCGTACGTCGCGAATGTCGCCGAAGTCGTGTCGGTGTCGGAGGTGACCCGGTCCTCCATGGTCTCCTTCCGGCCGTTCTTGATCCCATCGGCCATGCCGATGATGCAGCCGATGGTGAGCGGGTGGTCGTAGCCATGAGTAATCCACTCGTCGATATCGTTGGACGATTCCGATCCCCAATATCCACGGGTGGACGAAGCGCCGGCCCGCGCCGCTGCGATCGTGCTGCCGGTGTCCCAGCCGAGCGCCCGATCGCCGGAGCAGACGCTGCCGGAGGCCGGTGCGCCGCTATCACCGAAGTTCGACGCCCACCGGAGCGCGTAAGAACCGCCCTTGGCGAATCCGAAGTCCGCGGCGGCCGCGTTCGGAGCGATCGGCGAGAACGGCAGCACGTTGCCGGCGCCGATCTCCGTAGCCGTTACCTTTCCGGCCGTGGACCGGGCTCGCACGTTGCTGTAGCTGTCCGCCTTCACCGCTGGGATCAGATACAACTTCATTTGCACGGAGGCCGTCACGCGGACGTTCGTCATGGAGGCTACATCGCCCGAGGCGGGGGTGGCATACCAAGTCGCCCCCGTGGGCGCGGACGCGAATTCCACGGTCACCTGGTCGGACGTGAGCGATTGGGAACTGAAGTTCCACTGGTCGGGCATCTCGCGCGCGGCCGTTTGGGCCGCGGCAATGCCGGTGTCCTTGCCGTTGAGTTCCAGCGCCGCGGCGAGCGCCGCCGCGTCGGAGTAGGTTTGCAGTTCGTTCTTCACGATGTAAACGCGCCCCAGATCCACCGCCAATCCGGTGATACCCGCCAAGCTCGTTACAGCGAACGCGGCCGCGATCATTACGAAGCCCTTCTTTCGCTTCTTCATCAGCAATCGATGCATGTTCAGGAAGCTCCTTCCATTGCCATTCTGCTGGAATCGAAGGGCATTGACACTTCGGGTTTTTCCCTGTAAATTCACCTCAGGAGCCTGAGGGCATCGGCACTCCCGGCAGTAGCTATCCCGGCCGTCTTCTGCTACGAAAATTCTATACGGCAATTTTTGCGTACCGGTACGACAGTAGGCGCCCTTGCGCAAAAGCCCGATCCGGGAGATCATCGTGGCCATGAACCGCCAGCCCCTCCGGCTCAGCCGCCGCTCGATTCTCGCCGCCATGGCCGCGCCCCTTCCCAGCGCTTTCGCCCAGGCTCGCGCGCGTGTCGATACCCCGCTGAAGATCCGCTCGGTGGAGCCGTTCGTCGTCCGCATCGGCCGGCGGCGCGACATCGTGTGCTGCCGCGTCCGGACCGAGGACGGGCTGCACGGTTGGGGCGAAGGGACCACTCCGCCCACGGTCGCGGCCGTCGTGGCGCAGATCAAAAGCATGGCGCCGCTGCTGGTGGGCCAGTCCGCCTGGGACATCGAGAGGCACTGGCGTAAAATGTACACGGTGGAAGAGAACACGCTCGGCGGAACACTGTTCGCCGCGATCTCCGCTATCGACATCGCGCTGTGGTATCTGGCCGGCAAGGCCGCCGGGTTGCCCGTCTACAAACTGCTCGGCGGGAAGATCCACGACCGCATCCGGATCTATACGAGCTATCGATGGGGCAATATTCCTCGCACCCGCGACGCGTACTTTCAGCGGACCAGGGAACTGATGGCCGAAGGCGCCACTGCGGGCAAGTGGGACCCGTTTGGCGAATATCCGGGGCCGGAGCGCCAGTTGCCGTCCGCGACGCTCAACGAGGTCCGCGAGATGGTGCGCGGCGTACGCGAAGCCGGACCGAACTTCGACATCTGCGTCGAAGCTCACGGCAAGTTCAACATCGCCTCGGCGGGGCGGATCGTGAAGATGCTGGAACCGTTCGATCCGTTCTTTCTCGAGGAGCCCGTGCCGCCGGAGAACGTCGACGCGATGGCGGCGTTGCAAGCTTCCACCAATATCCCGATCGCGACGGGCGAGGGGCTGCAATCGCATTTCAACTTCCGCGAGACGCTGGCCAAACGGTCGGCGCGGATTCTGCAGCCGGACACGGCGCGAACGGGCGGCATCACGGCGATGAAGAAGATCGCGGCGATGGCGGACGCGCACTACGTCACGGTGGCGCCGCACAATCCGAACGGGCCGGTTTGCACGGCGGCGTCGCTGCATGTCGCGGCGTCCATTCCGAATTTCCTCATCATGGAGGAAGGCAATCGAGAGACGCAGCAGTACGGCGCGATCTTCGCGGACGGCTGGCGGACGCGGTCCGACTACTGGCCGGTCCCGGAGGCGCCGGGGACCGGCGTGGATCTGAGCGACGCGTTCCTGCGCGAGTACGCGGTGAAGTAGCGGTTCACCCGCTCAGCAGCTTGCCGAGCCGTTCCGTCCATTCCAAGGCTGTGCGGAACGTGCCGGGGAACTGGCTGGCCACGGCGGCCAGGCCCGGCAGCGCGCCGTAGGTCAGCGCGCGCATGTAGAAGCCGCGATCCCAGGCGCCCTTGCCGTCGGAGTTGAGTCTGGACAGAACCTCGTTGGTGTCCATGCGGCGAAAGACGAGGATCACGGCGGCGCCGCCGCTGAGCGCGAGCAGCGTCACGGCGGTCACCAGCGTTCCGTGCGGCTGCAGCGGATACAGCAGAATCGCGAGGAACATGAGCACCACGGCCGGACTGAGGAACTCGAGCATCAGCCGCATGTGCAGCACGCAGTAGCGCACGAACGCCACCAGCCGCAACGCCACGTATTCCTCCTTGGCCGCGTTTTTGGGGTCGCCCCAGCCGGCGCCGATTTCCTTGACGAAGCTGTCGGCCGCGCCGCGGAGGGCTTCCTGCAGCCGCGCGGCGTCGTCCGCTTGGATGCGCAGACCCTTCGGACCCGCGCCGCGGCACTCGTCCAGCGCCGTCTCCGCCGTCGCGCGATATTGCGTCTGCCGTTCGTCGAGCACCATGCCACGCAGCAGGTCCACGCCGAACAGAGCGCTCTGCAGCGGATACCGGCTGCTGCCCCGGCCCCACATCTTCTTCACCGAGATTTCCTTGGGGAGGCGGGAGAAGGCGGCCGACAGCGGATGCGCGCGGAGCGGGCGTAACGCGTCTTCCAGAGTGAACCACACCCGAATCACGGTCAGCACCGCGCATACGGCCAACACCCACAACGTGGCAAAGCCGGCCAGAAAGCAGCTCTGCCAGAACGAAGGCTCGAGGCCGAGCCGGGTCCGGAATTCGAGCAAAGCGAGAAGAAATACGGCCGCGAGCGGAATCGCCACCGCCTCGCGCCAGCCGGGCCGCGACTGGTCGAGCACGGCGGCCACGCGCGCGAATTCCCCTCCCGCGATGCGCAGTAGCGGCTGGGTCTCATGAAAGCGCGGACAAGCGGGGTAGCGAATCTCGCGCATGCGCATCCGGTGGAGCTGCAGCGCGGCCCACCAGGCCAGCCCGAACCACACCAGCACATGCGGCGTCAGCGGATCCACGCCGCTGAAGGGCGCGAGAGTACGCACCGCGAACAGCAGTTCTCCGCCACCGCGCGAGGCGTCCGCCATCGCCGACCACCGCGTCCAGAAAATCCACCCGAGCGGGGCTAACGCGAATGTCGCCACACGGAACCCGGTTTCCTTGGTTGCCAAGCCGAGCGGAATGCACAGCAACGGCAGAGAGACCGAGATCGCCAACAGGATGGCGTGCCAGGATCCGCTCCAGTAGCCGCCGTTGACGCCGATCACCGCCGTGAACGGCAGATAGACCACGACGCCGCACGCCGTAAGCATCGAGATCAGCAGCGTCCGCGCCATCGACCTTCGTTCCGGCAACTGGAACAGCGTCACGTACGTCCGCTGGGTGGCGATGAAGTGCACGTAGTTGGCCATCGCCCAGACGGCGAGCATCGATAGAGCCAGAAACAACGTGCTGAAAGCCGCCGAGGGCTCGAGCGACACAGGGTAGGCCTTACCCGCCGCGCGCCGATGGTATGCCACGCCCTGAAGGGACGACGATCCATCGTCCGGCTGCGTCAGCATCGACATAGGCCACACGCTGCCCCGGCCGACCATCGCGATCCACACGGGCGGCCACGCGCGCGACGCGTCGACCGGATGCTGGAATTCGACCAGCCCCTGCTTGGCGGGATCGTTCTCGAGCAGAATCCGCGCCGCGTTATAGATCCCTTGCGCCGATCTGTTGGAGAACGGCTGCAGCCGGTTCTGGCCGGCCGAGTCGAGCTCCCACAACTGGTTCGGATGCCAGAGAGGATAGGGCGAGACCATCATCAATCCGCTATAGGAGAGTTCCGCCGTGGAGTGCAGATAGATCAGATCCGCGTCGAGCGTGGCCAGGCGGAGATCGGGATGGAGACGCTGGAGGAGCTTGCAGAGGAACAGCGTGTCGCCGACGTCGCTGGCGCCGACGATCGCGAGCTCGATGCCACGCCGGCGCAGCGTCTCGGCGGTCCCGGCGATCGCCAGATCCAGCGACATGGGCGTTTGATCCTTGGAGAAAGCGGGCGGACCGTCGCTTCCCGCCACCTGGAAGCCTGCGTTCATTTGACTGCCCGGCGAAGCGGCCGGCGCGCTCTTCCAAAGCGAGCGGAGTCCGGGGTCGTCGAGGTAGGCCGCGCGGAGGCGCGAAATTCGCATGGGGAATTCGGCGACGAACCCGGGCGCGATGCCGCCACGCTTGTAGTTGGAGAGCGAACTGCCATAGAGAGTGCCCGCTTCGGCCAGCATGGCGACCCGGCTCGTCGGGATGCCGCGATCCTCGAGGTAGCGAAGAAACAGGTCGAGGCTCACCTGGTCGTTTTCGGCGAGCGAGAAGTACTCGACGCCGGCGCGGCAGCCGAGATCGGCGAGATTCTGGCGGCGCGTGGCGGTTCCGCTTACGATTCGCACTTTCAGCTCGGGCCGCCTGTTGACCGCTTGCGCGATCGAGGGGACGGAGCCGGAAAACGTGGGACCGAGTACGCCAACGGGCTGGGTCTTGTCGACGCGAAGACGTTCGGCGGCGAGAAGGGCAAGCGCGAATGGCGCGGCGCTCACGCCGCGAGCCGGGGTCTCTCCCACCACCAGTACCGCGAGAACCTCGCCGGGAGGGTCGGAGCGGAACAGCAGCACCCCGATCCCTTCTGGTGCGACGGGATCGGGTTTCGGCCATTGGAGCAGTCCGCGATGGAACGTGAAGCCACCGCGCGCGGCGGCCCGGTGGATGCTCTCGATGGCCGAATCGGTGAGGCCGGGAATACCCGCTTTCTCGGGGTCGGGCACGGTGGCGATCAATACGCGCGCGGCGCCACACTCGGAGGAGCGGGGCGGATCCGCGGGCGAGGTGTCGCAGATCAGCGCCTTGATCTTGGCGATGGCGGTTTCCCCCGTTTCCGCCGCCGTCGCCGTCGCAGTCAACGCGACCAGGACTACCAAGCCGGCCAGTATGCGCATTTCCCGATGGTACACACAACCAGAGGCGGCCAATCACCTCTATTTCAGGGTGAACCGCGGCCCGTGAATAGGGCCCTCACCCGAATGCTATCCCAGGGTTTCGCAGGTACACTGGACTCAGGTGCAACAGCTTACCCTCTACTGGGGGGCGCAACCGGTCCGCGCGCCGCGGGCGATGGTGGTGTCCCCGGAAACGAACGCCACCGAGATCGGCGGTCGGATTCTGCGCGACGGCGGCAACGCGGTGG
>SXGS01158590.1_pt1 | contig 15750 bp, 11 predicted proteins | sample 3174681 | NCBI WGS metagenome assembly SXGS01 (sample SAMN11356861, study PRJNA531348) | freshwater metagenome | isolation source: freshwater sample F1-80 | place: China: Fuxian Lake, Yuxi | collected 2017-12-25 | reverse complement strand
TCATGGAGGTGTTGAACACCACTTCACCGACCGTTTGGCCGACGCTGGCCTGACCTGATACACCAATAGAGCTACCACGAAACACAGTTCCATCTGCAAGTACTAGTATGGCGGGCAGGTTTTGTGACACAGCAACTCCTTGTTTTAGTTCACTTAACTGTTTTTAAGTGCGCTAATAATAATTTTTATAATCGTTTTCCATCATGAACGGATGGTAGATACGCAAAACGGGAGGAGTAGGTGTACTCTTCCCGTTTCAGAATTAACGAATTATAGCGAAAGTCGGCTGGCATTTCAACGTCGTATTGCAAAATAGCCATGGAATATTTTATTCCACAGCCGGCTAGGCCAGCTTATAACTTAGCGTAAATTAAGCACGTCCTGCATGTCAAACAAGCCGTGTGCTTTGCTGCTTAAAAATTTAGCGGCACGCAAGGCGCCCAAGGCAAAGGTTGCACGACTGCTGGCCTTGTGCGTTAACTCAACCCGCTCGCCGGTGCCGGCAAACAAGACCGTGTGATCGCCCACCACGTCGCCACCGCGGACGGTGGCAAAGCCTATGGTGCTGGGATCACGCTCACCGGTGACACCCTCGCGGCCGTAGACTGCACACTCGTCTAAATTGCGCCCCAAGGCACTGGCGGCCGCCTCACCTAAACGCAAAGCCGTGCCCGATGGGGCATCCACTTTATGCCTATGGTGGGCTTCCAATATCTCGATGTCGTAACCGCTATGCAAGACCTTAGCGGCGGCTTGCACCAAGCTAATTAACAAGGTCACGCCCACACTCATATTGGGCGCAAAGACGATGGCGGTTTGTTTGGCAGCCAGCTCAATAGCCAGCTTTTGCTCGGCCGAAAAGCCGGTTGTGCCTATGATCATTTTCACCCCGTGCTGTTGGCAAGCGGCCAGGTAAGCCATGCTGGCTTCTGGGCGGGTAAAGTCGACCAAGACATCGGCATTTCTTAAGGCCGCATTGATGTCATCGCTTAGTTTTACACCGGACACGATACCAAATTGCTCGCCAGCATCACGGCCAAGCTGCGGGTTGCCTGCGCGATCTAAGGCGCCGTGCAAAACTAAATCGGCATCAGCAAACACCGCTTCTAATAAGGCGTGGCCCATGCGACCTGAGCATCCGGCGATAACGATTTTTAATGGATTAGCCATAATAACTACCTGATAAATACTGTTTGGATTGTAAAGCGGCCTTAGAAGCCAATTTTCTCTAGCATGCGATCAAAAAAACTGGGCTTAGCGGTCACCGGCAGCTCTTTTGTTTTAGGCAACTCGGTGCTGGCCGCAGGCGGTTTTTTCACTACCGGCGCTGGCTCAGGTGCTGGTGGTGGCGCGATGTCCTCCGGCAGCTTACTTAAGTTACGCTCAAACTGCATGCCCGATGGCGATTCGTAGACTGGTGTTGCAACTGGCGTGGCTAGCGGCTCGGCCGAGCTGGCTTCAACAACACTCGCTTCAACTGGGCTTGCTTCCGTAGCAGCTTCAACAGCCGCCGGTTCAGCAGCAGGCGAATCAACAGCAGTTGGCGCAACCGGTGGCGCAGCTTCAGTCTGAACAGGCGCCACCGCAGCAGGCGTTTCAACAGCGGCAGCTGCTGTGGCAGCAACCGGACTGGGCTCAGTCGGCAACAAGGGCACGGCCAATACCGATGGCGGCTCTGGGGTGGTAGCGACTGGCGCAGCAGCCGCTTCAAGCGGCTGGGTTTCTGTTAGTTTGCTTTCTGCGGGCTTAGCTTGGCTGGCAACAGCCGGGGCCACTGCCTGCTTGGCCGGCTCGTCTGCTTTGGCCTGTGGCACCGGGTTGGCTGCCGGCTCTTTTTCCCAGAATTTCAATGTACTAAATAGGCTTTTGTCTTCCGATTTAGCCGATGGGTTAATGACGCGCGTGCCGCTGTTATCGGCCACTTCATTGGACTTGCTGGCATCAGCAGTAGATGGAATGACGTCACCGCGCACGGTTTTTAATAGGTCGTTTTCAAAATCCAATATGACCCGACGCTGCTCGGTGATTTTGCCGTTTTCACGCATTAGGTAAACGTAATCCCAACGTTTGCCGTGGAAACTGTCTTGAATAAGCGGGGTGCCCATGATGAAACGCACTTGCGACTGGGTCATGCCAGGGCGCAACTGCAAGAGCATTTTTGAGGTAACCACGTTACCTTGTTGCACATCCAACTTGTAGGGTTTAATGCTAGGCAAGGCGGTGCCACAGGATGCACACAACAAGGCCAACAACAGGATGGAGTAACGCGTAGCAGATAAATTGCGCATAGTATGACTTAAATTAGAATTAGCGTTAATATAACACGGAGACAGCCAAGCCAAAACACCGACATTGTTAATAGTGAGTAATCCCGTATGCAAGATCAGAGAGACTTAAAAAACGCCGGCCTTAAAGCCACTTTACCCAGACTTAAGGTATTAAGCCTGTTTGAAAACAGCAAAGAGCGGCACCTGTCTGCCGAGGACATTTACAAAGTCATGCTTAATGCAGGCGAAGACGTGGGTTTGGCCACGGTTTACCGGGTGCTCACGCAATTTGAACAAGCCGGCTTGCTGGTTCGCCACCATTTCGAAAGCGGCAAAGCCGTGTTTGAGCTCAACAGCGGCGGCCATCACGACCACGTCGTTTGCGTTAAATGCGGGCGTGTTGCAGAGTTTTACGATGCGGAAATTGAAAAAAGACAAGAAAGTGCAGCCGCCAAATTGGGTTTCACCATGCAAGACCACGCACTAACTATTTACGGCATGTGCAAACAACAACCCTGCGCCAAAGACTAACCACTACTCAGCTAGGCCAGCATCTCTCTGGCGTGTTGCCGGGTCGTCTCGGTGATGGCCAAGCCGCCTAACATGCGGGCAATTTCTTCCACTCTGGCTTCATGATCAAGCTGGCTAATATGGCTCAAGGTTTGGCCATCTTGCTGCGACTTACTAACCTGCATGTGCCAACTGGCTAAGGCCGCCACCTGCGGCAAATGGGTAATCACCAACACTTGCCGAGCATGAGCTTGCCCAGTTTGCGATGCGGCTGGCACCCCCAATTGTTTAAGCAAGCGACCCACCACTTCGGCTACCCCACCGCCTATGCCGACATCGACTTCATCGAAGATCATGGTCGGCACGTTTTCTTTATGGGCAGTGACCACCCTTATCGCCAAACTAATCCTAGACAACTCACCACCGGACGCCACTTTATTAAGCGGCCTAGGTGCAACGCCAGCATGACCGGCCACTAAAAATTCGACCCATTCCATGCCACTGGCAGCCGCTGACTGGCGCGTTAAAGCCACCTCAAACTGACCACCCGCCAAAGACAAATCTTGCATTTGTGCGCTGATTTTTTCGCTCAATTCACGCGCCGCCAACTGGCGACCGGCGCTCAGTTGCTGGGCGCTGGCTTGATAGCTAGACCAGGCTTGCGCCTCCAGTTTAGCTAAGGCATCGTCATTGGCATACAAGGCCAGCTCAATCATGCGCGCTTGGCTTTGTTGCAACAAGGCTTCCAGCCCCTCTGGCGTCACCCGGTATTTACGCGACAGGCTGTGCACACTTTGTATTTTTTCATCCAGAGCGGCCAGCTTGGCCGGATCCAACTCGGCGTCTTGCAAATAGTGATTTAAAAACCGATCGGTCTCCGCCAGCTGTATCATGGCTGAATCCAAGGTTTCCATGGCTTGTTGCAAGGCACCATCGTATTCGCTTAAATTTTCCAATTTATAGCGCACCTTGGACAACAAGCGCTGCGCCGACTGCTCGCCTTCGCTTAATAGATCGCGGCAAGCGGCGCCACCGCTCATCAAATCGGCGACATTGGACAAGCGCAGGTGCTCTTGCTGCAATTGCAGCCAATCTTCTGCCGTCATAGCTAAATCATTCAAGACCTGCACCGTCTCTTGCAATTCTGCTAACTCGCGCGCGTACACGCTGGCATTTTTTTCCGCCTCTAAGCGCTGCTGATTGAGCTTATGCCAAGCCTTAAATTGCTCGGCCACCTGCACAGCCAGTTCGGACAAACCGGCAAACTGATCCAACACATTACGCTGGGTGATGGGTTTTAATAAGGAGTGATGGGCATTTTGGCTGTAGATATCCAACAGCAGCTCACCCAATTCTTTGAGTTGTGCCACGGTCACCGTGGTACCGTTGATAAATGCTCGCGAACGGCCATCGGCATACATCACCCGGCGCAACACCAATTCACCACTGTCCTCAGTCAGCTCAGCCGCATGCATCCATTGCTGCGCATCCAGGTTATCTTGTATGGAAAAAAGGGCGCTGATTTCGGCTTTTTCGCAGCCAGCACGGCAAATGCCACCCTCGCCGCGCGCGCCCAAGGCCAAGGATAAAGCATCGATTAATATGGATTTACCGGCCCCGGTCTCGCCGGTCAGCACGGTATAGCCCGCGTTGAATTCCAAATCGAGCTGCTTGACGATAATGAAATCGCGTATGGAAAGGCTGTGTAACATTTAACCCCAGTTCAGCTTATTGCGCAGCATATCGAAATAGCAATAGTCGCTAGGGTGCAACAAAGACACGCTTTGACTGGCGCGCTTCACGGTCACTTTGTCGCCCTGTTTTAATTCCATTTGAAACTGGCCATCGAAGCTGAGTTGCGCCTGCCCCAATTGCAGCAGGCGTATGTCTATTTGACTGTCACTGTGCACGGCAATCGGTCGATTACTTAGGGTGTGCGGGCAAATCGGCACCAAGGAAATGGCTTGCAAATTCGGGTGCAAGATCGGCCCACCTGCCGACAAGGCATAGGCGGTGGTGCCAGTAGGCGTGCTGATAATTAGCCCATCCGAGCGTTGTTTGTGGACGAATTTTTCGTCCACGCTGACTTCCAATTCAATTAAGCGCAGCGCACTTTTCACCACCACGTCATTCAGGGCGTAATTAGCATGCACTTCTTGGCCATCACGCGTGACGGTGGCGCTTAATATGACCCGCGGCTCTAGGACATAATCGCCCGCCAAAATGCGATCCAACTGACCCAACATGTCTTCCACGCGCAAGTCGGTCAGAAAGCCAAATCGGCCTTGATTAATGCCGACCAAGGGCACATTAAAATCGATCAAACTGCGCGCTACGCTGAGCATGGTGCCGTCGCCACCCATGACAATCACCAAGTCCACTTCGCTACCTATGTTGTTCAATGTGGCGGTTTTGTAGGCGCTGATATTGGCATGCTTAGCGGTGTCTTGCTCCACCCAAACCCGTATGTTTTTTGCCGACAAATGCTCGGCCAAATCAAGCAAATCCTTGCGCATTAATTGCAAGGCTGATTGGTTCATGTATTTGCCTATGATGGCGATGGATTGGAATGCGGGCGTCATGCCGAAATTAAATCACAGATGGCTTTTTGCGCAAAGGGAAAGCGTACGATGCGGCTAAGTTAAATGCAAAAAAACAAATAGACCATGTCTAATAAGAGCGACTTCGTCAGCTTGGCATTAGCTTAACCAAAGACACATCAGGACTGTTGCATGCTGACCGACTGAACTGCATGCACCGTCACTAATCGCTTGATTTCCGGAACACAAGAACCACATTGGGTACCGCATTTTAATTTAGCTTGCAGGGTGAGGAGGTCCGCACCCAGTGCAATATTGTCTATTAGATCATTTTCAGCCACATCCAAACAATTACACACTATTTTTCCTCGGCTGCGACTGCCACTAGGGGCTGTACTCAGCGGCGCCAAGGCCCAACGTCTTAACTCTGCATTAAATTCGCCGCTAGTCATGACGTCTTTTAGCCAATCGGCCGCCAAAGTTTCACCAATCAAACGCACCCCAGTGACCATTAGCTGCTCATGTTGAGGGTGTTGCTCTACTAAAATTCTTTTGCTGATGCCACGCTTGGCATCGCTGTAGTTTAACGATGGGAGGCTGTCGCCCATACTAAGCAATTCGTCTATCAGAGCTATTAATGCTAAATCTGGCGCTTGGCTGTGGGCTGCTCTAAATACCAACATACCGGCACTGTTTGTTGTGTCTCGGCCGAATAAGCCACAGCTGGCAAAGTCAAACATAGTCAGTAATGGCCTTACTTTTTCTAACATAGTCAAATCAGCTATGGCTCGCATGACCGTCATCCGCCAAGGCAAATGCAATTTCTCTAATTTAATGGCCGTGTGTTTCAATTCAGGTTGCTTTGACACGGCATCAAACGATGCCGGCATGAGTGCATTCACGCCCAAACCGTGCATAAATTGACTGCCCCAATGCATGGCAATAAAAGTCTGAGATGGCTGCACTTCATCAGAAGACTTGGCCGGAAGAATCAAGCTGCCACGACGATTGCTGACCTTAACAATATCGCCATCCTTAATAGAGCGTCGTGTCATGTCGTCAGGATTGATGTGGATCACCGGTTCTTCTGCGTGGTTGAACAATTGCGCCACCGTTCCGGTTCGGCTCATGCCGTGCCATTGATCCCGCAAACGACCTGTTAGCAAATGCAGCGGATGCCTTGCATCGGTTTTATCTGCGGTACCCTGATAGGGTATGGCGACAAATTGTGCTCGACCATCGGCTTTAGCAAACACGCCATCTTCATAAAGACGGGCTTTGCCGAAACGGTCTCCAGTTAAAAATGGCCACTGCTGCGGCCCTTGCTCACTTAACAAGGCATAGCTTAATCCGCTGATATCTAAATCCCGCCCTCGCGTGGTTTCGCGGTGTTCGTTAAAAATTTGTTCCGTGTTGCTAAACGCAAACAGCGGGGGTGCTTTAGCTAAACGGGTTTCTAAACGCTGAGCAAAATCCACCATAATTTGCCAATCGTGTTTAGCTTCAGCTGGCGGCGCTATCGCGGCATTAACCCGGGTAATGCGTCGCTCTGAATTGGTAACGGTGCCTTCTTTTTCACCCCAAGTAGTGGCTGGCAACAAGACATCTGCGTATTGATTAGTATCGGTTTGTTTGTAGGCATCTTGCACCACTACCAACTCAGCCGCATTTAAAGCGCCCAATACTTTATTGAGGTCAGGCATGGAGTGCGCCGGATTGGTACAAGCTATCCAAATGGCTTTTATGCTGCCGACTTTGACGGCCTCGAACATTTCAACAGCGGTCATCCCAGGTTGAGCTGGAACGCTAGCCACTCCCCACAGCTTAGCCATCTCCTCTCGGTGTGCTGGATTAGCTAAATCGCGATGGCCAGACATTAAGTTAGCCATACCGCCGACCTCACGCCCACCCATGGCATTAGGTTGGCCAGTTAAGGAGAATGGGCCAGCACCTTTCTTACCAATCTGCCCAGTAGCTAAATGTAAATTAATGAGTGCCGCATTTTTATTGGTGCCGTGTATCGATTGATTTAAGCCCATGCAATACATAGACAGACTAGGGCCTTTACCAAACCATTTAGCCGCGGTAATGATATCCGCTTCTTTTACGCCACACATGTCGGCGACCATCTTAGGCGTGTATTCACGCACGGTATCTTTTAATGCCTCAAACCCATTGGTGTGATCACGAATGAAATTCTGATCCAACAAACCTTCCCATAGCATCACATGCAACATGCCATTGAATAATGCCACGTCGGTGCCTGGCAATATAGCCAAGTGCAGATCGGCCGCCTGCGCCGTGTCCGTTCGCCTTGGATCAACGACGATCACCTTAAGATTGGGGTTACGTGCTTTGGCATCTTCTATACGGCGATAGAGTATTGGATGGGCGTAGGCGGTATTCGATCCGGCGATAAACAAACAATCTGTGTGATCTATGTCCTCGTAGCAAGCCGGCGGTGCATCCGCCCCCAATGTTGCTTTGTATCCGGCCACAGCCGAACTCATGCACAAGCGTGAATTGGTATCCACATTATTGGTGCCAATCAAACCCTTAGCCAGCTTATTAAATACGTAATAATCCTCGGTAAGCAACTGGCCTGAAATATAAAAAGCCACGGAATCTGGACCGTGGGTTTCTATGGTCGTCGCAAATTTTTCAACCAGCAAATCTAGCGCTTCGTCCCAAGTCGCTCTAACCCTAGGCGCGTCTTTAGCATGGCGCAACTCCGGGTAAAGTAAGCGATCATCTAACTTGGCTGTTAAATGCAAGGTGGCACCCTTGGTGCACAATCGACCAAAGTTGGCCGGGTGGCTCGCGTCGCCCTTGACATCTATTATTTTGCCTTGCTCACTAGCGATAATAACGCCGCAACCTACACCGCAATAACAGCAGGTACTTTTCGTTTGTTTAATCAAGCTTGTTTTTCTTTCAATTTTAAATAGACCATACCGGCTTCCACTTTGGTTTGGTAGCAAGCAACCTGCCCATCATCGGGCTCTTCAGCTTTGCCGTTGACCAGGCTAATTTTCCAGCTGTGCATAGGACAGGCAATTTTATCGCCATAAACCAGCCCTTCTGACAAAGGACCACCTTTATGCGGGCAACGGTTGTTAATGGCAAAGATGCTATCGTCTTCCAATCGAAACACCCCGATTTCCAATGCTTCCCCCGCACTGTTTTGCGTGCGCAGCACGCGTGCACCTAGCTTTTGTATGTCTTGCAAGGGGGCTACTTTTAGCCAATTATCCATAATTTAACCTTTAAAAAAATGTCATGAAACAAGCAATAAATAAATAAATAAAAAATTTAAAATAAAGGAAAAGATGGCTATCCACTGCCATCTAATAAACCTAGCACGGGCAATTAATGGCGTGCGGGCAGGAGCCAAAAGTGGCTTTAACTCCCCATACTCAAGCGCCAGCAACATTTCTTCTGCCGTTTCAAACCTAGTTTTTTCATCCGTCGAAAGGGCTTTCAATAAGATGTTTTCTAACCAAACTGGAATGTCCGGGCGGAACCGACTCGGTGGCACGGCTTGGCCAAACCTAGGGTGCTGAAAAGGCTCAATTTCACCGTGTGGGTATTTGCGAGTTAGCAAATAATAAAGGGTCACACCGGCCGCATAAATGTCACTTTGCATGGATGCCATTTGGCCATTAAACAACTCTGGCGCCATGAAACTGGGTGTGCCTGGATTTTGCAACACATCGGCATTGTGGGCGGTGCCGCTAAGCGCTATGCCTAAATCTAAAATTCGCAAGCGCTGATCGCTGGATACGTGCACATTGGCTGGCTTGAAATCCCTATGTACTATGTTTAGTCGATGCAAGGCACCTAAACCGCGCATCAAATCCATGCCAATTTTAGCAATGCCCGCCACGGTAAAATGGTGGCCACTATCCAAACGTTGTTGCAAGGTCGCACCTTCATGCCAACTCATGACAAAGTAGAGATGACTACGATTTTCCACAGAAACCGGCAATACTTGCGGCAGGTACTGCGATACCACCCTTTTTGCCAACCATTCCTCATTCAATAAGCCATTGCAACTTTCAGCATCACCGTTTAGCAATGGCTGCAATGTTTTAAGAACAAACAACTGCTTAGTTTTAATGTTGCGTACTTTGTACAACAAACTTGCACGGGATTCGTGTAACAAGTCCATGACCTCAAAATCGTCTAGCACCTCTCCTATAGCTAATTTTTTGGGAACGTTTAAGTGCTTACCGCCAGCCAACAATTCCGTAAGCGTGTCTTCTCCTAGCTGAGTGATCCTAATGGCTGCCGCACTGCTGTTATCGCTGCTGCCTTTTTCTATGGCCAACTTAACTAGGTGCTCACAAATCAATTGTGGGTTGTCAAAAAGCGCCATGGCTTGGTGGATGTTTTTTTCCCCCAAGCTATCCCATACCCCGTCCGTCATCAATGCAAACACGTCGCCAACTTGCAGTGGTCCCTCAGCAAAATCTGCTGCCAAGTGCTGATCCAAACCAACCGCCCTTTTTAATACATGCCGCATGTCCGGCCTATCCCAAACGTGGTCGGTAGTCAGTTTTTTTAGTTGGCCATCACGCAACAAATAAATACGTGTGTCACCCACATGGGCCAAATAATAGCGCTGCCCTCTGACCAGCAGTAAAGACAAAGTTGTGGCCATACCTGCCATGTCGCGGTTAGCATTAGCCTGTGCCAGCAGCCAACGATTGGCGGCAGTCAGCACTTTATCTAAGGAGGCTAAAGGCTCCCAAGTATCCGGCGTGGCATAGTAATCGGCAGTCACAGAACGTATGGTCATTTCCGAGGCTTCGCCTCCACCAGCATTCCCACTCACGCCGTCTGCCACCGCCAGCATAGCCCCCTTCACACTCAACTGTTCTTGCACAGGCGTGACGATGCCTATGTAGTCTTCATTGCGTGCTCTAGGTCCGGTTTGGCTGGACTGGCCTACGATAAATTGCAGTGGCATACTAAATTTTAGCCGTAGTGGCCGTACCCCAAGTGGTGCGCCATCTTGTCTTAACGCCAGCCAAGCCTATCATCGCTAATATGGCTAAGCCCGCAAAAATTAATAAGCCAATTTGGTAACTACCTGAGGCTTGCTTAAAGTAGCCCAAACTGGCTGCCAGATAAAATCCACCGACACCGCCAGCCATACCTACCAAACCAGTCATAACACCGATCTCTTTACGAAAACGTTGCGGCACCAATTGAAACACCGCCCCATTGCCCATGCCTAACACAGCCATAACCGGAACGATGATGGCTAGCGCCATTTGGTAAGTGGCTTGACCTAAGCTCATGACAATTAGCAAGACTGCCGCTAGCGCGTACATGACCAACAAAGTGCGTATACCCCCTACCCGGTCGGCAATCATTCCGCCTATGGGTCTCACTAACGATCCAGCAAACACGCAAGCTGCAGTGCAATAGCCAGCATTAACCGCGCCTAAGCTATACAAATCATTGAAATAAATAGTGAGTGATGACGCCAAGCCGACAAAGCCCCCAAACGTTACGCTGTAGAAAAACATAAACCACCACGCATCCTTGTCTTTTAGTATCGCCAAGTATTGACCCAGCGATTTCGCTGGCGGCGTTTCCGGACTGTCCTTAGCGAAAATAACATAGACCGCTAAAGCAATACCCAGTGGTATTAAAGCCAAGCCAAATACATTATTCCAGCCGTATGCAACCGCCAACCCCGGTGCAAAAAGTGCAGCAAAAACCGTTCCAGAATTACCTGCTCCGGCGATACCCAAAGCCGTACCTTGATGTTCTGGTGGGTACCAGCGTGAGGCCAATGGCAGCGCCACCGCGAATGCGGCACCAGCAAAACCTAAGCCCAAGCCTAAAAGTAAGGCCTGTTGAAAGGTCTGTATGCCATGCAACCATGCCGCAAGCAAGCTCAGAATAACCACAATTTGCCCTATCAATCCTGCCATTTTCGGTTTAATTTGATCTACCAACACGCCCATAACTATGCGCAACAATGCCCCAGCCAAAACAGGCGTCGCCACCATTAAGCCCTTTTGCGTGGCAGTTAAATCTAAATCCACTGCCATTTGAACGGCTAAAGGACCTAATAATACCCACACCATAAAACTTAAATCAAAATATAAGAATGCTGAAAATAAAGTGGGTTTGTGCCCAGCTTGCCAAAAACTACTTTTCATAATCTACCCCTCTTTTTTTAAAATTAAACGCTGATCACTTCAAACTCTTTTTGCAAAGCCGGTTTGTTAACCCGCTCGGCCCATGGGTCTGTTGCACCTTGCAAGGCAAACAACAACCTTTCGTAGGCCGCTTTTCGGCCTTCGGCATCGGCTAAAACACGTTGTTTAACGTACTCCAAACCCACGCGCTCTATCCAATGCACGGTACGATCCAAGTAACGCGCTTCCTCACGGTAAATCTGTATGAAGGCTCCTGAATACTCCAATACCTCATCGTGGGTTTTTACTTTGCACAAAAATTGCGCCACTTCGGTTTTAATGCCGCCATTCCCTCCCACATAGATTTCCCAACCCGAATCCACCCCGATAATGCCCACGTCTTTAATACCTGATTCGGCACAATTGCGCGGGCAACCCGACACGGCAAACTTCACTTTGTGCGGCGCCCACATGTGGTCGAAGGCTTTTTCAATGTCTATGCCCATTTGCGTGGAGTTTTGTGTGCCAAATCGACAAAATTCCGACCCCACGCAAGTCTTTACTGTGCGGATGCCTTTGGCATAGGCATAACCAGATGGCATATCTAAATCCTTCCACATGCCCACCAAGTCTTCTTTTTTAACGCCCAACAAATCGATACGCTGTCCCCCCGTCACTTTCACCATGGGCACGGCATATTTATCGGCCACATCGGCAATTTTTCGCAATTGATTGGGGGTAGTCACGCCGCCGTACATGCGTGGAATAACGGAATAGGTGCCGTCTTTTTGAATGTTGGCGTGGACACGCTCATTAATAAAGCGTGATTGCGGGTCATCCACCGCCTCATGCGGCCAAGTGGAAAGCAAGTAATAATTGAGTGCCGGTCGACACGATGCACACCCATTGGGCGTGCGCCATGCCATGCCTTTCATGGCATCGGGAATGTTGAGGTATTTATGGGTGCGAATTTCAGCACGCACTTCCTCGTGGTTCTTATCCGAACAACCGCAAATGGCTTTGCTGGTAGAAGGAGGGGCATACCCCCCACCTAGCGTAGAAGCTAATATCTGCTCAACCAAGCCCACGCATGAACCGCAACTAGAACCGGCCTTGGTCTGTTTTTTGACGTCATCTATGGTAAACAAGCCTTGGTCTTGAATGGCTTTAACGATGGTGCCTTTACATACCCCATTGCACCCACACACTTCCATTTCATTGGTCATAGCCGCGGCTTTATCTTGGCCTTGATGACCGGTATTGCCCAATGAATCTTGACCAAACATCAAATGATCACGAATTTCATGGATGGCTTTGCCATCTCTTAACATTTGAAAATACCACGAACCGTCCGTGGTATCCCCATAAAGCACGCTACCAATGATTTTGTCATTTTTTATAACGAGCTTTTTGTAAACCCCGCCAACGGCATCATGCAAAACAATTTCTTCTGTGTCCTCACCGCCAGAAAAATCGCCGGCGCTAAACAAATCTATGCCGGTTACTTTTAATTTAGTTGAAGTGACCGAGCCTTTATACAAGCCAATACCAAAATTAGCCAAATGGGTCGCGCACACTTTCGCCATTTCAAACAGGGGTGCCACCAAACCATAAGAAATACCGCGATGCGCCACGCACTCACCAACCGCATAGACTCTAGGATCAAAGGTCTGCATCGTATCGTTCACGACTATGCCTTTATCGCAATGAATGCCTGCCGATTCGGCCAGGGCAAAGTTAGGCCTAATGCCCACGGCCATCACCACTAAATCTGCCGGAATTTCCACGCCGTCACTGAAGCTCACCGACTTAATGCGGCCATGCTTATCACCGTGCAATTGCGCGGTATTTTTATTCAATAAGAATTTAAGCCCTTTGTCTGCCAAATTTTTTTGCAGCATGGCTCCGGCTGTTTGATCCAATTGCTTTTCCAGCAACCAGGCATTTTTATGCACAACCGTCACGTCCATGCCCTGAATTTTTAGGCCATTGGCCGCTTCCAAACCGAGCAAACCACCACCTATGACTACTGCATGTTTATGCAGCTTGGCGGTGGCAATCATTTCGTTGGTGTCTTTAATATCGCGATAGCCAATCACCCCGGCCAATTCTTTACCGGGGATAGGCGGCATAAAAGGCTTAGAGCCAGTGGCAATTAAAAGCCTGTCGTACTCGGCAGACGTGCCATCCTCAGCATAAACAATTCGATTTTTACGGTCTATTTTATTAACCCTAGCGTTGGTATAAAGCTGAATATTATTTTGCGCATACCATTCGCGCGTATTAAGAATAATGTCGTCTATGGTTTGCTCGTTAGCCAATACGGGTGAGAGCATAATTCGGTTGTAATTCGGGTAAGGTTCATCACCAAATACGCTAATGTCGTAAAGATCTGGGGCTATTTTTAATAGTTCCTCCACCGTCCGCATCCCAGCCATACCATTGCCTACCACCACTAATTTCATTTTTTGCACGTGCTTCTCCTAAAACTTATGCTGCTATTTCTAGTTCATCCAATAATCGTTCGCTGTTCGCCAAACTCACCACTTCGCCAATAACGATGATGGCTGGGCTGGCAAGCCTTTCTTGTTTTACCGCCAAAGGTAAATGCGCCAACGATGCGCTTACATGGCGCTCTGTTTGTAACGTGCCATGTTGAATGGCTATGCATGGCATACCTTTATCCATGCCCGCTGCCAACAAATGTCTAACAATTTCCGCTAGGTGTTTCATGCCCATGTAAATCACCAAGGTCGTCTGCGTAGCCACTAGCGCCTGCCAATTTGGTTGATGCCCATCTTGGGTGTGGCCAGTTACAAATGTGACGCCATGGGTATAAGTCCTGTGCGTCACCGGTATGCCTAAGCTTGCCGGGACCGCGATGCCACTGGTCACGCCGGACACCACTTGATAGGCAATGCCCGCTGCTTTTAAGGCTAAGACTTCTTCACCACCACGACCAAACAAAAAGGGGTCACCGCCTTTCAAGCGCACCACGACTTGGCCTAATTCAGCCAATGAAATCATCGTGCGATTGATAAAGTGTTGGGAAGTGGATTCGCAGCCTCCTCTTTTGCCCACATGAATCACCCTAGCTTGGGGGCAATGCGCCAATATGGCTGGATTGACCAAGTCATCCACCAACACCACGCTTGCTAGGCCAAGTGCTTGCACCGCTTTTAATGTAATGAGGTCTGGGTCGCCCGGACCTGCTCCAACCAGATATACCATTCCCTTCATAACCGTTCCGTTTGCCTATTAAAAGTTGTAATTGGTCGTCAACCATAATTTCTGTGTGTTGCGATAGCGTGTGGCTGATGACGAACCAAGGTAGTGGTCGCCTTCGTGAAAAGAACCGTACTCAAGCTTTACTGTGCTTTGCTTGTTGTATGCGTAGGCCATGGATGCATCCCATTCTTTTCCGTAATGCTTTCCCATTCCACCGCCGGTGCTAAAGTCTTGGTCGGCATCAAACCAGTGGTATTCCGTCATAAATGTGATGGCCTGCCATTTTCCACCGGCTGACAGGTAGCTGTCTTTGAGGCCATGCACTGGATTGCTGGCGGCAAACTTGTCTACCCAGCCCTGGAACAAATGGTTGGTGCCTAACGGCGTTTGAAAGGCATACAGAGCATTATTGCTGCTCAGCATCTCTTGGTCTGCCCTCAAATACCAATCGCCTTTGGCCAGGCCTAAACCCAATTTATAGTAATGCGCTTTAATATGGCTATCGCCACCGGTTATGGCTTTTTGTTTAGCGTATTCCGCTGTGTAGAGTACTTTCCAATGGCCGTTAATTGACCGTCCACCATCGGCTCTTAAACCAACACTTTGGTTGGATAAATCAACCAAGCTAGATGGGTTGGCCGACCCCGTGACGGCAAATTGTCCATTGTGGGTGTCGTACCAATAGCCGTAGGCAGTTAGATTTTCAGTGGGACTTAAATGGTAATTGGCATGCACGATAGCGGTGTCGTCATTCAGTTTTTGCGAGGTGGTCGCTTTGCGATAATCGGCGTAATAGCCGACCAGTAAATCCGTATTGGGGATGGTTTGATTTTCAATAGTCAAGCCACTAAACACCTGCATCACTTGACGAAATTCAACGTTACCTATGAAACGAACGTTATCCAGCTTCAATGACTGCTGACCCAACCTAAGCTTGGTGTTAGGAATGGCAGTCCAATCGAGGTAAAGCTGATTTACATTATAAAAATTGGGGTCTTGAACAACGGCATAGCCTGACTTACCAGGGGCATTCACGTTCCATTTTTT
>SXGS01201842.1_pt1 | contig 15752 bp, 10 predicted proteins | sample 3174681 | NCBI WGS metagenome assembly SXGS01 (sample SAMN11356861, study PRJNA531348) | freshwater metagenome | isolation source: freshwater sample F1-80 | place: China: Fuxian Lake, Yuxi | collected 2017-12-25 | reverse complement strand
CAGCAATGTCTGCAGTCGCATCCTGGAACTCCCCGGTCGAAATGATTGTCGTCAACAACATCATTCCTATCAGAGATCACTCCAGGATGCTTCTCTCCTTCGTTCACACGCTGTTCACTCACAGATTCTGCTGAGGAACCTGAAATCAGAAGCATCAAAACAACGAACGACTTTGAATCCGGGGAGAATTCCATGCGACGATTCGCCTATTGGTGCTTGACGATCGGCCTATTCAGTTTTGGTTCGATAGTTCTCTCTGCCGCCGAATTCGATCCCGCGAAGCTCGGCAAAATCCGCGAGCGGATGCAGGCGTTCGTCGATCAGAAGGTGATTGCCGGCGCGGTCACCGCCGTTGGCTCGAAAGACGGGCTCGCGCATCTCGAAGCGGTCGGGCTGCAAAAGATCGAGACCAAGCAACCGATGCCGAAGGACGCGTTGTTCCGTATCGCGTCGATGACCAAGCCGATCACCGCGATCGGCATCATGATCCTGCAAGAAGAAGGAAAACTCTCAGTCGATGATCCGGTCGAGAAGCACCTACCGGAGTTTCGTGGTCAGCGGATCGTCGCGTCACGCGAGGGGGACGGCGTGACGCTCAAGAAGCCGTCGCGAGTCATCACGCTGCGTGACTTGTTGACGCACACTTCTGGCTTGCCGGGAGGATTTCCGGCGGGACTCGCGGACTTGTATCAGACGCGACAGCGGACGCTGGCCGAGGCGGTGCTGGTCAGTTCGCAACAGCCGCTCGACTTTGAGCCGGGAAGCAAGTGGTCGTACTGCAACTCCGGCATCGACACGCTCGGCCGCATCATCGAGGTCGCCTCCGGCCAATCGTTCGAAGAGTTCATGGCGGCTCGCATCTTTCGTCCGCTGGGGATGAACGACACCGCCTGTTTTCCGACCGAGCAACAGTCGCCGCGCATCGCCGGCTTGTACGACTCGAAGGATGGCGAACTGATCGTTGCGAATCGGCCAATCGTTGGACCGGCGACGGGAGCCAAACATCCGATTCCGGCGGGAGGGCTGTACTCGACGGGGGCTGATCTGGCGAAGCTGTATCAGGCGATGCTCAACGCGGGGCGACTCGGCTCAACGAAGATCCTTTCGCCGGAAAGTGTGCTGACGATGACCAAAGTGCAGACCGGCGATCTGGCGTGCGGCTTCGTCCCTGGCATGGGTTTCGGATTCGGTTGGGCGGTCGTCAAAGAGCCGCAAGGAGTCACCGCGATGATCTCGCCCGGCACCTTCGGACACGGCGGAGCGTTCGGGACTCAGGGTTGGATCGATCCCAAGCAAGATCTGTTCGTGATCCTGTTGATCCAGCGAGTCGGGCTGCAAAACGCCGATGGCTCCGATTTGCGCCGTGAGCTACAACAACTCGCGGTGGACGCGATCAAACGCACCCCGTAGCCTGACTCTCCGAGTCGGGCCGTTTCTCTCAGAATGCCCGACTCGGAGAGTCAGGCTACGAAATTCTCGGACAGCCTCTGAAAGGCACGTCGATGCGCTCTTCGCTGATGGTTTTGAGTTTGACCATATTGGCAACGAGCCAGCTCACGGCTCAAGACAAGTACGCCCCGGCGAGGACGTTTCTCGGCGCGTCCGAGTGCGTGAAGTGTCACTTCAGCGGACTGCCGAAAGCGGAAGACGCGAACTCGGCGGCGCTTGAGGTGCTTGGCTTCACCGGGCTGGTCAACGACAGTTGGGTCTTGCTCGACGAGTTGAAGACGTGGGCCAATCAGGACAAGCACGCGCAGGCTTTCACGTCGCTGCTCAACGAGCGTTCGCAACGCATGGGTAAGCTACTGGGGGTCGAGGAGATCCATCGCGACAAGCGATGCTTGGCGTGTCACACGGGATATCCGCTCGCGGCGATGGGGGGCGATCCGCATTTGATGCCGGCCGAGCTGGTCAAGAATTTGAAAGTCTCGCAAGGGGTGAGTTGCGAGGGCTGCCACGCTCCGTCGGGAGACGTGACGACCGATGCCAGGAAAGTCTCCGGCTGGTACATGCCGCACGCTCAGAAGGAGCCGTGGCGGTTTCTGTCGGAGAAGGACAAAAGCGAGAAGTTCGGATTCACGAGCATCCGGTCGGCGTCGGCTCGTGCGAGAATGTGCCTGTCGTGTCACCTCGGCAACGCGGCCGAGGGAAGAATCGTCACGCACGAAATGTACGCTGCAGGACATCCGCCGCTACCGGGATTTGAACTCGCCAGTTTTGCGGCTCAGATGCCCAAGCACTGGCGCGACTTCGATAAGAAAGCGGACGGCGTGCGAACGGAGTTCCTCGAAAAGAGCGCTGACGACAGCTACGCCCGCTCGTCGTTCAAGCCGGACAATCTGCATGAGACCAACAGTGTCCTCGTTGCTGCGCTCGTCGCGTTCAGTGAGAACGTGAAGCTCACGGCGGCTCTCGCGGACGAGCAGTCGAAGACTCCCGTCGCGAAACCGGATTGGCCGGAGCTCGCGCAGTTCGAGTGCTTCGCGTGCCACCACGATTTGAAGGACCGCAGTTGGCGACAACGTCGCACGTTGCGTGGCACCCCCGGCCGGCCGCTGTTGCGAGCGTGGCCAATCACACTGGCAACGCTGTCCGTCAAACAGGCGGGAGCCGACACGAAACAATTTGAGTCACTGTGGCAGCCGGTCGAAAAACTGCTCAACGAGCAACCGTTCGGCCGCCGCGAACGCTGGAACGAGGCGACGGATCCGCTCACGAAATGGCTCGACGAGTTGGCGGTGTCGTTGGAACGCAAGCCCCTCGCGCGAGATGCCGGTTTGCCGCTGCTCCGCGAGATCGCCGCTGTCGCCGAAAGCGATCTGTGGGACTACGACTCCGCTCGGCAACTTGCCTGGGCCGCTCAAGTCCTGCGGCGCGAACTTGCCAGCGAACGCAGCGACGAGCCACTGCGAACTCGTGTTGCCACGCTGGAGGCTGATCTGACTGACATCGAAAAACTCTTCGTGCTCAACCTGATCGACGGCCGAGCCGCTCAGCAAAAACTTCCCGGATCCACGAAAAGCCGCGAGGTCAAAGAGGTCGATCTCGAAAAGACGCTCCCGCCAATCGCCGACTACGACGCAGTCACCTTCCGCGACAAGTTTCGCAAACTTAGCGGCAAACTGACTGCCAAGTAGCTGCCGCAATGCGGGACAAAAGACCTTCGCGATTTGTAGCCCAGGCCCTTGTGGCCTGGTCGATTCGATTGATCTCAAAATGAATCAACCGACCCACAAGGGGTCGGGCTACAGTGCCGTCACATCCCGGCCTTCAGCGCTTCGAGATGCCGTGCGAAGTGTTCGGCGAGCACTTCGGTGTAGGTGTCGAGGTGTGATTCCAACACGCCGCGAACGGCCGAGCCGAATTCGGGATGCGTCAGCACCGAGCCGAACGTGCAATGCAGAATCTGCCGGCCGGGAGCCGTGAAACCTTTGCCGGCTGGCACGTCGCACCACATCTCCAAGTAAGTTCGTTCGAGATCGCGAGCGGTCGCGAGCTGCTCGCCTGAGGGCACACCGGCCAGCGTCGCCGAGACGTGATAGGTCGCCTTGTCCGTGTCGTACCGTCCGCGAGCGAATGAGATGGTCTCGCGAAACAATTTCTCATTATGCCGAGCAACGACTCGCAACGCTTCGAGATAGCTCGTCCCGGCGGTCTTCACATGGAATCGGCCGCGCGTCGCGCGGGCCAGCGCGGCGTACATCGACAGCTTGTCCGACCCCGAATGCAGGCTGAGCTTGTACGGACCGAGCATCGCTGCGATCGCCGCGTGCTCGTGCAGCGAACGGTCGAGCAACGCGAGATCCCCTTTGAAGTCGACTCCTTTCTCGAAGTCGCCGACGAACCGCGGCGCGAGACTGACCAGCTTCATTCCGCGCGACAGGCATTGGTCCGCGATGATGTAGTGCTCGGCCAGCGTCGTCGGATTGTCGGTTTCATCAACGCTCAGTTCGATCTCGAAGTCGCGTCCGGCGGAGGTCTGCACTTGCCGAATGTAATCCGAGAGCGCGACCGCTTGATTGATCGCTCGACCGTACTTCACGGCGGCTTGCAGACAGGCTCGGTCGGTGAAGTCGATGACCGTGCCGGTGGCGAGCGTCACCTTGCGGCCGACGTACCGCGACACCCAACCGACTTCGGCTTCGATCGCCGCCGCTTGTTGCCGCAGTGTTGGCTCGTCGTAACTGTCGGCTTTCGGATCGACAGCTCCCGACGGATCAATCGTGAAGAACGTGAACCCGACCGCCGCCGTGCGATCGACGTCTTCTGGAGTCTTGAGATGATCGGCATCCGCGCCGCACAGGCCCGTCCAACCGGCGGCTTTCATGCCGCTCACCGCGTCATCGATCACATTTTGCGGAGTGCGCTGCGTGCGAGTCATCTCGCGAATGGATTGCTGCGGAAAGATCGCTTCGATGCCGCATGGCACGCGCCGCATCGCCGCGATGTGCCCGGGAGTGGCGAGACCGATCCGGTCTCCGAATCCGAAACTGGGTTTGAGTCCGAGAGTTTGGAATGTCATGGCAACCTCACGGGAGTGGGGAACTTCAAAGTTTTCGATCTGGGCGAGCCGGGGTGCGTCAGCCCCCGGACAGGCCGTGCTCAGCGTTCGTCCGGGGGCTGACGCACCCCGGCTCACCTGTTTCATGTTGAATGTGTCGCACGCAGGATCGCTTGGCTGATTCGCAACAATGCACGCTCGCGGCCGACGAGCAACACGCACTCGTAGACGCCAGGGCCGGTCGGGACGCCGGTTGTGCTGATTCGCAGGGCGTGAATCAGCGTGCCGGGTGATTGGCCTTGTTCCTCGCAGTACGATTTCAAGGCGGCTTCAAGATTCTCGACGGTCCAGTCGGACAGGGCAGCGATGCGATCTCGATAGCCAGCGAGCAGCGCGGGGACGCCCTCCTTCGCGACTCGTTTGGCGAATTCTTTTTCGTCGTAGGTGATCTCGTCTTTGAAAAAGTACGCCACGTCGAGCACGTCGCTGAAGAGCCTAATTCGGTCGCCGAGCGCAGCGATCAGGCGCGAGGCAAACTCGTGGTTCTCAGGTGTCGCGGGTGAGGCGATCAGACCGGCTTTCTCCAAGTACGGCAAGCAGCCAGCCACCTTCTCCGCGAGCGGTAGCTGCATCATCCAGTGCTGCTGGTACGAGACCATCTTGTCGGGATCGAACCCGGCTGGAGCTTTGACGACTCGGTCGAGCGTGAAGAGTTTCACGGCGTCTTCCAGCGAAAAGATTTCGGTCTTGTCGTCGAACGACCAGCCGAGTCGCAGCAGGCCATTCAAAATGCCGGCCGGCAAGAAGCCGACTCGTTCGTAAAACTCGACCATCACCGGATCGAGACCCGCTTGTCCTGCGAGGCCAATCTGAGCGAAGACCGCATCCCCTTTGTCGCAGAGCTTCTTGAACGAAGCGTTGTTGCGGTATTGAGCCAGCTTGCGCTTGCTGAGCTTCTCTTTCCCACCGGGCGCGGCGACATACGGAATGTGAGCAAACTGCGGCAGCGTGTTGCCGAGCGCCTGATGCAGCAGCACCTGAGTCGGCGTGTTCGAGAGATGCTCTTCCGCCCGGACGACGTGCGTAATCTGCATCTGCGCGTCGTCGATCACCGTCGCGAAGTTGTAGAGCGGCGAGGCATCGCCGCGCATGATGACCGGATCGGCCATCAGCCCGGCATCCCATTCGACTCGGCCACGAATGTGATCGTCGATGACGATCTTCTGGTTGCGAGGCACCAAAAACCGAATAACGTGCGGCTGACCCTCGGCGAGCGCTTGCTGAATCTCCGCTTCGCTCAGTTGCAGCGAACGGCGAGCACTCAAGTAGGTCCGCTTCTCGGCTTCGGCGAGCTTTCGGTCCTGGTCGATTTGCTCCTTCGTCTCGAAGCAGCGATAGGCTTTGCCTTCTCGCAGCAATCGGTCGGCGGCGGCGCGATACAGTTCGCCGCGCTGCGATTGAAAGTACGGGGCATACGGCCCACCGATCTCCGGCCCCTCATCCCAGTTCAAACCGAGCCACTTGAACGCTCGCAGGATCGGGCCGAGGGCCTCGTCCATGTTGCGCTGCTGATCGGTGTCGTCGATCCGCAGAATAAACGTGCCGCCGTTGTGCCGCGCCCACAGCCAATTGAACAGAGCGGTTCGCATCCCGCCGATGTGCATGTAGCCCGTCGGGCTGGGAGCAAATCGAGTTCGCACAGTCGTCATCACAACTCCTCAAGAACGTGGGGCAGATTTTTAACTTGCCCGTGCCGGAATATCGAATCTGACGCGACGAGCTTCAGTTGGCCGGGCAGGTTGAAAACCTGCCACACGACTCGATCTCATCGCGCGTCGGAATTGACGGCTGCGCACCGCGTCGCGTTACGGAGATCGACGCGGCCACGCTGGCCCAGCGAGCGGCGTCGATCAGCGAGCGGCCTTCGGCGAGTGCCGTGGCTAGCGCCCCGTTGAAGACGTCTCCGGCTGCAACGGCGTCGATCGCCTCGACTCGTTGCGCGGGGAGATGCGTGACGACATCGCCGTCGAGGACACAGCAGCCGTGCTCGCCGCGCGTGATGATGACTCGCGAACAGCCGGCCGACTGAAGCTGCCGAGCGGCGGCTTCCGCATCTTCGGCCGTGCGCACTTCGCGACCGGTCAGTATCGCGGCTTCGATCTCGTTGGGGGTAAAGAGGTCGATCAATCGCAGCCCAACGGCAAACAGGATTTCACGATCGGCCGGAGCGGGATTGATGATCGTCGTCAGCCCGTTTTGCTTCGCTCGACGCAATCCGGCCATCACGGTTTCCAGCGGCGATTCCAAGCAGGCGACGAACACGCGAGCGTTCTGCCAGACCTCGATCGGAACCGCATGAACGTCGTCCGGTCGGAGATGCAGATTCGCTCCGCTGGCGACGCTGATGAGGTTTTGGCCTCCGGCATCGACCAAGATCAAAGCGACTCCCGACGGCTGATCGGGGACGAGTTTGAGGAATCGCGTGTCGAGATTTTCTCTCCGCAATCCGGCGAGAGACTCGTGGCCGAATGAGTCGTCACCGACGGCCGCGAGGAATGTCACTGGCTCGCGCGAAGACCGCGCGGCAGCGACTGCTTGATTGGCTCCCTTGCCGCCGGCAGCTCGGTAGAACTCACCGCCGAGAATCGTCTCTCCCGGCCGAGGCAACGACGGCGAGCGGATCACCAAGTCGGTGTTGATTGAGCCGAGGACGATGATGGACATGGAGTGCTCGAATCACCCGGCGGTGGGCCGGCGTCCGCCGAGGCGGACTGGTCCCACCCTACTTGACCGGCCATTTGACGTTGTATTTGCGTTCGATGGACTGCATCCATTCGCGGCGGAGCGGGTCGAAGTCGAACGAGGCGAGTTGGTTCGCCGGCGGGCTGCCCGGCCAGGTCTTCATGAAGTCGGTGCGTTGAGGAGCGTCTTCCTCGGCGGCGATCTCCTCGCGTTCGGCGACGTGGACGACGATGAACGCCGAGCGATCGAAGTTCGGGAGGGCATCCGTCTGACCCGGCTTCAGTTTGTCGATGCCGGAGAAGAAATCGTCTCCGAGTTTTTCGAGGCCGGCGATCTGCGAGAGTTCGAGGCGCTCGTTGCCTCCTTGGAACGGATTGACTCCCGGAGCGGACATGCCTGACATCGTGAAGTGCGAGATTTTTCCTTCGGGGGCGAGCACGGTCAGAGCCTGTCCGTCCTTGTCACCGGTGACGGTCTCGCCTGCCAGGACTTCGGTCAGCTTTTTGCCTTCGGCAGCTTTCGCGAGAGCTTTCGCACGCTTTTCGGCTTCCGGTGCGGCCTTTGCCAGTTTCCAGGCTTTGACGACTTGATCGCGAATTCCCTCTTCGTCGAATTTGGGAACGTGCGCTTCGTCCCGTTCGGTCACCCAGTAGGCGAAACGATTCTTCGTGCCCGGGTCCTCGGCGATTTCAGGAGAGAACACGCTGTCGTTGCCTCGGCCGAAGACGCGCTGAATCACGGAGACCGCTCCCTGACGATTCATCGCGTCGTCCATCGGATCTGTCGCGGAGCCGATCTTGAACTCCTCGGACTTGCTGAGTTCTTCCGCCGAGAGCATCGGAGTTTGGATGTACTTGAGGTCCGCTGTCGACGCAATCTCCTTCAACGCCGCCGCGACCTCGTCAGGCGACTTGTATTTGGGAGCTTTTTCGAGCTCCTTCAATTCCGCGTCATAGGCTTTCGGCGCATCGCGTTTCGAGGACTTGGGGACACCCGTGTAGGAACCGAGACGGCGCATTTTTTTGACGGCTTCCTCGATCCGATCTTTCATTTCTTCGAGGGTGCGGGTGCGCAGAAGGTCATCGCGGATTTTGTCCTGCACTTCCTCGAACGGCTTGTACTTGAGTTCGGGCTTCTTCTCCGTTTTGCCTTCGGATTTTTCATCGGGCGTGTCCTCCAGTTTTTCGGAGTCGGCTTTTTTCTTCCCCTCCGTCGCGGGCTTGTCGTCCTTGGAGTCGGTTTTCGGTTTCTCGTCGGACTTCTTGTCGTCCGCTTTGGCGTCTTCTTTTTTTTCCGGCTTGTCGGCGTCCGCTTTCGGAGCTTCTTTCTTCTCCGACTTTTCAGGATCGGGCTTTTGGTCTTCCTTCTTCGGTTCATCGGGCTTCTTCGATTCCTCGGCCTTGTCGTCGCAGGCGGAGCCTTCCGAGTCCGACTTCTTCTCGGTGTCCTTTTTCGGTTCGTCTGCCGGCTTGTCGGTCTTGGGCTTCTCTGGTTCGGCAGGTTTTTCGGTCTTCGGTTTGTCGGCTTTCGGCTCGTTGGGCTTGTCGCCGTCCTTCTTCTCGTCCGCTTGCGGCGGTTCTTTCTCTTTTACCTTTTCGGCCGTCGTGATCTTCATCACGTCGTCCTCGATCACATACCCGAGTTTCAACGGCTCCAGAATGATCTTCAACGCGCTCCGCAACTTTATGTCGGTCAGAGTCCTTGTGACCGGAGTATCTGTTGCAACGCCTGCTTTGCTCAGCGCGTCCACGTCAATGATCATCGGAATCTTGTGATAGTCCGCCAAGAACTTCACGACGTCGGTTAGCGGTACATCGGTGAAATCCATTTCCGTTTGCTTATCCAATTCAGCCGTGATGCGTTCCTCTTCTTTGCTGAGAACGTCAGGCTTCTTGGCGTCGTCCCCTTCAGTGGTGTCTTCTTTCTTCTCGGTCTTGGCGGGAGTGCGGTCGATGAAGAACTCTTTGTTCTTCTCGTAGTACTCGGCAACCTCTTCGTCGGTCGGTGGCGTGACTTTGGCTTCGATCGCCTCGTAGTCTGCTTCGAGGTACGCGAGCTTCACACGGGTTGGTTGGCGAAATCCGGGATCACCCTTCGCGGTCGGGAACGTCTCGGCATGCTTCTTGAAGAACGATCGGAGGTCTTCGTCGGAGGGATCGCCGACGGCCTTCACGAAGGCCTCGACCGGGATCGTGGTGGCTTCGATCGAGTTCTTCACGTTGACTTTGCGGAAGGATTCCCATCGCTGCTGCGGAGTGACGGAAAACCGTGGGGCTGTCGTGTTGTAGGCGATGGCGGCAGCAATTTCTTCGCGCAGCACGTCGTAAATAAAATGGTCACCGACGTGCAGTTCTTGTTTGATCTCACGGAAGTCCTGCGTCGAGAGCTTCTGGTCACTAATCATCTTGATGAAATCGCTCACGGCGTCATCGTTGACGGTGATTCCCAGCCGAGCGGCCTCGCGGCGGAGAAGGTCGCCGAAAATAACGTCCTTCTCGACGTCATCGCGGCCGAGGGTGAATAAGTACTGTTGCACTTGCGGACCCAAAACCCGCTCGTTGTAAAACCGACGCATCATTTCATTGTTGGCGAACTGCTCCGGGATCGGATGCGACTTAAAAAAAATCAAACTGACGATGCGGTTCGCGGTTTCTCGGCGACTTTTCAGATTGAGGATGTCGCGGGCCTTGAGTCCGGCGATCGGTGGCTGCTCCTGAGTGTCCCGTTCGCCGAAGACCATGACGATCAAACCGAGCACCGCTCCGACGAGCGCGCCCATTGCGAGGTACTCGTTCTGCTTCCCTTTGCGAGTCCCCCAGACGAACGCTCCGCCGCCAAACAGGATCGCCAGGATGATCGGAACCAGCGTCGTGTTGCCGGCTCGCATCGAGTCGTCGAACACGAACGTGATCATGGCCATCAGCGTCAGAGCGGCCATGATCGGCTTGAGATTACGACGAAAGAAATCCAACGAATCCATGTAGCAACACCTCGAAAAGAGCGCAGCGATCGAAATTCTGTTTCGGCAGACTTGCTTGACAGCGCAAGAAACGGCCGAGTACGTATTTCCGCCCTTGGGTCGGCGGAAAGCCGGCGGATTGTAGTCCCAGGGGGTTGAGCGACAAGGTTGGGGAAACCGGAGAATGAAGAACTTCGTTCTCTGCAAAGGAGCAGCGTGTGGCCGGAAAGCGTTTGAAAGCTTTGGTGATCGTCGAGTCGCCGGCGAAAGCCAAGAAGATCAGCGGCTACCTGGGCTCCAACTACAAAGTGCTCGCCAGCGTTGGGCACATTCGCGATCTGCCGGCCGGAGCGGCGCAGGTTCCCGCCGCCCTCAAAAAGGAAGCCTGGGCTAAGATCGGCGTTGATGTCGAGCACGGATTTCAGCCGCTGTACGTCATCCCGCCCGAAAAGAAAAAAGTCGTTGCCGAGCTGAAAGCGGCAATGAAAGACGCCGACGAACTGATCCTCGCAACCGACCCCGACCGCGAAGGTGAGTCGATCGGCTGGCACTTGTCGGAGGTGCTCAACCCGAAGATTCCCGTGAAGCGGATGGTCTTCGACGAAATCACCAAAGACGCGATTCAGGCAGCGGTCGATGCGACTCGCAACATTGACACGAACCTCGTGTCGGCTCAGGAAACGCGACGTGTGCTCGATCGGCTGTACGGGTATCGGCTCAGCCCGCTGTTGTGGAAGAAGATCGCGCCAAAGCTCTCGGCGGGGCGAGTGCAGTCGGTCGCGGTGCGACTGATCGTGACTCGCGAGATTGAGCGGATGGCGTTCCGCAGTGCGACCTATTGGGACCTGAAGGCAGAACTCGCGACCGACACGGCCACGAAGTTCACCGCCGAGCTGGCGACGGTCAGCGGGCGGCGAGTCGCCAGTGGCAAGGATTTCGACGAAGCGACGGGCAAGCTCAAGCCGAATGCGGATGTTGTGCTGCTCGATCAGACGGCGGTTGAGTCGTTGCGGTCGCGGCTCACCGACGCAAGCACAAGCTGGCAGGTCAGCAGCGTCAAAGATCGGCAGGAGCTACGTCGGCCGTACCCGCCGTTCACGACGAGCACGTTGCAGCAAGAGTCGAACCGCAAGCTCGGCCTGTCGTCGAAGGAGACGATGCAGATTGCTCAGCGGCTATACGAGGACGGCTACATCACTTACATGCGAACCGACAGCGTCAACCTGTCGGGCGAGGCGATCGGCGCGTCGCGGCGTCGCATCGAAGAGAAGTACGGCCAGGAATATCTCAGCCCATCGCCGCGTCAGTTCACGACGAAGGCCAAGGGGGCGCAGGAGGCTCACGAAGCGATTCGGCCGGCGGGCAAGATGATGCCGACGGCGGATGAATTGAATCTCTCCGGCCAGTCGGCTCGGCTGTACTCGCTGATCTGGATGCGGACGATGGCCACGCAAATGGCGGACGCTCGGCTGACGTTCATCACCGCGACGATCACCGCCGCCGAAGCCGAGTTCCGAGCGACCGGCCGACACGTCGATTTCCCCGGCTTCTTCCGAGCCTACGTCGAAGGTGTCGATGACCCGGAAGCCGCGCTCGACGATCAAGAGGCCGCGCTTCCGCCGCTGCGCGAATCGCAAGCGTTGTCGCTTGGTCAGCTCGACTCGCTCAAGCACGAGACGAAACCGCCCGCTCGATTCACAGAAGCGACGCTGATCCGCGAACTGGAATCCGACGGCATTGGCCGACCGTCCACGTACTCCAGCATCATCAGCACGATTCAGGACCGAGGCTACGTTCGCAAAGTCAGCAACCAGCTCATCCCGACCTTCACGGCGATGGCGGTGACGAAGCTTCTCGAACAAAACTTCCCGAACCTCGTGGACATCAAGTTCACGGCGCAGATGGAAGAGGACTTGGACGCCGTCGCCGCCGGGACCGCCGATCGTTTGCCGTACTTGCAGAAGTTTTACAGCGGCAGCGACGGACTCGACGAACAGGTCAAATCGCACGAAGAGGGAATCGACCCGCGCAATGCCTGCACGATCGACCTCGACGGCGTCGAAGCGAAAGTCCGAGTCGGCCGCTACGGCCCGTTCCTGCAAAAGACGGGGAGCGGTCCCGAACCGGAAACCGCGTCGATCCCCGACGACATTGCTCCGGCCGACATCACCAACGAACTCGCAGAGAAGTGGCTGGAACTCAAGCGACAAGGCCCTCAGTCGATCGGCAGTCATCCGGAACACGGCCTGCCGATTTATCTGCTGACCGGCCGCTTCGGGCCGTACCTGCAAGTCGGCGAGATGTCGCAAGACCCCGAAGCTCCGAAGCCCAAGCGGCAGAGCGTACCAAAGAACATCGACCCCTCGACGATGTCGTTCGAAACGGCGATCAAGCTGTTGTCACTGCCGCGCGAGCTCGGCCCCCACCCCGAAGACGGCAAGCCGATCTTCGCCAGCATCGGCCCGTACGGCCCGTATGTGAAGCACGACAAATCGTTCCGCTCGATCCCGAAAACCGGCGACGTCCTGACGATCGACCTCGCCGCCGCCGTCGAACTCATCAAGCAACCGAAGGGCAAGCGCGCCGCTCCGACGGCGTTGCGCGATCTCGGCAAGCACCCAGACGATGAAGCTCCGATCCAGATTTTTGAAGGTCGCTACGGCCCGTATGTTCGACACGGTGATGTCTTCGCCTCGCTGCCGAAGGACCGCACGATTGAATCGGTGCAACTCGACGAAGCCCTGATCTGGATCGCCGAACGCGCCGCGCTCGGCCCGTCGAAGAAGAAAGGTCGAGGCCGAGGCGGATTCAAAAAGAAGGCGGCCGCCCCCAAAGGCGAAACCACGACCGCCGCTCTCAAGCCCGCCAAAAAGAAGGCGGTCAAAAAGAAGGCGGTCAAAAAGAAGGCTGCAAAGAAGAAACCCAAGACAGACTGAACCACTAATCTGCGCTAATTGACGCTAATTATGCGGTTCATTAGCGACGATTAGCGTCCATTAGCGGTCTCCCATGTCCCCTCTCTTCATTCTTCTCGGCTCCTACTTCGCCGGCTCGCTGCCGTTCGGACTGATCGTCGCGCGACTCGCCAAAGGGATCGACATCCGCGAGCACGGCAGCAAGAACATTGGAGCCACAAACGTCACGCGCGTCCTCGGAGCCAAATGGGGAGCGCTCTGTTTCGTCCTCGACGTGCTCAAGGGAGCGTTGCCTGTCTGCTTGCCGAAGCTGTTGCTTGCGCCGGGTGAACTGAATCACGTCCATTGGCAAGTCGCCGCCGGTCTGCTCGCGGTCTTTGGCCACATGTTTCCGATCTGGCTCGGTTTCCATGGAGGTAAAGGAGTCGCGACGGCACTTGGCGTTGTCGTCATGCTGGCCAACCTCAAAGCGACCGCGATCACGCTCGGTATGTTCGTCGTGGTCTTTGCCTTAGGCCGCATCGTCTCAATCAGTTCGATCGCCGCCGCCGTGATGTTTGCGATTGCTCAGATGTACTTCCTCTCGCCGCAGCCTTTCAAAGCGACCACCTGGAGCATCGCCCTCTTCAGCCTCGCGGTCCCGACACTCATCATCGTCAAGCACCGCAGCAACATCGGTCGCATACTGCGCGGCGAAGAGCCTCGGTTCGGAAGCAAATCACCGCAGTCGTAGGATGGGCACTCCTGCCCGTCCGGGTCGGGCAAGAGTGCCCAACCTACAGCCTCAGCAAACCTCAATCTCATTCGTCAGCGACATTTCGCTGGCCGCATCGAGGGCTGCGTGAGTCGCAAGCTGCTTGTTGTAGTAGGTCGAAGTCCGCCCAGAGAGGACGACTTCGCCTGCCGACACCTCGACGTGCAGGCTATGGATCGTCCCACCGGTGCGCAGGCGGACGTAGCGTTCCACCGTGTCGGCGAGTTCACGCGCCGAGAAATCGGCCATGCCCGGAGATCGCTCGATCAGAGCTTGAGGCGTCATGATTTTCCTCCTTGAGCTGCGCCGAAGCACAACACTCCGTTCTCAGCGAGACGAACTTGACGGTCACTCCGACCGCTTCCAAGATGCCGCCGCGTCGCGGCTGGTCTGAGCATCCTGGGTTGCCTCGCTCTTTGCCCACCGCTTTCCGCAGGGAGCCAAAGCGGGCGAAAGTGTACCGGTCGCGAACCAACCGTCAAATTTATTTCTCGAAATGCCCCCTCGCGGACGCAAAGGATCCCTCGGAATGGAAGCCCCCTCGCTCAGTTTTCTCGACCGATTGCTCACCACCCCCAGCCCATCTGGCTACGAACAACCGATTCAAAACGTCGTCCGTGAGTTTGTGAAGCCGTTCGCCACCGAGGTACAAACCGACTGGCACGGCAACGTGATCGCGGCCGTCAATCCGAGCGGCTCGCCGAGGATCATGCTCGCCGGCCACTGCGACCAGATCGGCCTGTTGGTCGTGAACATCGACAAGGACGGCTACCTGCGGACGGCCGCCATCGGCGGCTGGGACGTGCAGCAACTCGTCGGCCAGCACATGCTCGTCTGGACCAAGTCAGGGCCGGTCAAAGGAGTGATCGCTCGCAAGGCGATCCACCTGCAAACACCGGAAGACCGCAAACAGGTGCCGGAGATCAAAGACCTCTGGATCGACATCGGCGTGAAAAACGCGGACGAGGCAAAAGAACTCGTTGCGGTTGGTGACCCGGTCACGTTTGAACTCGGCATGAGAACGCTGCGCAACAATCTCGCGGCGGCTCCCGGCATGGACAACAAAGTCGGCGTATGGGTCGTCATGCGAGCGTTGCAGCTCGTCGCCGAAGGAAGCCCGAAAGCCGCCGTCGTCTCAGTCTCAACGGTTCAGGAAGAGATCGGCCTGCGCGGAGCACAAACCAGCGCGTACTCGGTCGATCCGCAGTTGGGCATCGCCGTCGATGTGACTCACGCAACCGACTGCCCGACGATCGACGAGAACCAGCACGGCAAGATCAAGCTCGGCGGCGGTCCAGTGCTGTACCGAGGCCCGAACGTCAACCCGGTCGTCTTCGACCGCCTGACGTCGCTCGCCAAACAGCACGACATCCCGTTCCAAATCGGCGGCCTCGCGAAAGCCGCCGGCAACGACTCGAACGTCATGCAAATCAGCCGAGGCGGCATCGCCACGGGACTCGTTACGATCCCGAACCGCTACATGCACAGCCCGGTCGAAATGATCTCGCTCGACGACCTCGACAACGCCGCGAAGCTGATCGCTCACTTCTGCCTATCGCTGACGCCTAGCTGCGACTTCACGCCGTGATTCTTGAATTCGGTCCAACGTCCAAGGTAACCCGGCGGCGGCCAAGTGACTTTGATTTCAGAACACGCCCGATCCGCCGCTCGGGTGTGAGCGCCCATCAGAACCAATCTTGACGCATCGAGTAAGTTGGCGGGGTTGTTGATTCACAACCATTTCAACTGGGAGGCGTCATGTCGCGTCGAGCGGGTGGGCGGAAGGTTTCGGAGTGGCGTGGGCGGTTCGAGCGGTTTCTGCGGGCCGGATTGTCGGTGACTCGGTTTTGTGCGGCTGAGCAAGTTTCGGTGCCGTCGTTT
>SXGS01437197.1_pt1 | contig 15759 bp, 17 predicted proteins | sample 3174681 | NCBI WGS metagenome assembly SXGS01 (sample SAMN11356861, study PRJNA531348) | freshwater metagenome | isolation source: freshwater sample F1-80 | place: China: Fuxian Lake, Yuxi | collected 2017-12-25 | reverse complement strand
CATGGGTGGGAATGTGTGGGAGTGGGTGAACGACTGGTACGACTCCTACCCGTCGGCTGCACAGACAAACCCCACGGGCGCAGCGACGGGTTCGACCCGCGTGTTGCGCGGCGGCGCGTGGAACGACAACGCGTGCGCCGTGCGTTCCTCCTACCGCACCAGCGCCACGCCCGACTACTCGGACGCCGACATCGGGTTCCGCGTCGCCAGGGCCCCTTTCTGATTTCCTTTACTCTTTTTCCTTTTCCATTTACTTCGGTCTCGCCAAACAGAGGCACCACAGAGCGCACTCGTGTCACCAAGAGTTCCCAACCCCAAGCAGGTCGTTCCTGAACTTGTCGCCGGTGCCGAAGGCGCCGGCGACAAAAATTTTCGTAGCAATGAGCCAACGGCTGTCATCCTTGCAGGCGACATTCTGCGATGGCTGATTCCAAAGGTCGGCAAGTTCCCCAAGAATGTGAAGTTCGGGCTCGGGTCGCGCATGGAGGCGGCGCACCTTGATGTTCTCGAAGCGTTGATTGCCGCGCAATACGAGACCGGTGTCGGCCGAATGCGAGCACTCGAGCACGCCAATTCCCGGCTGCAGATCGCACGGCACCTCGGGCGGCTCGCACGCGAACTCAATACGCTTTCCGAAGATTCTGCCGTCTATCTCGCGGGTCTACAGGTTGATCTTGGTACACAGGTGGGCGCATGGCGAAAGTCATCGGCGTCAACGGGGAGCTCTTCAGCGTCCTCTGCTCCCCGGCCCACCTGATTCGCAGCGCCCGCGCCGCTGCCAAAGGCAAGCGGAGGCGGCCCGATGTGGCTCGATTCCTCCTGGACATGGAGCCCGAGTGCTACCGGCTCGCCGATGAAATCGCCTCGGGTTCTTGGCAGCCCGGGCCGTATCGCACCTTCACGATCCAGGACCCAAAGCCCAGAGTGATCAGCGCGGCCGTGTTTCGCGACCGCGTCGTTCACCACGCCCTTGTTTCGGTGCTGGAGCCGCACTTCGAACGGCGGTTCGTGGCGCACTCCTACGCGTGCCGCGTGAACAAGGGCACGCACAGGGCGCTCGAACGGGCGTCTCAGCTCTTTCGAAAGCGCAAGTTCGTCTTGAAGGGGGACATCCGGAAATTCTTCCCCTCGATCGACCACGAAGTTCTCATGGGCGAAGTGCGCCACGCGGTGGTCGATGAAGGAGTACTCGGGTTGCTCGCGCAAGTTCTGCGGGGAACCCCTGCGCAGGAGCCGTGCGTCGAGTGGTTCGAAGGTGACGACCTGCTCACGCCTGTAAGGCGTCGACGCGGCATCCCGATCGGGAACCTCACCTCGCAGTTTCTCGCCAATGTCATGCTCGACAGGTTTGATCACTTCATCATGGACCATGAGGGCTACGGGGAGTATGTGCGCTACTGCGACGACTTCCTCGTGTTCGCCGATACCCGAAGCGAGCTTTGGTCCCTGCGCGAGAAGGCGCTCAGATATCTCGGGTCCATGCGGCTCACGCTTCACCCGAACAAGGGCGGCGTCCACGCTACCGGCTCGCGCGTACCGTTTCTGGGATTCGCGCTTCGGCGCGGGACGCGGTCACTGCTTCGGAAGGGCGTCGTACGGGCCACCCGTCGACTGCGAGACTCCCGGGCCGAGTTCGAGGCTGGTGCCCTTGATGCCCGCGTGTTTGCGGCGAGAATCGCCTCCTGGCGCGGTCACGCGTCGCATGCCAGTCGCCATGGGCTTGGCGACTCTGTGATCGCCCGTGCCGGGTGTGCCGCCCATGCTGCCTGCTACCCTGATCGCGCCATCGATCCGACATCGGCGAACCGCGTGTTGCGCGGCGGCGCGTGGAACAACAACACGAACAACGTGCGTTCCTCCTACCGCAACAACAACACGCCCGACAACTCGAACAACAACATCGGGTTCCGCGTCGCCAGCACACCAACGCGCATGGACGCGCAGACCACGCCCAGATCCGTTGCGAGTGATCGCGCGGGAGAGGCGATAGGGGTCCAGGATCATTGGCAGGGTTCGGGCTTGCCCTGAGGCACCCCGAGTTCCGAATACGAACGGGATACCGCGGGTGGGCCGACCCGCTGGCGGTATCCCCGCATTAGGCGGGCTCGCCCCGGGGCGCAACGCGCCTTTCTATACTCCGGCAATGCCGTTCACCTTGCAGCCCGAGGAAGGATTCGGGCTCGATGTCGACTCCACCGACTATCTCGACGACCATGTGAAGGCCCCGGACCGCTGGGTGCTCAACTTTGGCCCGCAGCACCCGGCGACTCACACCACGCTGCGACTGGTTCTCGAACTCGACGGTGAGCGGATCGCCCGCGTTACCCCGCACATCGGCTACCTGCACTCGGGATTCGAGAAGCTCGGCGAACACCACGATTACAACCAGTTCGTCTGCACGATCAGCCGCATGGATTACGCGAGCCCAATCGTCAACGACATCGCGTGGCACCACGCGGTCGAAGTCTTGATGGGTGTCGACTTGACCCCGCGATGCAAGGTGGTGCGCACCATCATGGGTGAACTCGGGCGCATCCAGAACCACCTCCTCTGCGTGGGCGCGGCCGGGCTCGACTTGGGCGCCTTCACCGGATTCCTCTACGGTTTCAACGAGCGAGAGCGCATCTACGACATCCTTGAGTATGTTTCCGGCCAGCGCTTCCATCCAGACTGGACGCGAGTGGGCGGTGCGTGGCGCGATCTCCCCGACGACGAAGTCTTCGCGCGTATGGTGAAAGACCTGATCGATGTCCGGCTGCCGCGCGCGGTCAAGGACATCGAAACGCTTCTCAACAGGAACCGGATCTTCGTGGACCGCTTGGAGGGTGTTGGCGTGCTCAGCGCCTCCGACGCCATTGCCTGGGGCGCCACAGGCCCGATTGCGCGCGCCTCTGGCGTGCGACGCGATGTCCGCAAGGACGACCCGTATCTGTGCTTCGCTCCCAACTGGGATGGCGAGGGCGCCGAGGCGCTGAAGTTCACGGTGCCCATCGCGACGACAGGCGACTGCATGGGTCGCTACCTGGTCCGCGTCGAAGAGATCAAGCAGTCCATCTCGATCATCCGCCAGCTCATCGATGCCATCCCCAAGGGGAACATCAACTCGAGCGCCAACCCGAAGGCCAGCCTTCCCGGCAAGGGAGATGTCTACGGGTCGATCGAAGGGACCATCCAGCAGTTCGAACTCATCATGCACAACCGCGGGTTCGCAACACCGGTGGCCGAGTGCTACGGCGCCATCGAAGGCCCCAACGGCGAGTTGGGCTACCACATCGTCGCCGACGGCACCCGCTGCCCGTGGCGCGTGCGCGTGCGTCCGCCGATTTTCTATAACTACCAGCTCTTTCCCAAGCTCATCGAGGGACACCAGCTGGCCGATGCGGTCGCCGTCCTGGGATCGCTCAATGTGATCGCCGCGGAACTGGACCGCTAGACGAGCCAACCTCGAGGAACACGATGTCCTGGAAGACGAAGCCATCGGGCACCATGAAGGTGCCCACCCGAACCGAGCCCTACTGCACGAGCGCGATGCTCGCGAAGTGGGAGGCGGAGGTCATCCCTCGGTATGCGACCCGCCACGGCGCGCTCATGCCCATCCTCCACGATGTGCAACATGCGTACAGGCATGTCCCGTATCAGGCGATGGTCGAGATCGCGAGGTTTCTGAAGATCGCGCCCTCGGCGGTGTTGGACACGGTGTCGTTCTACGAGGAGTACACCACCGAGCCCGTCGGCAAGTGTGTGATCGGCGTCTGCCAGACCTTCGCGTGCGAGTGCTGCGGGCACAAGGCCATCCTCGACCGGGTGCGCGAACGCCTGGGGATCGAGCCGCATGAAACGACCGCCGACGGGAAGTTCACGCTGTTGGCGATGGAATGCCTCGGGTCGTGCGACACGGCACCGGTGGCGCTCTTCAATGATGTTCTGCACGAGAATCTGACGCCAGAGCGCGTCGACCAACTGATCGATGCGGCCGCGAAGGAAACGAAGGCCCATGGCTGACGCGGCGTCCAACAATCCGAGCCTCGCGCGCTGCTGCGGCCAGTTTGTCGGCGAAGTCATCGCCGCGTGCCGCGCCGATGTTGTCCCGCCGGCACCCGTGCGCACCGTGAGCGCCCGCATGCAGGAAGAGACGCGCGACGGCGTCACCTACCGGCGCATCGAGGTCGACCAAATCGTTGGACCCACTCCACCATGAACTTCCTCGAGCCAGCACTCACGGCCCGCATTCCCTGCTTCCCCCACGGCGACAAGTCGGCGCGGCATGTCGTCTCCTACGACGAGTATGTGAAGACCGGCGGCTACAAGGCGCTCGCCCAGGTCTTGGAGATGGAGCCCGCGCAAGTGGTCGCGCTTGTGAAGGACGCCGTGCTGCGAGGTCGTGGCGGGGCGGGGTTCCCAGCCGGACTCAAGTGGTCATTCTTGCCGCCGGTCGATGGCAAGGGTTCGCGCTATCTGTGCATCAACTGCGACGAGGCCGAGCCTGGCACATTCAAGGATCGCCTCCTTGTCGACTTCGATCCGCATCTTGTGCTCGAGGGGATCGCGATCGCCTGCTATGCCTGTCAGTTGGATGTCGCGTACTTCTTCATTCGCGGCGAGTACCACCATCAGGCACGCGTGATGCAGCGCGCCATCGAGGAGGCATACGCCGCGGGGATCTTCGGCAAGGGCGGGATGATGAAGGGCAAGGTGAAGTTTGCGGCCGAGTGTCACCTGCACCGCGGAGCCGGCGCCTACATCTGTGGCGAGGAGACTGGCCTTCTTGAAGCCATCGAAGGCAAGCGCGGATGGCCGCGCGTCAAGCCGCCGTTCCCTGCCGTGAAGGGTCTCTTCGGTCGGCCGACGATTGTCAACAATGTCGAGACGCTTGCTGCCGTTGTGCCCATCATCGATCGCGGCGTGTCGTGGTGGAAGTCAGTGGGTGTCGAGAGCGCATTCGGCGGCATGCCGTCGTGGGGCCCCAAACTGATGGGCGTTTCCGGACATGTGAACCGCCCCGGGGTCTTTGAGGCGCCGCTTGGGATCACGCTCCGAAGCCTGGTCAACGACTACTGCGGCGGCATGCGCGGCGGCAAGCGATTCAAGGGGGCGATTGCCGGTGGCGTGTCGATGGGTGTCTTGGGCACCGAGCAGTTCGATGCGCGCATGGACTTCGATGTCGGCCGCGCGTGCGATGTGCTCGGGCTTGGCACCGCGTGTCCGACGATCTTCGACGAGGACACCGACATGGTGGCCGTCGCCCGCAACTGCGCGCGGTTCTTCATGAACGAGAGTTGCGGGCAGTGCACGCCATGCCGCGAAGGTTCGGGCTGGGTCTACAAGCTCTTGACGCGCATTGAGCAGCGTGATGCCACGACCGGCGATCTCGATCTTCTTGTCGAAGTCGCTGGATCGATGGGGCTTTCCGAGGGCACGACGATTTGCGGGTTGGCCGACGGCACGAACTGGGCGGTTCGCACGATTGTGTCGAAGTTCCGAGGCGAGTTCGAGGCGCGCGTGAAGCCGCGCTTCGTCCCCGTGCATGTGTCCGCGCGATGAGCCGACCCGAGCGGGCCATCGAGGTGGTCGGCGCCGTGGGTCCGGCCCCGCGCGATCTTGAGAAGTCGATCGAAGCCGTGGTCGCGCACCTGAGAATGCCCGAGGGCGCGCCCGTCGCGCTTGCACGCGCCTCGTTTCGGATCGTCGGCGACGAGGAGATGGCCGCGCTGCATGTGCGGCACTCGGGCGTCGAGGGGACCACAGATGTGCTGACCTTTGTCGATGCTGCGGCGCCGTCGCCCGTCGAAACTGACATTGCGATCTGTCGCGATGTCGCGGCACGGGAATCCACCGCGCGAGGCACGAGTGTGGAGTCCGAACTCCTTCTCTACGCGGTGCATGGGCTCCTCCACGCGGCCGGGTTCGACGACGCCACCGATGACGATGCACGGCGCATGCATGAAGAGGAGGACCGGATCCTCGGGGCAATCGGTGTGGGCGCGGTCTACGCTGTGCGCCGACGCGACCTATGACTCCTGCGCTCCTGGCGACACTGGCGGTTCTCCTTACGGTGACGACGATGCTCTCGGCGCTGAGCATGTCGCTGCGTCAGGCGAGCCTGTTCGCCATCGAACAGTTTCTTCGCCCCAAAGGCGACACCGTAAGCGGTCCCTGGCTCGACGCGCGGCGCGACTCACTCGACCACGCGGTGGCCTTCGTTCGAACATTCGGCCGACTCGCCTGCGTGATGACGGTCCTCTTGCTGCTGCACGACGAGCGCGAGGGCCCGGCGCCGCGGGGTTGGGACACGATCGTGATCGCGATCTTAATTTCCGGAACCGCGATCTGGCTGACGACCAGCGTCATCGCCGCGGCCGTGGCGCGCCACCGAGCCGCACGGCTCGTCGCGTGCACGCTGCCGCTTCTCAAGGTGTTCTTTGTGCTGACGCGGCCTCTCCTTTTCATCGGCGAAGGGATCGACGCCGCCGCGCGGCGGGTCATGGGGGCGCTGCCGACCCCGGAAGAATCGGAGCAGGAACTTCTTCACTCGATCGAGGACAGCGCGCGAGCGGGGGGGCTCGACCGCCACGCCGCGCAGATCCTGCGCAATGCGGTGGAGTTCCGCGACACGGTGGTCTCCGAGGTGATGACGCCGCGCACCCAAGTCGAGGGGCTCGAGTACACCGACGATCTCGCCGCGGTGCGCACTGTGATCGAACGAGTCGGACACTCGAGAATCCCCGTCTACCGCGGAAGCCTCGATGACACGGTGGGGATCCTCTATGTGAAGGACCTCGTCAAGTACCTCGGTGCATCGGCGGGAGGATTCGAACTTGCACCCATTCTCCGTATGCCGTTGCGCATTCCTGAGAACAAATCCGTAAGCGACCTCTTGCGCGACTTTCAGCACAGCGAGGTGCATCTGGCGCTCGTTGTCGACGAGTTCGGTGGCACCGCGGGGCTCGTCACGATCGAAGATGTCCTCGAGGAGATCGTCGGGGAGATCTACGACGAGCATGAGCCGTCGTCGGACGAAGTGCCCAGCATCGTCGCCGGTGCAGACGGTTCTTGGACCGTCGACGGTGGCGTGCCGTTGTCGGAACTCGCTGACGCGACGGGGCTCGAACTCCCGACGGATGGCGACTTCGACACCGCCGCGGGGCTTGCGCTCGCGCACTTCGGCCGCGTTCCCACCCAGGGCGAACGGTTCGACGCGCATGGTGCACACTTCACGGTCGACACCGCGTCGCTCACCAGGGTGGCACGAATGAAGGTGGAACGCGCTGTCCGAGGGACTCAGCCGAATTCGTCGCCGCGGAATGTCGACGCGAGATAGGCCTCTCGGACCGCCTGGTCATTGATGAGTTCCTTGGGCTCGCCGTCACGCAGGTTGCGCCCGTCGTGGATGATGTAGGCGCGCGTGCAGATGCGCAGCGTCTGCTGCACATTGTGGTCGGTCACCAAGATGCCGATGCCAGTCTCGGCCAGCTTGCGGACTTCGTGCTGAAGTTCCTCAACCGTGTGCGGATCGACCGCGGCGAACGGTTCGTCAAGCAGGATGAGTCGCGGCCGAGTGACGAGCGCGCGCGCGATCTCGAGGCGACGGCGCTCGCCCCCCGAACAGGTGCGAGCCTGCTCGCGGCGCTTGTGCGTGAGTCCAAACTGTTCGAGGAGGCGCGTGCACTCGGTGCGCTGCTGCGCGGCCGTCATCGGGCGAGTCTGCAGGATGGCGAGCAGGTTGTCCTCGACGCTCAAACGCTGGAAGACGCTTGGCTCCTGCGAGAGGTAGCCCATTCCGGCGCGTGCGTGCTCGTACATGGGCATTCGCGTGACATCGTGGGCGTCGAAGCGGACCGTGCCCGCTTCGGGGGCGATCATCCCGATTGTCATGCGAAAACTGGTGGTCTTGCCGGCGCCATTTCGTCCGAGGAGGCCGACGATCTCGCCAGCCTCGACATGGAATGACACACCGTCGACCACCCGCCGACCGTTGTAGCTCTTGACGAGCCCTTGCGCTTCCAGCAGCGGCACGCGCCGAGTGTAGGAGCGGGGTAGGATCGCGTCCATGAAGCTCGGAGCGTGGCGCCGTGGCATCGTCCTCGTAAGTTGCGCCCTGTTCGCCATGAGTGGGTGCGTTCGGCGCACGATCGCGATTTCATCATCGCCTGCTGATGCGCTCGTCTTCGTCAACGACCGGGAAATCGGGCGGACGCCGTGCGAGGTGTCGTTCACTTACTACGGCGAATACGATGTTCGGCTCAAACTTGACGGCTACGAGAGCGTCGCAGGATCGGGTACTGCGAGCGCGCCATTCTGGGACTTCATTGGGGCCGATCTGGTTGCCGAACTTGCACCCTTGAACCTTGAAAGTCGAGTCGAGTGGCACTTCGACCTCGTGAAGGCCCAGCGGTCGCCGACTGCGCTTCTCGAACGGGCGCGATCGATGCGCGGCATCGTCGAGGGCGCAATGCCTAGCGCCGTCGCGGAAGTTGGGCCAGTGGAACCAGTTGGCGAGGGTGCGTTGCCGCCCAAGGGGTCGGCGGAAGTTCCCGTGCCACCCACGGATGCACCCAGCGACTACCCAGGATCAGCACCCTAGAACGCAGGTTTGGCCGGTTTTCAAGTCACGGTGTCGCAAAGAGTTAGGGCCGGGATCAAAAGTTTGGGTCGCACCATTGACCCACCAAGACCCGGGGGGATACTGTTTCGACCCCCCACAGAGCCTTCTTTGCGGCTTCCCATGGAAGTCAGCATGAACGCCGTTCGGTCGTGTCGGAGCGACCGAGCGGCGATTTTTTTCGGTCGGCTACGCTCACAATCGTGTTCGACGCACCGCGACGATTCGGGGCTGCTCTTGTTGTGGCAGGTGTGATCGCATCCGCAGCGAGTCCCGCGCAGGCGGACTCGGAGGCGGCGCCTATCACCTTCGACCCCTCCAAGGTCGACGCCGGCGTCAAGTTCGGCGAAGAAGGGTCGTGGAGGTGGCAGGTCCTCGGCGGCTCCATGAACGACTTGGGTGGCGACTCGCAATACGAGTTCGGCGCCAGCCTGAGTTGGTTCTTTTACGACGGCATCTCGATGGACTTTCAGGTGGAAGGTGACTACATCGCTCAGTGGGGCGCTGACGCATGGGGCGGCGGTGGGACCCTTCTGTTCCGCTGGCACTTCGTCAACGAGCCCACATGGTCGCTCTACGCGGATTTGGGTTGCGGGATCATTGGCACGACGGCGCCAGTTCCTTCGGGCGGCACCGCGACCAACTTCACGCCGCAGGCAGGCGGCGGCGTGTCGTTTGCGATCTCCCCAGCGGTGCGGCTCATGCTCGGAGTGCGCTGGTACCACATCTCAAACGCGAACACGGGCCAGATGAATCCCGGCCGCAATAGCCTGATGGCGTACGCGATGCTGTCGTTCCCGTTCTAGCGCGTACCGCGTTCTCGGGAAGGAACGGGCCCTCGGACGCACCGATTCTTCCCGAGATCACAGGTTGCTTCGCGCATCGGTGGCGTATCCCCGCGGATTCGCCTGCATCCAGCGCCATGTCTGCGCCACGGACTCGTCGAGCGCGACGGTCCGCGCGCGCCACGGGAGCGTGCTCGTGATGCGCGCTGGGTCGGCCACGAGGGTGGGGGGATCGCCCGCGCGCCGCGCTCCCATGCGCTGGGGAATCGCGCGACCGACAACGCGCTCGCATGCCTCGACAATGTTGCGCACCGAGTGCCCGCGTCCGGTGCCGACATTGAGCGTCAGTGGCGCGCCGCGCACGACTGCCCCGAGCGCGGCCATGTGCGCCTCGCAGAGATCGTTCACATTCACATAGTCGCGAATACAGGTGCCGTCGGGGTTGGAGTAGTCGGTTCCCATGATGACAAACTCGTCGGCCGCACCGGACGCCGCGCGCAGGCACGCGGGAACGATGTGTGTCTCAGGCGTGTGATCTTCGCCGACGAACCCGCGTGGGTCTGACCCGATCACATTGAAGTAGCGCAGTATGGCGACGGCGAGCGTCGAGCCCGGCGCCGCGGCGTCGTCGAGGATCGCTCGCTCGCACGCGAGCTTGGACGCGCCGTAGGGGTTGATCGGGCGTTGGTCGCATGATTCGCCGATGGGGATCGAGGCCGCCGAGGGCGAGCCGTAGGTTGCGCAAGTCGACGAGAACACGAGCCGCGTGGCGCCTGCACTGTGCATTGCCCGAAGGAGCGAGATCGTGCCGCCAAGGTTTACTTGCCAGTACTCGAGTGGGCGCTCCATCGACTCGCCCACGAGCGCGCGTCCGGCGAAGTGCAGGACTTCGTCGATCCCGCCGTCTTGAAGGACGCGTGTCACGAGGTCGCCGTCGAGGATCGAGCCGCGAACAAAGCGAAGGCGCTCGCGCGGGAACTCCCGCTGCAGTCGGTCAATCGACTCGGCGTGACCGGTCGAGAGGTCGTCGATCACGCACACCATCCGACCCGCGCGGAGCAGTTGCATCACCATGTGGGAGCCGATGTAGCCGGCGCCACCGGTGACGAGCACCTGTTTTTCGCCTGAAATCGGCATCGAGCGAGGCTACTGCACCAAGCGGCTTGCGAGTGGACCCGCTCTCGGCGACAATGTCCCCATGACTGCACCAACCGTCGCGGCTCCACTGGGTGCCGCGGCACAGGCTGAGAAGTTGCTGGCCTGTGCGCGGGACCTTGAGCGTGAACTCTTGGCCGGGGCAAAGGAAGTCTCTGAACAAGCCGCCGCGCAGGGTCGATCCGATCCGATCGAGACCGTCACCGGCATGAGCAGCCTCACCAAGGCCGCCAAGGAACTGGCCGGTCTCATCGCCGAGATCGAGGGGCGGCCGGGTACCCGATGACCACGGGGCCCACGCACGGCAGCGTCTTCGACACGCGCGATCCAGAGGCTCTGAAAGCCGCACTTGATGAAGCGTTCTCGTATCGAGGCGATGTGACGATCGTCACTCGTGACGGACGGAGCATCGAGGGCTACATCTTTGATCGACGGGTCGGCGCGTCATTGGACGCGTCATCGGTTCGGATTCTGACCGCGGCCAGTGAAGAACGGATCACGGTCGCCTACTCGGCCATCGCGTCGCTGACCTTCAGCGGGAGGGACACCGCCGCGGGCAAGAGTTGGGAGACCTGGGTGCGCCGCTACGCGCAGAAGAAACTTGCCGGCCAAGCCGCGAATATTGAGAGCGATTCGCTCGACTGAGGCCGGAGTCCGCGCCGGGGCGGCTACGCCCGTTCGATGAGCATCGTGACCGCGTTGCCGCCGCCCAAGCACAGGCTGCAGATGCCGCGCCGTCCGCCCGTGCGTTGGAGGTGATGCACCAGTGTGACGAGCACGCGCGCGCCGCTGGCTCCAATGGGATGCCCGAGCGCCACGCCGCCGCCGCCGACATTGAGTTTCTCGGCGGGAACCTTGAGGTAGTTCGCGTTCGAGAGCACCTGCGCGGCGAAAGCTTCATTGATCTCGAAGAGGTCAATGTCGGCGACCGTGAGTCTGTGATCGGCGAGGAGCTTCTCGATGCCCAACCCGGGCGCGAAGAAGAGCTCTTTCGGTTCGACACCCACCGTGTTGGAGCCGACGATTCGCGCCATCGGCGCAGCACCCATGGCTCGCGCCGCTTCCTCAGAGGCCACGACGAGTGCCGCCGCGCCGCTAGAAATCTGGCTCGCATTCGCCGCCGTGACCGAACCATCGGGCTTGAACGCGGGCTTCAGTTTCGCCAGACCCTCCGCGGTCGAATCCCCACGGATCCCCTCGTCCGTCTCGAGCGGGGTCTTCTGCTTGAGTTGCTCGGCTGAAAGCGGCACGATCTCGGCCTTGAACCAGCCCTCCATGGTTGCGTGGGCGGCGCGCTGGTGACTCTGCGCGCTGAATGCATCCTGCGCCGCTCGGGTGATCCCGTACTTGGTCGCGATGTGCTCAGCGGCGAAGCCCATTCCCCAGTTCTCGAACGCGCATCGCAATCCGTCGTGTTCCATGTGGTCGAGCGCCTCAAACTTGCCAAAGCGAACGCCCGCTCTGACGCTCGCCAAGTGCGGCGCGAGATCCATGTTCTCGAAGCCGCCGGCCACGACGACTTGATTGTCGCCCGCTCGGATGGACTGCGACGCCATCATGACCGCGTGCAGCCCCGAGCCGCAGACCTTGTTGACGGTGACGGCGCTCAACGACGCGGGAAGGCCCGCCTTGAGTCCCGCTTGGCGCGCTGGGTTTTGTCCAAGCCCTGCCTGAAGGACGCATCCCATGACACACTCATCGATCCGTTCGCGCGACCCGTTGACGGCATCGAGTGCCGCACTGATGGCGAAGGCGCCGATCTGTGGGCTCGGCACCCGCACGAAAGATCCCTGGAACTTGCCGATCGGTGTGCGGCGGGCCGAGAGGATGACAGGGGTGGGCACGGGGCGCTCCTTTGGGTTCTGGCGAGAAAGATGGGAGATCCTATCGCGTGGGTTCGTTTGTGGTTCAATGCGGCAGAACCGCAATGACGACGACGGATCCATCAACGGGAAACCTTCTCTCGCTGCAGAGCCACATCCTCTCGGAGGAGTCGCGCTACCCCGGTGCCGCGGGAGACTTCACCTGGATCGTCAGCGCCATCTCACTGGCCGGCAAGGCGATCGCTCACCAAGTGCGGCGCGCGAGGCTCGAGGGGGTCTTGGGCGAACAGGGCGCGACCAATGTGCAGGGGGAATCGCAGCAACGGATGGATGTGATCGCCAACGCGATTCTCATGCGGTGCCTCGGCTCACGCGCATCGATCGCCGTCGTGGCCAGCGAAGAAGACGATCAGCCAACGATTCTCAGAAAGGGCACCGATGGCGGCAAGTACTGCGTCCTCTTCGATCCCTTGGATGGCTCGAGCACGCTCGACACCAACGGCGCGGTCGGGACGATCTTCTCGATCCTGAGAAACGATCCACTGGTGGAAAGCGCCGAAGCCACCGTCTGTCAGGTGGGGCGGCGACAGGTCGCCGCGGGGTACATCCTCTATGGTCCCTCGACGGCATTCGTCATCACCACGGGAGCGGGCGTCGATCTCTTCGAGCTCGACCCGTTCATTGGGTCATTCATTCTCGTGAAGCGGTCACTTCGGGTCCCCAGCGCGCGCAAGGTCTACTCGGTGAATGAGGCGTACACCTCGTCGTTCCCCGCGGGATACCGGAACTACCTCGCGTGGGCGCATGCGAACAACTATTCGTCTCGGTACATCGGGAGCCTCGTCGCCGACACGCACCGCATTCTGCTCAACGGGGGCGTCTTTATTTATCCGCCGACCGTGTCGCACCCCGATGGCAAACTGCGCCTTCTCTACGAAGCGAATCCGATCGCGATGATCATGGAGCAGGCCGGTGGCAAGTCCTTCTGCGGCGCGACCCCGACGCTCGATGTCAACCCACGCAAACTGCATCAGCGCGTGCCGCTCGTTCTTGGGAGTGCCGACGAGGTCGATGCCGTGATGCGCCACCTCTAGCGCGCCGGCTCGTCACTCGGTGCCGAAGTCAAATCGCCGCATCGACGCGAACCTGGACTTCCATCGTTCGACGAGGGCCGTGTGGTTCGCGTGCACGAGATACGCCTGATAGGCGGACCGGTCCGCGAAGACAACCTCGACGGCAAGGTCGTAGTTCGAGTCCACCGCGGCGCGACCGGTGTCAACATGGCGGCCGCACGAATATCCGATGACGCCCGGGATCGGCTTGAGCAGCTTGTCGCAGTCGTCCTTGAGACTCGTGGATTCGCCGTGGTCCTTGAGTTCGATGAACAGGAGATGGTGAATCGCAGTCGGGGAACTTTTCGCGGCGCAACCCGCGAGCACAACGGCCGCAAGAGCAAGCGAGAACAAAGCCCCCGCCGAAGCGCGCATGCGCGACGGCGGGGGCACGGATTCAGGATCCGTCCTGGATCCTGTCAACAATCGCAGTGGCCAGGCCTGAGGTCGGTCACCCTGGTTCAGCCGGGTTCTCCCCGCCGGCAGGGGGCTGGAATTCACCCGTTCCGTGCGTATCCAGCCAGTGCAAGGAAGATCCATTCACTCGCCAACCGTACAGCTCACTCAGGGCCTGAACCACTGCGATACTTGGTGCACCCATGGCACGGTCGGAGGATTGCCATGCCGTGGATGCGGGAGGAAGAACGCCAAGGCTTCGTCATCAGCTGCACCCCATGCTGTGGCCGCAGTTGTTGCAGCGGTAGCAGGTGCCATTGCGAACGGTGATCGCGCCACACACATCGCACGCTGGCGCATCACCCATCATGTGGGCCATCGCCTGATCCTGTGCGCTGGGCATCACGACGCCACCGAGCCGAAGTTCGCCGCGCTCGGCGATGATTGGGCCGAACTGCGAAGTCAGCTCGGGTGACTCTGACGGCGAACCGCCGCCGAGGCTCGACTCGAGGTCGGTCGCGGCTGCGGCTGGAGCGAACCGAGTGGATCCGACGATCGAGGGTGCGGAACGCCCACCGTCGGTGGTGCCATCCGAACTCGGCTTCATGGGCTCGACGCGCTTTGGGGCATTCTCATCCCTGTATCCGCTGAGAAACTGCATGCCGAGCCAGCGGAAGATGTAGTCCACAAGGCTCTTGGCGAATGGGATATCCGGGTTGGTGGTCATCCCCTGTGGCTCGAAGCGCTGGTGGGCAAACTTGTTCACAAGGCTCTGCACCGGGACGCCGTACTGGAGTGCCACGCTGATCGCGGTGCCCAGCGAGTCCATCAAACCGCCGATGGTTGAACCTTCCTTGGCCATCGTGATGAACAGCTCACCCGGGCGACCGTCCTCGTAGAGGCCGACGATGAGGTAGCCCTCGTGGCCGCCGACATTGAACTTGTGGGTGATGGACGAGCGCGTGTCCTGGAGTCGCCGTCGCATCGGCCGCTCGATGACGCGCTCAACGATGCGTTCGACTTCCACTGTGCGGATGAGCGTCTCCACTCGGGTGATGGCCACAGGAGTCGCCGGGACCGACGCGGCCGCGTCGAGGCCCTCAGTGTCTTCAGGTTCGGCGTGGTCGGCAGCATCAGACTTTGTCGAGAGCGGCTGACTCAACTTGCAGCCATCGCGGTAGAGCGCGTTTGCCTTGAGGCCCAGTTCCCACGAGAGCTGGTAGCACGCGCCGATTTCCTCGACCGTGGCCTCGTTGGGGAGGTTGATGGTCTTGGAGATCGCACCGGATATGAACGGTTGCGCCGCCGCCATCATGTGGATGTGCCCTTCGGGACGGATGAATCGCTCGCCGGTGGGGCCGCAGCGGTTGGCACAGTCGAACACGCTCAGGTGTTCCGCTTTCAAGTGAGGTGACCCCTCGACGGTCTGCGTGCCGCAAATCACTCGATTGAGTGTCTCGATCTGCGCTCGACTGAGCCCGAGCGTGCGAAGTCCGTTGAACTTTGAGTTCTCTCTCGCGGCATCGCTCGTGAGATTGAGAGCCGCGAACACGCGCTCGGGGATGGACCACGCCGTGAACGCGAAGCCGAGCTCGAAGACCATCGGCAGGGAGTTCTCGATCACGACGAGTTCGTCGCGAGTGAAGCCACGCTCGAGGAGGAATGACCGCAGCGTGGGCGCTGCGGGATCGGGAGCACCGTCCTCGGACGGCATCTGCACATCGAGGCTCAGTCGTCCCATGACATGATCGACGATGGCGTCAGACTCGGTTGCCGCGTACCCGAGGGCCGCGAGCGCGGGGCGCAGTGACTGGTTCGCGATCTTGAAGCACCCGCCTCCCGCCAACTTCTTGAACTTGGTGAGGGCGAAGTCCGGCTCGACGCCGGTG
>SXGS01092953.1_pt1 | contig 15763 bp, 10 predicted proteins | sample 3174681 | NCBI WGS metagenome assembly SXGS01 (sample SAMN11356861, study PRJNA531348) | freshwater metagenome | isolation source: freshwater sample F1-80 | place: China: Fuxian Lake, Yuxi | collected 2017-12-25 | reverse complement strand
GAATGCGGTGCTCTGCCAATTGAAGCTACGCTGGCAACCTAACCCAAAGCCTGCAAGCTACTTATGGAATCCCGAAATTTACCCATGGTAGCCCAGCGTCGTCAAGAGGGCTTAATTACTTGCCAGAGCATGTCCGATCAATCGCCCTGATCGCAAAGCAATGCACGATATGGACTTGCGAAACTTCGAATGTTGACGGAAAGATTTGCAGCAGAATCAATGGTTACGCATTACGTGCTTAACTCACCCGCGTTCATATTTTGGTGTGTCGCCGTAACGGTACTCGAAGAAGTTGCCCCCAGAACCGTAGCAAATGAACCCTGTCGTTCAGGCGAGTTTACAATTCCGCCTCCGTGGCAGTTGATTTTCTCGTGACAACAATATTTGCAGATAGCAGCCCAATGCCCCGGCCGCAGCTCCTGCGCAAAATCCGATGATACCGCCAATTACAATTCGGGCTGGCAAAGCCGTCTTGGCGCAGCGGCAGATCGCGAATCCAGCACCCATCATGGCGCCCATCATGCCAATCACGACGGCTGCGTTTTGATAATCAACGCGATACTGTTGCTCCAGGTACCGTTGGTACTTTTCCTGAGATGGGCCGAGCTCCGGCAGATGATACTCCGGCGGAACTTTGAAAAATGGTTCCGGAGGCTGAACTGTGGACCACGTAACAAAGATCGCAGCCAATGCGACTAACACGTCGACACTCTTCGCGGCAACCGAAAATCTAGAGTTGACATTTGCTGTACTGGCCATCGTCGTGGCTCCAACTCTTTGGTTTGTTCGCCAAATCAATCGCGCCGTCCTCAGTACAATTGACAAAATTAAAACGCCCAGGTCCAACGCGTTCCAATAGTGATACGACAACGTCTGCAGATGCAGTCTTTCCTCAAAGAAAAGATTTGTCGCAGCACGAATTCGTTAACATAGAACAGCCAAAAACCAACTACAATCAGCCCATTCGAAAAAAAGCGATTTTTGAAGAAGTATGTCAATCGCACGCTCCTCCCCTGATTTCACGGATAACTCGGATGTTGTTTTTTTGACCAGAGCGCGATGGTGTTTGGTATGTTGGCAGCAAAACGACTAGTCGAAAAAGACTGTCGCATCTGAATTGAATCTGCACCGGATCATTACTTCGAGATAAGTCCGCAGGCAGAACGAAGATTGAAAGTGCCTTGCAAGTTTGGAAAGGCGCGCAGGAGGAGACGAGGCATTTCGGTCTCGCATGAAAACAAAAAGGGCAGCGCTCTATTGCGCTGCCCTTTTCTTAATCGTGGACAAGCAAAGTGATCGTTAGACCATTTCCTTCAGCTTTTTCAGCGCTCGCACTTTGACCTTGACCGATGCGGGCTTGGGAGCTGCCCAAACCATCTCGCCGGTCGCAGGATTGCGAACTTCCCGCTTCGGTAAAGCCGGTTTGTTTACGGCCTCGATTTTGCATAGATTGGGGATCTGGAAAGCTCCAGGTCCTTTCTTGCCAATCGCCTTGCCAATCTCTTCTTGCAGTGCATCAAACACCGTGCCTACCTGCTTGCGAGTCAGACCAGTCTTTTCAGCAATATTGGTGAAAACTTCGGTCTTCGACGGAGCCTTCTTCTTGGCTGCTGCGGCTTTCGCCATGCTTTCAATCCCTTTCCATTTAGAAACGTGTGCAATCAGGGGGTGACTTACCAATCGTCGCCATTGGCACAATTAAAAAGCCTAGCTACTAAATTTCAACCGGGAGCGAAGCCCAAAAAAGCGGAAAAAGGCTGAGAATCTCGCGATTTTTCCATTTTTCGGTCAAAAAGTCACTGCTTGGGGTCGAATTTTGGCCCGTGCTATTCCTAAATCGATGCCAACGCCGAATCAACTGAACTCGCGTCGCTGGCCCCTGAACCTGTCAAGGAACTCTCCAAGTCTTCCGATAAACCCAGGCGCAACCTCGATGACACTTGGGTCATGGCGCTATCCACGGCATCAGCATCCATTGCAGATTGACTGGCAGTACCTTTCGAGCGCAGTGTTGATCCAAGCAACGAGCGAATCGATTGATTAGGTGTTACTGGTAAAGTTTCTGGTTGCCCACTGCTGACGTTGCTGGTCGAATTCGTCAGAATTGCAGGAGCGGACGAACCGCTTGCAGTCGCCGAGGTCTGATCAGCGCCCTCACCTTCGCCGGTTGGTTGTGTGGAGGACGACGCAGGCACCGACTGGAATCCAACCTGTGATGCATTGCCAGCGACTCGCAGCAGCCGCAATGCTCCGTCCTGACCATGTTGAGTGATTTTCGACGATGCGCCGCTGACCGGCAGTGTCGCTCGTACGTTTTGATTGGACGCATTCACTGCGTTGAGAGTTAATGTGTCGCCCGCAGAGTTAAGTTGTGCTGTCAAATTCTTGAACTCGGACCACTCACCACGCGGTGCAAACCATTGTTGGTTACCACCTGGTGCAACCGCCACCGTCAAATTGCTGCGCGGGGCCGAACCAAGCAAATCTCGAATGCCAAAAAATTGAGGCCGCAATCCGCCCACCTGAGTTCGGTTATTCAAGTTATCACCATCCGCAAACGCTGACACGATCTGCATAGCTTGCGGCGCATCGTGAAGGAACGGGAGAGCGTCTCGCTGAATTTGGTAATTCCCGGGCGGCAGATCCGAGTATGCGTAGTCACCGTCCGTATTTGCGATGGTAGCTCGCTGGACTGTGTTCCCCAGATAATCGGTACCTTGCAATTCCAACTCAACACCGCCAAAGACAACATCAATTCCAGCACCACCTAGGAGCACTTCCTGCCCAATTTTGCCGCCGATGTCTCGAGGTGTGAAGTTATTCACAGTTACCGTGACACTTGCCGTGTCAGACAACGAATTGCCATCGCCGATGGTATAACTAAAGTTGACCGTGCCTTCAAAAGTACTGCTCGGGCCTGTGTACAGAATCGACTTGCCACCAGCGGCTATCGCGACAGTTCCTTTGCCATTTTCCGGTTGCGTCACGGCCGTAATCGTCAAGACTTCTCCTGCATCTACGGAACGGTCATTGGTTAGTACGTTGATCGTTTGCACCGTGGTGGACGACAGCAAGATCTGCGAGTCATCGTTCGCTTCGGGTGCATCATTCACTGCAGTAACTGTAAAGGTCACTGTGCCCGTTGCCGTAGCGCCACCGCTGTCGCGCAGCGTATAGGTCACCGTCTCTGCTCCGGCGAAATTCAGGCCAGGCCGATAAATGAGTTGCTTGGCATCACTGGAGATCGATAGACTGCTTCCGTTAGCTGACGTGCCTACCGCCGAAATGCTCAATGTTTCAGCGCTATTGTCGGTGGTGTCGTTGGCCAACACATTGAAGTTTGCCACGGCGGCGTCCTCGACCACTGTGAACGCATCGTTGCCTGCCACCGGTGGTGGATTAGCAACGGCAACGTTTACCGAAACCGTCCCTGACGCCGTGCCACCTCGGCCATCGCTGAGCGTATAAGTAAAGGTCTCTGTACCTTTAAAGTTCTGTTTGGGTGTATACAGAATGTTTAGGCCGCTGGAACCTAGTTGAATGCCACCTCCGGCCGAGCCCGTGCCCACTGAGGAAACTGCCAGCGTCTCGCCAGAGTCAACTCCACTAGTATCGTTCAGCAGCACCTGCAAGACATTAGCACTGGAATTTTCGACAATCGTGAATACATCGTTGGTCGCGATCGGTGGATCGTTCACATCCGTGACTTGCAACGTGACCGTTCCGGTTAACTCCACACCCGATTGATTTCGTGCCGTATAGGTAAAAGATTCTGCTCCATTGAAGTTGGCTTTGGAAGTATACGACAACGTGGTGCCGCCTGGAGCGATTGAGACAGTTCCGCCGCCGCTGGGTGTACCCACAGCAGAAATGGTCAGAACCGCGCCACTGGACGTCGTATCGTTTGCCAGTACGCTCAAAGTGCGAGCGCCAGAATCTTCGTCAAAGTTGAAGACATCATTGACTACTTGGAAATTCGCTCCAACTGCGAGCGGACTCGCTCCAAACGTCACTCGTGAAAACGGCACTGGTGTTGTTTCGTCAAACAGCAAAATGTCGTTGCCGAATACGTCGGGGGACTCGGTGCGCAGATTAGGGTTCCCAGATGCTTTGGCGGTAAAAGTGATTTCTGCCAAAACTCGGGCGTCCGCTCCCAATCGCGTTGTGGTAGCAGAAAATCCGCCGAGTTCGTCGATCAAACCCGCGGTAGTGGTGGAGCCCTTCTGGTCATTCGTATACGGATCTGGGTGCGCTATCGGATTGGAGGCAACCGGCTCGATAATGTTGAAATCGAACAGGACGTCTACATAACTAGCGAAGACTCCGGTCGCAGCAAATCCGCGGAGGTCTTCCACGACGACGCGAACCTTGAAAGTATCACCGGTGGCGACTTGAGTGATGGGAGCTCCTTGGCCGTTTACCGTTTGCAGCGAGATGCGAACCTTAGGTTGCTCGGAAACGGAGATAGCAAACGAATCCGTGCGCGTGTTGCCCGCTATGTCTGTCAGCGTCACCGAAAACGTATTGGCGCCAACTTGAGCCGCTGTGGGTGTCCAGTCCAATTGACCCGTTGCCGTGTTAATTGTCATTCCAGTCGGCGCGCTTTGCAGACCGTATACCAATCCTTGGCCCTCTTCCGGATGAGTCAGGTTTTGCGAGAGTGCTTGGTTTATTTGAGCCGTAGCCGGTATGCTGCCGCTGGCCAGCGATGCAGGGGTCAAACTGTCTAGCGTCATGGACAAACTTGGAGAATTGCCACTGGTTTGTCCGCCCGAAGTTTGACTGGCCACGATCAAGATCGGACCTTGCCCAAGTCCCGAGACGTTGTTGGCAACCACAGTAGTCGTGGTGCCTGAGGCGACGGCCGTGCCAATTACTGTCGAGCCAGCTTTGAGCTGAACCGTTGCGCCAGCGATCGTGCCACCGACAATGAACGATAATGACTGAGCATTGGTGATGTTGTCTGAGTTGCTGGAACCAGAATCGCTAGCAGCATCGAGATCGACGCTGGTAGGTACCGTGGGTGCGACCAGTACCGTGATCAATTGGCTGTCGGATTTATCATTGGTCGTGGTTGCAGTCGACTGGCTGACCGAGGCGCGGAATTGTAACTGACCGACGAAGTTGGTTGGCGGCGTAACCGTAGCGACTCCCGTCGAACTGTTTACGGTGACTGTATAATTCTCCTGGCCAACTTTTTGGACCAAATAGGTGACGGGATCACCCTCGACATCCTGGCTGGTTAGCGTCACGTTGACAGGAGTATTTACAGACGTTTGAACATTTTGAAAATCGTTCAAGAACGGACCGCCGTTGGCAGTGTCATTACCGATCGTCGCTTTAAACGTTTGCGAATTGCTGTTGCCTTCAGAGTCGGTGATGGTAACGGTTATGTCGGCGGTGCCAGTACCTCCGCCAGAAGACTTGAGGATGATCATGCCGTTCTCAACGTCGTCGAATACCGATGCGGAATCGTACACGATCGGGACGGTCGGCTTGTCGCCTGAATTGGTCGCGACATCGCTGATCGCTGCGCGAACTTTCTCGCCTTCGACTAACTGCCCAAATACCGAATGATTGAAATCAAGAAACCGTTGCGGCCCTTCAGTGATAAAGAACTGTGAGTCGTTGGTGTCGTCACCTGCTTTAGCAAATGACAGGATGCCCGTGCGGTTGTGCTGTAGATCGACGTGGAAGTGATCATCAAAATCACCCAACGTCGAGCCGCCCGCGCCGGTACCCGTCGGATCACCCGCTTGAATCACAAAGTTATTAATGACTCTGTGGAAGATGATCTCGTTGGTGGCCGTCTTGTTGTAAAAACCGGACTGGGCCAATTCAATCACGCGCGACGTGGCTCGTGGAGCCTTATCTTCGAACAATTCGAAGACCATGTCGCCAAACCCTTGGACGCTCATTTTCAGACTGCGATTGCCGCTAAGCACTTGAGCAGTGACTAAATTAGGATTGCTGGAAGTGACCGAAATCGTCAACGGATTTCCATTGGGGTCATATGCGTCGACCGGGATATGCAGTGGTGAACCGATACCGACCGTCACGTCCGAAATGGATTCTAACGACGGACGCGAAGAAAGAGGTATTGTGACACCCGATCGCTGAGAAAGTGTCTGCAGAGTCTGCACGCCGGTTAAACGAGAACCGTCGGAGAACTCCCACGTTGGATATTGAGTAATGCCTTCGGAGGTTGCGATCGCGTTCGGGGTGCGATCGGGGTTGGTCACTTCCACATACGGCAAGAATTTGGCACCGTCTTGGAACAGCGACTTTTGGTCTAGACAATGCGGACACCAATACGCACCAAAGAACCTGGTCCCAGAATCAGCCAGCGCTTTGGCAAACGCAACCAAATCATTGGCGTCCTCGCCCTCGGCTTGCAATCCAGCGATGGAATTCGTTCCTTCACCTTCCGCAGACAAATGACTCGCGGACGAACCGAGCAAATGATTCCACGCGTCAGCGGCCATCAACTGGCGATTTTCCAGCGCCTCCAGCCGTACCGGACGCATCGATCGATGCTTGTGTGTGGGCTGTGAAAAGAAAGAGCGAAACCAGCGTGCAAATCGATTGCGTTTCGTACGTCGCGACATGTACAAGATTCCCAAAAACCGCAAGGTAGATTTAGAACCAGGTGATTCGGCGAATTTTCGATTACCTACTCAAATCTCGATTCTTCGCATCGCCCGATCCTTTGACAAGTCAACCAGTTTTCAGAATACTCAGTGCAGACCAAATCCATACTCCCACAGCACTCCAAATCGAGCTCCTCAGGCAAGGTGCCGGTTGGAATTTCAATATATTCCGATTGTAGGATCTACCCGAGCCGGATCACGCACCAAAGTAGGATTGAATGGGACGATAGCTTGCGCAAACTTGGCTCTCTTAGCTCAAATTGACGCAACACTGCCAGATAAGTTCCCTGCGAACTCGCTGCATCGGAGAGCTTGGCAGTCCATCGGAAAACTTGGTCACTCAAGTACTTTGTTGTAGCTTGGCCGATTCCGGATATTATCATCGTCGAGGTTCTCGCTACGAACCGACGCGAATCATTGGCTTTCAAGGGTTGGTTCGAGAAGCGAACCACGACGATCCCAACATTGAATCGGCGGCAAAAACCCCGTATATGAAATTGCCTTGAATTGCGATAACAGAAAAGCCCAAGTCTAACTCTTAGGCTTTTTCAAGGGTGCGTCTCGCCCTCGCACCCTGTGAGCAAATAACGACGCGCCGACTAGCCCATGGTAAACATGGGCTAGTTCTCCACCTCGTCAATCCGAGATCAGGCCTGTTTTGACTGCCCAAACGGCGGCGGCAGTTCTGTCAGCGGCATCCAACTTGCGCAGAATGTTCTGCACGTGTTCCTTTACGGTTTCAACGCTAATTTGCAGCGAATTGCCGATTTCCTTGTTGCTCAACCCAAGCGCAATATGTCGCAACACTTGGACTTCGCGATTGGTCAACGGAATGCTCTTGGAATCACCTCGATCCTTGCGTCGAGCCATCGTCGCCTGAACTCGCAACATGACACTCTTGTCGGCCGGCTTGTCTTTTGCCGCAGCACGGTGGAGAGTGTCCAACATTTCTGAACGCGTAGAATCCTTCAGTATGTAGTCAGCGGCGCGCAATGCGATTGCCCGAGCGACATAGGTTGGATTGTCGTAAGTAGAAATTACGACCACCGGCAGATCGGGGTTCGTCACGCGGATTTGCTCCAACGCCGTAAGCCCGTCCTCACTTCCAAGCCGAACGTCTAGCAGCACGACATCCGGAGCCTTTTGTTTGGTCAAACTGACAGTTTCAGTAACGTTGGACGCCAAACCCACAATCTCAACATCGCTATTTTCTAGCAATGCGGTGATACCACTTCGAACTACTTCATGATCGTCGGCGACAACTAAACGAATAGTCATTTTTACGTGCTCCCATGAACTTTCAACATTTGGATAAATTTGGCTTTAGAGGCCAACCAATACTCCCCCTCATTATAGCTTGGTAGCTTCCACAAGCCACCTATTTGGCAGATCGTACGGACGTTTTCGAGAAGAATTTAGTACTCCGTTGAACCTGTTCAACACCGCCAAATTGGGAGGTCTTAGACTCTGATACTAAGGTATTTATCTAAAGTGTAGTGTCCAGCGGACTGGGGCGATATTTGGCCTAAAGGAGGTAAAAACTTGTGAAAAGCGGCGTTAATGGGTGGGTGCTCAAGCCGTGCCAACGCTTTCTTCCCCGCAAACCGAAAAAGCTGCCATAAGGAAAAGGTCGATTGCAGAAATTAGTTAGCACAGACACTATTGAAACTAACTACGGGGAGCCATCACTTAGATTCGAGGACTTTCTGGCGAAGCATAACCCATCTACGTGAAGTGCTGAAGTCCAATTGATAGCATAAAACTCGCCGTCGACGTTTGCGGCGCGTCGATCCGTAACCTAGGAATACGTAAGGACAATTTCTGCAAACTTTGTCCTAGCGTTCCCGGCTAGACAAGACGACCTTAGGTCATACGAGCAGCTTTGATGGGCAAACATTCGATTCGGCTTCTCCTGGTAGATGACGACCGTTGGCTCTTGGAGTCAATGGCCGAATGGTTGCGCGATCAAGAGTTCGTAGTTGAATGCGCAGCCAACATTCGAAACGCTCAGCGGCTGGCGTCTGAAAACCAATTTGATATCGCCTTGGTTGACGTAAATCTCGAACAAGACGATGGATTCGTTTTGCTAGCTTGGTGTCGCAAGCATTTCTCGGATATGCCGGTGGTAATGATAACCGGCTACGGTGGACCTGAATCCGGCGCCGAGGCTGTCGCGGCAGGAGCATTCGACTTGCTCACCAAGCCAGTGATCGATCAAGAACTGCTGATTGCTTTGCGGAGAGCAGTCAATCAGCGCAAAATCGCCGAAGAAAATCGTCGCCTGAAGGAAGAGCTCGACAAACGCAGCGGGTTAGAAAACATCCTCAGCCACGATGCGCGAATGCTCAGAATATTTGACGTCATCGACAGTGTTGCGGATACACGCGCGACTGTTTTGATTACTGGCGAGAATGGAACCGGCAAGTCGATAATCGCCCGTGCCATTCATCGCCGAAGCCGCCGAAGTCCTCATGCGTTCGTCGAAGTTGCGTGCGGAGCGCTTCCGGATAATTTGCTGGAGAGCGAATTGTTTGGGCATGTGGCAGGAGCCTTCACCGGTGCGAATCACTCCAAGGTCGGCAAATTCCAACACGCCGATTCTGGAACCATTTTTCTCGATGAGATCGGCACCGCCACGCCATCAATGCAAATTAAGCTCTTGCGCGTTCTACAAGAGCTGCAATTTGAACCGCTAGGTGGATTGGAAACTATCACTGTCGATACACGCGTGGTGCTGGCCACCAATGAGGACCTGGCCAAAGCTGTCGACACGGGACGATTCCGCCAAGACCTTTACTACCGGATCAACGTCATTCACCTGGAACTGCCGCCGCTGCGCGAAAGAACTGCGGATATACCAATTTTGGTAGAGCATTTTCTGCAAAAGGCGGTCAAGGAAGTTCCCAAAGAAATCGACGGTTTTTCATTGGACGCTATGCATGCCATGCTCCAATATCGGTGGCCCGGCAACATCCGCGAACTAGAAAACGTAGTGCAACGAGCAGTGCTGCTGAGCAAAAAGCCTGAACTAGGAACCGATCTATTGCCCGCCAATATCTTGAACGGTTCGACACCTGCGCTGAACGTATCCGCTACCAACTCCCGCTCTCTCCGCGAGGCCATGCTGGGTCCCGAGCGGCAGATTATTCTCCAAGTGCTAAAATCCAACAATTTCAGCCGCAATTTGACCGCTGAACATCTTGGCATTAACCGCACCACTCTCTACAAGAAGATGAAGCGTCTCGGCTTGGACAATCTCCATTGCCAGGACTAGCTGTTAAGTGCGACGTAGACTGTGGATTGCCCTGGGCAAGAACAATTTCAATTCCACGATGCTCTGATCGTGGGATCGATTGGCCTTTGGAAACATCCGCGATTTTCAAGAACATGAAGAACTATTGCCATGAGAAAGCCAGAGCGGGCGGCGCACGTATTGCTTAGGCTGAATGAGTTGTATCCCGATCCGCCGATCCCTTTAGAGCATCGAGATCCTTATACGTTATTGGTTTCGGTTTTGTTGAGTGCCCAATGTACCGACAAGATGGTAAACCGCGTTACGCCAGACCTTTGGCGATTGGCGGATAATCCGCTTGCCATGAGTCAACGAAGCGAAGCTGAGATCCTGTCTGTCATTCGTCCGTTGGGGTTGGCGCCCCGCAAAGCCAAGGCAATCCGCGAGCTCTCGCAGATCATCCTCGATGAACACGCGGGCCAGGTTCCAGCCGCTTTCGATGCGTTAGAAAGGCTTCCAGGAGTTGGGCACAAGACCGCGAGTGTGGTCATGTGCCAGGCGTTTCGTCAACCTGCTTTTCCGGTCGATACCCACATCCATCGTTTGGCTCAGCGCTGGGGGTTAACCGATGGTCGCAACGTTGAACAAACAGAGCGCGATCTCAAGGCGCTGTTCCCGATGTCATCTTGGAATCTCTTGCATTTGCAGATCATCTACTATGGTCGCGAGCATTGTACGGCTCGCGGTTGCAATGGAACTATATGTCTGATCTGCCGTGAACTTTACCCGCGCCGGAGAACTGCAGTGACCGTGCGCAAGTAACAAATCTAAGTTCAGCAGGCGATTAATTCGGCGAGTTGCCGGGGCTGCCGCTCGCCGGAGTATTTTCTTTCGTGCCCGCGGTGTCATTCGAATCGCTCCGCGTTGCCGGTCGCCGATTGGCTCTGCTGGCCAAACGCTCACGAGCATTGAGGGCATCCATATAGTCCACTTCTTCACGTTCCTCCTCCTGCATCGCCAAATATTGGGAAATCAGCTCGCCGTCATTCGGTATCGCGCGATGATCGGAAACCGCCCCTACAACCCAATTTCTCAAATGCTCAAAGAAAAGATACTCATCATCGAGATTCTCCAGAATTTCTTGAGCTGGCGGAGACAAACTATCAAACAGTTCCGCGATATCTGATTCTTGAATTGCAAAACCGGAATCGAGATTTTTCAGCGCCAAGATTACTGGGGACTGCGTGCCTGGAGGCCGGGTATTAAAGTACCGTGTATCCATATCGTCGACCCAAGCACGAATGGCTTGTTGATCTTCCGCGGGAAGGGCTTTGCCGTAAGCTGAACCGATTTTGACGTTGATCGCTTCCTCCAGCTCAATCAAACGCTGCTCAATCTGCGATTGCTGATCGCTACTGTGGGAAAACTGCTGAGTCAGTTTGGCTCGCCTTCCGGCGATGCTGTTGTCTAGTACCGAGCGAAAAATTCGAGCAAGTTTAAGATACTGCTGAGGTGATTTGCTTGCATAGACTTGGTCGGCGATCGTGCGCGCTAATTGGCGTTGCTTTGGATCGGCGCTAGTGTAGTTTCGCCAATCGTCCGCGATGCTTCGCCGTTGGGATTCAAGCAGGCCCCGCAACCACACTTCGCGATCTTTCCTTTCGGTTGGAACAAAGTCGATTGGACTGGATGATTGGTTATCACCATTACCATTATCGGCTGGGTGATATTGAGCGAAATTCTCCATCTTTTCGTGTAGGTCTTGCATACTCTTCAACCATTCGAACGATACGATGTTGCTGAACGAACTCCAATCTACCAGTACATGCAGTTCGTCGAGAATTCGCTCGTTGGCTCGATGTTGCCTGGCTCGCATAGCCAGAAAGCCCGATAAAAACACTGCCACACACGCGGCCGCAATCCAGCTCAGCTTGCGAAGGCTCCAGCGATTGCTTGCTTGTAGGCGCATTTCGGATTGGATGCTCAGCGCAAGCATTTCCATCGTCGACTGTGTCAGCTTGGGATCTGGGGCTTCGCCAGGTAATTCATCCAGTAGATCCCATGTCTGGCGCAATTGGGCAAGTCGCGATGCCGCAGCCGGATTGGCGCTCAATTGAGCTTCAACGATATTCGCCTGCTCGGTAGTCAGTTCACCATCGAGGTACGAGACCAGGGCCTCATCATCTAAGATGAATGCTGCGGTAGTCTGAGAATCCTCGGGAGGTTTACTTTGGTCCATGCAATGGCTCGCGACAAATTGTCAGGCAGTAGTCAAGCTTGTGGATCGGGGTCCGTGGTCGGTGGTCGAGCGTCGGGCTGGTCGTTAATATAAGGCTCCAAGCAAATTCGAACGTTGACGCGTGCGCGGCTCAATAGCGATTTCACCGCTTTTTCGTTCATGTTCATAATGACTGCAATTTCCTGGTAACTGAGCTGCTCGAACTTATTTAGTAGCAGAGCCATCCGTTGTCGGTCGGGCAGCGCTTCGACAGCGTTACGAACCATTTCTGCGCGTTCGTTCCGAGCTAACTTTCGCAGCGGCATCGAACCGGTGGAAGCGATCGCGATATGTTCCATAGCCATCACGCCCGACGCGTCGGGGTCGGCGGCTCCCAGTTGATATTCACGCCGTCGATTTCGATCGCGAACTGCATTGCTGGCCACATTATTGGCAATATGATATAGCCAGGTAGAGAAGCGAGCCGTCGGTTTATAAGTCTTGCGAGCTCGATAAACTCTTAAAAATACCTCTTGCACTAAATCTTCGGCTGAACCATTGTTACCAATCTGGTTCTTCAGAATCCGTAGAAGTCGAGGGCTGTAGCGCAATATTAGTTGCTCGAACGCCAGCGGATCGTCGTGCTCCCGCACGCGCAGCATGAGCTGAACGTCGGGATCGTCGTCCCATCGGCCAGGCGTGGTTTGCAACTTTTCAGCCAACAGTCAAGCCTCGTAATTTCGGCTGCCCGCAAGACAGGTTTCCTAAAACGCGAAAATCGACTCCAATCCAAGTCTACGTAGCTCGCTCGAGTTGTGCCACTCCTTGCGTTGTATGGTTGCCGGAACTGCGGATTTTCATTCAACTGTTCGTGTTTAGAATTGTTAGTAATCCGTAAAGTTTCACCACATGGGGACTTGGTGTACGCCGTGTAGGCCTTTTGGCTAAGTTCAGGCTTTGGTTTAACACATCGTTGCAGAGCGGTTCTGCGGATGTTTTACACAACGGACCCTTTGGGGAACCATGCCTAACTCCAGCGTGACATAGTCGCATGCTGCTTGCGATAAGAATCGGTGCACCCCATGGGAGAATTTGAACAGATGAAAGCGCTCGTCACCGTTGTACGCGGCTCGGCATCCGAGTCCAGATTTATCTTGGACCCAATGCAACCGGTGCGGATCGGACGCGGCAGCGGTTGTCAAATTGTTCTATCCGATCCGCTTAGTTCCCGGACGCACGTAATACTCAGCTATGAATCGGGGCATTGGATTGCGTCCGACGCGGAAAGCCGCAACGGAACGATGGTCAATGACAAACGTATCACTCAAGTTCCTCTGTACGACGGTGATCGGATCCAAGTAGGTTCGACGGAATTGCTGTTCCAGATCCCCAGCGACTCAGAGGTCGATTCGGTTGCGCGCAGCCCAAATCAAACGCTGGTGTTGGAAACCGCAGTAGAAACGGGACTCAGTGCGACCAGCCAGTTGTACAATCGCCGTCGCAGCCAGGATTTGTTGGACCTGTATCAATTGAGCATGTGTTTGCTGCGCTGCCGAACTCCTCAGGAGGTCACCTCGTTTGGAATGGATATGCTCCGGGTGCGGACGGGAGCATCGACTATCGGATTCCTGTGGATCGATGAACAAGGTCGGTTAAAGCCACAACAAACTGCGGCAATCGGCCAAGAGGATCGAGTCCGTCTGAATCGACGTTTGACCGAGTTGGTGGCTCAGCAGGCTCGCGCCATCTGGGTCAAGAACGAGGGCTCACCCTCCGAATCCAGCAAAGCCGACTTTGCCGATGCGATCTGCGTTCCGCTGATGAGCGATTCCCATGTGGTCGGGGCAATTCACTTGTATCGCGACAAGGGAACTTTTGACGAATCCCAATTTGAATTCATCATTTCCGCCGCTAGCGTTTTGGGAATCGCGCTTCAGTCTACTCGCGCTCACGCGACGTTACACGCCCAACATGATCGACTGGCCGCTCGCAATGCGGACGTAACCGAACTTGTCGGCACTTGCATACCCATGAAAACACTAAAAGATCGTATCGCACGGGTAGCGCTTGCCAGCGGCTGTGTCCTGGTGCGTGGCGAGAGTGGAGTTGGCAAAGAATTGGTGGCTCGAGCGATCCACCGGTCCAGCCCGCGCAGCGATCGTCCACTGCTGTGCGTCAATTGTGCTGCGATTCCCGCCGAGTTGATGGAGAGCCAATTGTTCGGGCACCGCAAAGGTGCGTTCACAGGCGCGGAAAAAGATCACCTCGGTTGGTTTCAACAAGCGCATACCGGTACGCTATTTCTGGACGAAGTCGGCGAACTGACGCTAGAGGGTCAAGCCAAGTTGCTGCGCATTTTGGAAGGTCATCCGTTTCTGCCGGTCGGAGCGACTCAAGAAATCCGCGTCGACGTGCGCGTCATTGCCGCGACGAACCGCGATTTGCGCGATTACGTTCGCGAGAAGCACTTTCGCGAGGACTTGTACTATCGGCTGAGCGTCTTCGAATTGCTGGTCCCGCCGCTGCGCGATCGCGGTGAAGATATCACGACCTTGATCGACCATTTTCTCAGTCACTTCAAACAGCAGCACGGACGCCCGAACCTGGAGTTGGCCCCCGATGCCTTGAAGATGTTGCTGGAGTACCGGTGGCCTGGAAACGTCCGCCAACTGAGAAATGTCATCGACAGCGCCGTTGTGTTAGCGGCTGGCGACACCATCGAAATCGGCGACCTTTCCCTGCGCGATGTTGGCGGTGAACACATGGACAGCTTGCGCATTGATGTTTGGGAACAGCGATTGATCAAGGAAGCGCTCAAGCGCGCCGAACGAAATGTTCCCGAGGCCGCCAAACTGCTCGGGCTAAGCCGAGCCACTCTGTATCGCAAGTTGGACGAATATCAAATCCAGCGGTAATCAGACTAGCCCATCTTTAGGTTCGCCGTACTTGCCCTCGTAGGCCTCTTGGTAGACCGATTGCTGAACGAAGCGGATGGGTCGACGGCAGTACCGCCACCGGTCGCCAGCGCATGGCACTCGGTCAACTTGGCGACTGCTTGCGCCATGTCGTGGCCGCTGGCCAGATTCGTCCTCTGGCATGATTACCCTTCAGGTCGTTGCTAGTCGTTTTCCGGCTTTTCGGCTCGAAAAACTGCGACGACATCGTCGACTGGAACGACAAATAACTGGTTGTCTGGTTCGAAATCGACGGGGATCGCGTTTTTGGGATGAAAGAGAATTTTGTCATACTGGCGAAGAGGGACATCTTCGTCATGTGCGACTTGCCGACTGATGGTTACGATGCGGCCGGTGATCGTAGGAATCTCAGCAGCGTCCGGTAATGCGATCCCCCCTTTTGTTTCGCGCTTTGGTTCGTCTTTCAGAACCAGCACGCGCGCTCCAATTGGCTCAATATACTGCAATGTTTTCTTAGCCATGGAATCCTGCTGAGTTCACCACTCCGGAATTCATTCATTTTCTACTTGTCAACTTCGGAGAATCAACAAGGGCGTCAAGCTAATGGAGAATTTCGAATTCATCAAGCCACGGGGGGCGAATCCTGGTTTTGCTAGCAAAAAGAAAACTGTTTTGCCGGTTTCCGGACGGCAAGCACGTAAAAAAATTCACGGATCGCTTGGCTTCTTTGCGGTTGCTCTTGAACTTC
>SXGS01284399.1_pt1 | contig 15764 bp, 12 predicted proteins | sample 3174681 | NCBI WGS metagenome assembly SXGS01 (sample SAMN11356861, study PRJNA531348) | freshwater metagenome | isolation source: freshwater sample F1-80 | place: China: Fuxian Lake, Yuxi | collected 2017-12-25 | reverse complement strand
GTCGAAGCCAAGGATGGGCCCACGGTATGGGAGGATCATTTCTATCCCGAGATTGTCGATCCCGAGACGGGCGCGCCGGTGGCCGACGGCCAGCCGGGCGAGTTGGTGTTCACGACGCTCACCAAGGAGGCGATGCCCGTCATTCGGTATCGCACGCGCGACCTGACACGTTTGCTGCCACCAACGGCGCGGGCCATGCGTCGCATGGACAAGATCGCTGGACGGTCCGATGACATGATGATTATCCGGGGCGTGAATGTATTTCCATCGCAGATAGAAGAACTGCTCTTGCAGCAACCCGCGCTGGCACCGCACTATCAAATTTTACTGACGCGTGATCTGCATCTGGACCAGCTGGAAGTGCTGGTTGAAACCCGTGAGGAAGTCAGACATGGTGATGGCGTAAGCGGTGGTGCTCAGCTTGAGCACATGATCAAATCCTATATCGGTATTTCCTGTACGGTCACCGTACTACCGCCCAATGGCGTGGAACGCACGCAAGTGGGCAAGGCCAGACGAGTTATCGACAAGCGCATGCAGGCGGGATAGACGCTCGTTATCGCGGAGCCGCCTTCCTCATTCGACCATGATACGTGCGCCGTCACTCACCTGCCTGCTGGGGAATCGGATGACCTGTTCGCCCTCGCGCAGGCCGTTGATGATCTGCACTTCGTCGCGATTGCGCTGACCAATGACAACAATTCTTTCTCTTGCGCGTCCATTTTCTGCGACGAAGATGCGCCATTCCTGACCGACCCGAAAAATGCTACCGCCAGGCATTTTCAGCACCGCGTCCTTTTGCCAAAGTATGATCCTTGCCTGAATGCGATAGCCATTGCCTAGCGGCCAGGGCAAGCCAATCGGGTCGGCGATCACATTCACGCGCTGTTCTTCAATGCCCAGTGCCGATATCTTGGTAAATGCGACAGGCTCAACCAGTCTGACACTAGCCTCCAGCGGTACATCGCCTCCCCAGTCTTTGAGCAGCATGCGCATACCCGGCCGGATTTTGACGGCATCGACCGACAATACATCAACGACAGCTTCCATCTGTATTGGATCGCCAATGGTCATCAGCGACAGCCCAGCGGCAACCGTGCGCTCACTTTGCTGATTAATGGACAGAAAACGGTCGGATGCGGGTGCGCGCACGGCTATTTTTCTCTCTGCTGCACGTGTAAAAGTATCCACGGCGGCGCGCGCCTCGGTAACCGCTGCTTGTGCTATCTGGGTACGGGCATGTGCGGCACTGATGGCAGCACGTGTTGAGCTTTCGCGAGCGATTAAATGATCCAGCGCTTGCGGCGATATAAAATGATCTCGGACCAGTATTTTTTGTCTTTCAAGCTCGTGCCTTGCCAGGTTGTGATTTGTCTCGGCTTCTCGTTTCAACAACGTCGCCTCCGACCATCGCGCCTGCGCGGCCTGTAAGCGGGCCAGTGTTTGTTCTCTCGACTGCAGATCAATGGCTAGTGGCAAGAGCCAGGCAACTACATCGCCGCGCGTGACAGTATCGCCGGTACGCAGCAGGACTCGCTCTATCGTTGCTGCAATCGGACTGGCAACAACATAAGTATCATGCGCGCGGACGATACCTTCATTATTAATACTTACGGTCAACTTATCTTTTTCTGCGCGGACCAGCTGAAGCCGTAGCGGTGAAGGCGTAAGCAGCCAGGCGATCACGATGGTCGCTGACAGCAGAGCCACTGCAATCAGCAAGCGATTTTTTGGGTTGAAAGATCTGAAATCATTCACGCGTTTGCAAGACTGCAATCAAATCCAATTGCTGTAATCGTAATCCTATCGAGACTGATGAAGCGATGGCTGACAACATGACGACCAGCGCTGCATATAAAAATGTACGAGCACTGACGACCAATGGTATGCGGAATAGCTCTTGCGACAACAGTGCGGTAATACCAGCAGCCAGACCATAGCCGATCAGGCAGCCAAGGGAATCGCGATGGCAGTCAGTAACCATTGCTCGGTCAACAGGAGTACTGTGATTTCGGCACGAGTAAAACCGAGAATGCGCAGGCTTGCGAGCTCGGTCGCATGTTCCGAGAGCGCGATGCGGGCTGAGTTATAGCTGATGCCAGCAGCGATGACGCAGGCGAAGAAGATCAGCACACTGTTATTGATGCGGATATTTTCTCCAACGGTCGATAGAAAACTCGCTGGCGTGGCTTCACGGAGACTTGTACTGGCCAGCGCAGGCAAGGCTTTGATCGTTCGGTAAAACTCGTCGGCTTTCGTCATATCCAGTGCCAGCCATGCACCATTCGCTGTTGGTATTTTTTGCAGAAGTCGCGATAACGCTTGAGTATCCATATAAGCAAATGCGCCAATGGGCTCGTCAAGAATCAAGGTCACGGGTACGTCTATCTTTTGACGTCGTCTCCCCAGAAAATGGATTTCTACGCTGTCGCCGATCTGGAACTCAAGCAGGTCAGCGAGCATGCGTGAAGACACCAGCCCTTCGGCTGGCAGTTCTATCGAGCGTTCATGAGCGTCAACCGTCAGTTGTAACTGCCGTTCACGCTCAAGGCCAATGATCACCGTTCTTTTCTCTCGATGACGAACCTTCAGGGAGACGGGCATAGACAGGAAGCCTTCGGCACGCAACACCCCGGGTAATCGTGACAAGCGACTGACGACGTCGGCAGAATACGCCTCATTGAGGGTCACACTGATCTCTTCGAGTTGCAGTACCCGGTACTGAAATCGGATGATTTCATTGAGTGCATCAAAAGAAAATAATCCGGTGATCACCAGCGCCGTTGACATCGATAGGCCCAGAACCGTCAGCGAGGTTTTAAGAGGTGTGCGCAAGAGATTGCGTGACACCATGCGCAAGGCCAGGGGTAGCCGCCACCACCAACGAGAGCTTTCCAGATTACTGCGGCGGTAGTGCAACGGAGATTCGGGTCGCATGGCATCGGCAGATGTCATGCGCAATACGCGAAGTACGGCAAGACTGGAACCCAGCAAGGCAGACAACAGACTCACAATCAATGCCGTCAGTACCAGTGACGCAGAGAGCGAAAACGAGAGTATCGGAAAATGGAAAAAGCGGGCATACAAATGGGCCAGGCCATGACCCAGCCAGCTACCTAATGCAATTCCTGTGATGCTGCCGGTGGCCACGGTGATCAGGGCGAACTGCATATAGTGGCCGGCGATGGTCACATGGCCGAAGCCAAAACTCTTGAGCAAGCCGATCTGAGTACGTTGCAGAGAACTGAGCCGCAACAAGACGTTATGAACCAGAAACGCAGTAACACTCAAAAAAATAGTTGGAATCACCGTTGCACTCACTCTGGTCTGCGCCAATTCATTACTGATGAACTGATGTGAGAGCTGATCTTCACGACCAATAGCGCCCAAGCCACCAAAGGTCTCAAGCAAACCATCGAGCCGATGAATAACCTCTGCTTCGCTTGCACCGGGTGAGAGGGTCAGAACGATGTCAATACAACCCTCACGCATACCAAGCAAGCTGCTCAGAGCTTCATGATCCATCCACAACACACCAAAGCGGCGATAGTCTGGGAAGCCAGATCCGCGCATTTCATTGATATATTCCGGTGAAATAGCAATACCGGTTACGGTCAAAGTTTCGAATCTGCCATTGATTACGACCTTGAGATCAACCCCCGCTTGCAAGGCATTGGCGCCGGCAAAGGCTTCGCGAACGAGAATTTCATGGCGACTACCCGGAGCGGGAAGCCGTCCTGCACGCGGATAAATCCGGTTGAGATCATTTTGGTTCGCAGTTTTCAGGGACACGAGTCGTCCCGTCGCAGGCTCGGTCAGTCCCGGTACATCGAGCGTCGCATCGAACAAGACTCTTGCCTGCACGTCAGCCACACCTTCTATCCTGCGTATGGCGTCAGTAATACCTGCAGGCGCGCGGCGCACGCTGGCGAATACATCGGCAAACCGATACTGCTGATAGTAAGTGTGTTGTGCCAGTCGCAGTGCTTCATAAGCGCCGCGCGTCGAGACCGGGCTGGTAATGCCGCACATCGCCACGGCAGCGACGGCAAATGCCTGAGTACGCAAACGCCACAGATCGCGCAAGAGCTTCAGTTGCAGTGAGGTCAGGTGATTCACCAGGCGAGTGCCGATGCGGGCAAACGGGTTGCATTGCGCGTGATGCCGGAAATACGACCGCTGCCGAGGGAGATGACACGATGCGCCATGCCGGCAATGGCGGCATTGTGGGTAATTACCACAGTCATTGCACCAAGCTCGGCGTTTGCCTGTGCCAGCACATCCAGTACCAGCCGACCGGTTGCCACATCAAGTGCACCTGTTGGCTCATCACAGAGCAAAATATCAGGACGTTTGGCGATCGCGCGCGCAATGGCCACGCGCTGCTGCGCGCCATCGGAGAGTTGGGCCGGGAAGTGAAACAGGCGGTCATTCAATCCCACACGACGCAAGGCTTCGCTCGCCTCCATGGGTGCCGTGCTGATCTCCGCAACCAGCTCGACGTTTTCCAGCGCAGAGAGGCTGGGAATGAGGTTGTAGAACTGGAACACAAAGCCCACATGTTCGCGGCGAAATCGAGTCAGCTCTTCATCGGTGGCTTCTGTCAATTCCCAGTCCAGGTAACGTACGCAACCGCGCGTCGGTTTGTCCAAGCCGCCGAGAATATTGAGCAGGCTGGATTTGCCGCTGCCTGAAGCACCCAGTAAAACAAGAAATTCACCCTCATACAAATCAAGATTAATTGAGTGCAGCGCGTCGACACGGACTTCGCCCATCGGGTAAATCCTGTCCACGCCGCGTTGAGAGAAAATGGCGCGCGGAGATCGGGTCGGTTGCATGCACTCCCCAGCCGGCAAGTGGCAGGGGAGCGTGGAATCGAACCACGTCAGCCGGTTTGGACACCGGACGGTCCCCGCTGGACACTCCCCTTGTGCGTTGATGATGCCGATGTGCTGGTGGCGCCCGTTGAGCCATCACAGTCGTCCAGAGTTTCTGCTTGGCGGCGCTCAATTCTTCTTGCATCGACGCGCGAAATAATCGTAGCGGGTACTTGTCTTGTTAGACTATTGTCAGCGTCAGCGTTGCGGGCGATGCGGAGGATGTGCGCCGTATTGTCCGTGTTGATACTTATTTCTATTGACTGAAAGAGTCAGGCTCGACCTTGATCAAGCAGGGCTCCTTTATCGCCAGGGCTATCCATGTCGAATCACCTTCCGTTATCTGTCACATCCCTGAATTCACGGTCGTCAGCAGCGATCGAGTCGCAGGTACTGCCGCTTGGGAATGACATCGTCAGTCAGATTTATAAGCAGTCGGTACCTGACTTTGCAGCGATGGCATTGGACCGACTGCATGGCAGCCTGTATGCATCACCGAGATATCTGCAGTTGAGTGATCCTGAGCAGATACCACCGAATACTTGGGTTGGGTATCGCAGTGGCGAGGTTGTTGGTGTACTGCTATTTCGTATCGCGGTAAAGCGTGCAATCGTGCTATGCGAAGTCATCACGCTTGATGCATTGCAGATCAATGCATTTGCAGCCAGTGTCTTTGCTAACTTCTCCGGTCTTCGTCACATTGCCTTCAATGCCGTCAGCCTGTCGCTGCCACCGACTTCCTTGCCTGCACAGTTTTATCCTTTTTCAGAGAACTATGTATTGACACTGCCCGCGTCGACTGAGGCCTACCTGGCTATGCTGGGAAAATCAACCCGTCAAAGTTTGCGCGGGTATCGCAATCGTTTGCTACGAGATTTTCCTTGCTTTAGCTGGAATACCTATACCTGCGATGAGTTAAGTGTAGAGCAGCAGCGTGAATTGGTGTTGATACTGCAAGGCTTCAAGCGCGAGAGCATGACTGCGCGTGGAAAAACGGTGGCCATTGATGCAACGGAAACGCTGCATTTTCTAACGATAGCGGCCGAGAGTGGCTTGTTCGGTGTCGCAAAGGTCAACGGGCGCATTTGCGCGGGTGCGTTTTTCTGTCGTATTGGAGACAGCTATGTGATGCTCTTGTCGGCAAGCGATCCTGCGATGAGTGTTTACCGTCTGGGATTGCTGACATGTTTATGGTCCATCAGCGACTGTATTCGTCAGGGAGGGCAACAGTGTCACCTGCTGTGGGGTCGTTACCAGTACAAGCATCAGTTACTTGCTGTACCAAAGCGCCTTTATTGTTTGATCGTCTACCCTTCGATCATGCAGATGGTGATGCAACCGCTCACGGTGCTGTGGATCTTCGTTTGCGGACGCTCTATGCGCAGCATCCAATGGCTGCAAAACTATTTAAAAGAAGACAAAAATTCAGGATGGCAATTTTTTTATCAAAAATATTGATCTTTTAAAAAAAGAATCGGAATGGTAAGAGGGAAATTTACATGGGGCAAAAAAGATGTCCAGATGATGTTGTAGATCTCCGTCTGGACAATGGCGTTAATGAAAATAAGAATCTTGATGTAGCTGGCAATGCAGCGGGTAATGTCATCGGGACGTCTCATACGAAAATGACAGGCACGGCGATCTCATCTCGCTGTCCAACGCAGACGCCCTGACGAGCTTGTGCGTGCGCATACCTCGATGATGTAATAAATTCGAATTCGCTGAATGGATATACCTGCACGAAACCTTGCCGCAAGTCTGCAGCGATTACCCAAACCTGAAGTGGATGGGCCTGCCCCGGCTATTGAAGAAAAACCCTCGGGACCCACGGCCCCAGATCGTTTGTTCCATGCGGTCATGGCGCGCTTCACGGGCGGCATTTCGCCGGGTAGTCTCGCATTGGCCTTTGCAGATTGGGCTGTACATTTATCTCACTCGCCCGGTAAACAGCAGGTGCCCCAGGAAAAAGCGGTGCGCAAGGCAATGCGCTTTGGGCTCTACGTCATGCGACAGCTATCCGGTCATCAATGCGGTCCATATATCCATCCGCTTGTGCAGGATGAACGCTTCCTCGCACCGCAATGGCAGCAATGGCCGTTTTGCTTCATTTATCAGAGCTTTCTGCAGCAGCAGTGGTGGCATAACGCGACGACCGGCATAGGCGGTATGTCCTAGCACCATGAGGAGGTAGTTTCCTTTGTTGCTCGGCAGTGGCTGGACATGGTCTCGCCGGTGAATTTCGTTCTGACGAATCCCGAGGTGCTTGAAACGACACTCGGCGAAGGTGCTAGAAATTTGCTGCGCGGTTGCGAATATCTGATCGAGGACTGGGAGCGTGCTATTGGTGGTCACCCACCAGTGGGTACAGAAAGATTCCGTCCGGGCAAAGAGCTCGCGATTACACTAGGCCGCGTGGTTTACAGAAATCGTCTGATGGAGCTAACACAGTATGCGCCACAGACACCGCAGGTTTTTGAAAAGCCTTTGCTGATTGTGCCGACCTGGATCATGAAGTATTACATTCTTGATTTATCGCCGCATAACTCATTGGTCAATTATTTGGTTGGCCGGGGGCATACGGTTTACATGATTTCCTGGTGCAATCCGGATGCGGAGGATCGTGATCTTGGCATGGATTCCTACGTGGACATGGGTCTGCTTGAGGCGCTAGAGAAAGTGCGACGACGCAGCTTGGGCCAGCAGGTGCAGACGGTGGGTTATTGCCTTGGCGGTACGCTGCTGGCAATCACGGCGGCATGGCTGGCACAACAGCATCACAAAGATATCGCATCGATCACCTTGCTTGCAGCGCAAACCGACTTTACCGAGGCAGGGGAGTTGCGACTGTTTATTGATGAAAGTCAGCTGGATTATCTGGATGACCTGATGTGGAATCAGGGTTATCTGGATAACCGTCAAATGGCAGGCGCTTTTCAGTTGCTGCGTTCGCATAATCTGATCTGGTCGCGCATGGTCAGCCACTATTTGCTTGGAAGGCGCGAGACGTTGAATGACCTGATGGCTTGGAATGCTGATGCAACGCGTATGCCTTATCGGATACACAGTGAATTTTTGCGGCGCTTATTTTTGAACAATGATTTGTTTGCCGGGCGTTACAGCATTGATGGTCGTCCCCTTGCGTTATCGGATATTCGTGTTCCGGCTTTTGTGGTGGCGACTGAGACGGATCATGTGGCGCCCTGGCGCTTGGTGTACAAACTGAATTTATCTTATAGCGCCGATCTGACTTTTCTTCTGACCTCCGGTGGTCACAATGCTGGTATTACGAGTGAACCCGGACATCCACGGCGCTTCTATCGCATGACCTTGTTCCCGCAAAATGAAAACTATATCGATCCGGAGCGTTGGTATCAGCAGACCAAATCCGAGCCGGGCTCCTGGTGGCCGCGATGGGCCGAATGGCTTGAGCATGAGCAAAATATGATCCCCTCAAAGCCCATACCGCCGAACGAGATACCTGGCTTGCCGGACGCACCGGGATCTTATGTGCTGCAAAGCTGATCTTGAGAAGGTACTAGAAGCCAAGATCCTGATGTCATGCTGTTTATTAAAAGTCTGTTGATGGGTTAGCGGCGCGCGCTATGGTTGTAGTCGAGCTATGGGCGCTCAACATGCCCGTGTGCCGGGCGCTGATCTTTGCTACATTCTCAGGCGTTCATTATTTCATTGACTCTCTTGGCGTGTAATAGAGATCGCTCGGGCATAGCATTCCCGGGTCTGGTGTGAGTTACTATGTGGGTTGATTGAAATTTCTCTTATCCCATGGCACAAACAGAGATACGACCCGGACAATCCGTCGAGCTGCTCAAGGAATTGCATATCCTCACGCGCGACGGCAAAATGAATCAGGACAGTCGCCGCAAGCTCAAGCAGGTGAATCACCTGTGCCAATTCATCGAGCCACTGCTGACGCAGTCGCGCGCTGGCGGGCATGCGTTATCGCTGGTCGATCACGGTGCTGGTAAATCCTATCTGGGCTTTATTCTCTATGATCTTTTTTTGAAAAGTATGGCTGATGAATCGCATGTGTACAGCATCGAAACCCGCTCCGAGCTGGTAGAGCGTTCGCGTGCATTGGCGAACCACCTGGGTTTTGATCGCATGTCTTTTCTGCACTTGTCCATTGCAGAATCTATCTCTTCACCCTTGTTGCCCGAGACCGTCGATATCGTCACGGCATTGCACGCCTGCGACACCGCAACTGATGATGCGATTTCTTTTGCACTGAAAAAAAAATCTCGTTTTATCGTGCTCGTACCTTGCTGTCAGGCTGAGGTGGCGGCGACTTTGTGCCACCTGAAAGGTCAGTCATTGACGCGGGATGTGCTTGCCGAAATTTGGCGTCATCCTATTCATACCCGTGAGTTTGGCAGTCATCTGACCAATGTGCTGCGCTGCCTGCAGCTGGAGGCGCATGGCTACGTGTTGAATGTGACTGAGCTCGTTGGCTGGGAGCATTCGATGAAAAATGAACTGATAGTCGCCAGTTACAAGGACCTGCCGCGCGAGCGCGCGGTACGCAGGCTCATTTGCATCTTGCAGGAGTTGGGTATCGAAGAGATGCGGCAGCGCTTCTGGTTGCCGCCGACCGACTCTGCGATTGTTCAGTGCTGACTTTCAACCTGTCGGTTACGGTGGAGCGTGGTTGATGGCAATGAGTGAGTACCCAGAAGGATTTCATGGAGTAGCAGGCTGAAGCTCACGGTCAGCAACAGCATCGCGAAAACAAACAGGAAAGCGACCAGCGAAGCCAGTTTCAAATGCAGTGCATCGTCAATGAAGAGGGTCACAACGACAGAAAAGACGATGATCATGCAGATTGTGGAGATACCGAGGGCGCGATGAATCGCGGTTGCCCGACGGTGCAGCACACTTAATTCATGGGCCACCACGGAGCGAAGGCCGGTGCCGACCCGCAGGCGCTGCTCCAGTATCTCCCGGCGATCACTGATACGTTCAAGCCGATTGTTGAGTAATTGTAGTTGCATCATCACGCCCAGCAACAGAAAGGCTGGGGTGACGGCGAGGCTGATGATGTTGGTGATGTCTCCGAACAGCGGCAACATGGAATTATCCGGTGGTGGTGGCCGGTTTCTCTGGCCCACAAACAGCAAGCCTGATTGTAGCCCGAGTCTGAAAATTCTGGCTGGATCAGATGGTGGAATGAGTATCTCTCGACGCTGAGCCCAGCAGGTTTGCCTGTGCTGCGCCCTCACTGTTGGCGAACAAATAATTCATTTTGTTTTTTTTCGGAAATAGAATAAGTTGTTGAGTTGGCGGCAAATCGGCGAATTCCGGATTTTGGCTAAAGCTGGCAGCGCTCGGCAAGGTCCTGCTGAGGAAAATCAAAGGTTTACCCTAAGGGTTTGGTTTGGCGCGACTCTGCTGACTGGCCCTGCCCCGGCGGCCCTGCCACAGTGGCCACGGATCGACATAATTATCAAAAAGAAATCGTTTTACAGGGAGAGTATCGGCATGGATTTCAACCTCTCGGCAGCGAATGTCGAGTTGCAACAGCGCACCCGCCTTTTTATTCAGGAGCAGATCATTCCCATGGAACGGGATCCGCGCTGTACGGCGCATGGCCCGACGGATGAGCTGCGCCTGGAACTGGTGGGGAAAGCCCGAAAAGCAGGTTTATTGTCACCACACGTGTCGGCAGAATTTGGTGGTTTGGGTCTTGATCACGTCGGCAAGGCGATCGTCTTCGAGGAAGCGGGCTATTCGCCGCTGGGCCCGGTGGCGATGAATATCTTTGCGCCGGACGAAGGCAATATGCACATGATGGAAGTGATTTGCACGCCGGCGCAGAAAGAGCGCTGGCTGCGCCCACTGGCGGAAGGGCGCATTCGCTCTTGCTTTTGCATGACCGAACCGGCACCGGGCGCAGGCGCAGATCCCTCAATGCTGCAGACGACAGCAGTGCGCGATGGCGACCATTATGTGATCAACGGTCTGAAGTGGCTGATCACGGGCGCGACCGGTGCCTCGTTTGCGATCATCATGGCAAAGCTTGAAGATGGCAGCGCCACCATGTTCCTCTCGGGCATGGATGTGCCGGGCATCACGGTGGAGCGCCAGATGGATGCGCTCGATACTTGTTTTGTGGGTGGTCATGGCGTGGTGCGTTTCGAGAACCTGCGTGTGCCGGTCGAGAATGTGTTGGGCGCAGCCGGCGAGGGATTCAAGTACGCGCAGGTACGCCTGTCACCCGCACGGCTCACACATTGCATGCGCTGGCTGGGTGCCGCCCGGCGCTCGCATGAGGTGGCACTGCGCTACGCAGCAACGCGCCAGGCTTTTGGTAAATCGCTGGGTCAGCATGAAGGTGTGGGTTTCATGCTTGCCGATAACGAGATGGACATGCATTGCACTCGGCTGGCTATCTGGCATTGCGCCTGGGTGCTGGATCAGGGACATCTGGGGACACGTGAGTCCAGTGCAGCGAAAGTGATTTCGTCCGAAGCGATCTGGCGCGTAATTGATCGCAGCGCGCAGATTCTGGGCGGCAGTGGCATGACGCATGAAACGATCGTGGCACGAATTTTTGCCGATGCCCGATCCTTCCGCGTCTACGATGGTCCGAACGAGACGCATCGCTGGAGTCTGGCCAAGCATGCGCTCAAAAATCTGCGTCCCTGAAAGAGGCTGATCATGGCAGACATCACTCTGGAAACCCGACATCTCACTCGAGAATTCAAAGGTTTCGTCGCGGTCAATGAAGTCAACCTTCAGGTGCAGCGGGGTCATATCCACGCACTGATCGGTCCCAATGGTGCTGGCAAAACCACCTGCTTCAATTTACTGACCAAATTCCTTGTGCCTAGCTCGGGGCAGATTTTGTTCAATGGGCGTGACATCACCATGCTTGAGCCGGCGCAGATTGCGCGTGTGGGCATTATTCGTTCATTCCAGATTTCTGCGGTATTCCCTCACCTAACGGTACTTGAAAATGTACGTATCGGATTACAGCGTAATCTTGGGACATCGTTTCATTTCTGGAAGAGTGAAGCGACGCTTGAGCAGCTCAATGCTCGGGCGATGGCCTTGCTCGAGGAAGTGGGGCTGGCGGAATTCGCCCCGAGCCTGACGGTGGATCTTCCTTATGGACGCAAGCGCGCACTCGAGATCGCGACCACCCTGGCCATGGAGCCCGAGTTGATGCTGCTTGATGAGCCTACGCAGGGTATGGGTCATGAGGATGTGAATCGGGTGACAGATCTGATCAAAAAAGTATCCAAGGGTCGAACGGTGCTGATGGTGGAACACAACATGAGTGTGGTAGCGGGTATTTGCGATCGCATCTCGGTGCTGCAGCGTGGCGCCATTTTGGCTGAGGGCGACTACCAGACCGTATCGCAGAACCCGCAAGTACTCGAAGCCTACATGGGCAGTGCGAGCGCACTGGAAGGAGCGCACTGATGACGCTGGCACTGGAGATCAGCAAGCTGCAAGCGTGGTACGGCGAATCACACATTCTGCACGATGTGAATCTGTCAGTCGCCGAGGGAGAAGTCGTGACGCTGCTGGGTCGCAATGGCGCAGGTCGCACCACGACACTGCGCGCCATCATGGGGCTGACCGGACGCCGTGAAGGTTCGATCAAGATCCATGGTCAGGAAACGATCCCTTTCCCAACCCATCGCATCGCGCATCTGGGCGTGGGCTATTGCCCCGAGGAGCGCGCGATTTTTTCCTCCCTCTCTGCCGAGGAAAATCTGATGTTGCCTCCCACGCTGAAAGCAGGCGGCATGTCTGTTGATGAGATTTATCAGATGTTTCCCAACCTGGCCGAGCGCCGTCGCGGTCAGGGCACCCGGCTGTCCGGTGGCGAGCAGGAGATGCTGGCGGTCGCGCGAGTTCTGCGCACGGGTGCGAAGTTATTGCTGCTGGATGAAATTTCCGAAGGTCTGGCGCCGGTGATCGTGCAAGCGCTGGCGAAGATGATTCTCATGCTTAAAACTCAGGGCTATACCATCGTCATGGTGGAACAGAATTTCCGTTTCGCAGCGCCGCTGGCGGATCGTTTTTACGTGATGGAGCATGGTCAGATCGTCGAGCAGTTTGCTGCGCCCGAACTGGCATCGAAAATGAACGTGCTCAACGAGCTGCTGGGAGTCTAGGATGGAAATATTCGGCATATCTACATCCGCTTTGCTGGGTCAGCTCTTGCTGGGACTGGTCAATGGATCGTTCTACGCGATGTTATCGCTCGGTCTGGCGGTGATTTTCGGTCTGCTGAATGTGATCAATTTTGCCCACGGTGCGCTTTACATGATGGGCGCCTTCTTTGCGTGGATGGGTCTGCAATATTTCGGCATCAATTACTGGGTGATGCTGCTGCTGGCACCGTTGCTGGTGGGTGTGTTCGGCATCATTATCGAGAAAACCATGCTGCAATGGCTGTATCGTCTTGATCATCTTTATGGCCTGCTGCTGACCTTCGGCATTACGCTGATGCTTGAGGGGATATTCCGCTCCTTCTACGGTGTGTCGGGTCAGCCTTACACAGTGCCTGCGCTGCTGGCGGGCTCGACAGATCTGGGTTTCATGAACTTGCCAAACTATCGCGCCTGGGTGGTGCTGGCATCGATCATGGTTTGTCTGGCGACCTGGTTCGTGATCGAGAAAACCCGGCTGGGCGTGTATCTGCGTGCCGGTACCGAAAATCCGAAAATGGTGGAAGCCTTCGGCGTGAACGTGCCCTTGATGGTGACACTGACCTATGGCTTTGGTGTGGCACTCGCCGGTTTTGCCGGTGTGCTCGCCGCACCGGTGCTGCAAGTTTCGCCGCTGATGGGATCGAATCTGATCATCGTTGTCTTTGCGGTTGTGGTTATTGGTGGCATGGGATCGATTCTGGGCTCTATCCTCACCGGGCTGGGGCTTGGGATCATCGAAGGCTTCACCAAGGTGTTCTATCCCGAGCTATCCTCAACCGTGGTATTCATCATCATGGCGGTTGTCTTGCTGATTCGCCCAGCCGGCCTGTTTGGTCGTGAAAAATAAGGAGTGGCTGCGATGTTGAAAAAAATCGGTTATGCCGCAGTGCTGGTGATTGCGCTGGTAGCACCTTTTGTGATGTACCCAGTACTGCTGATGAAGATTCTGTGCTTTGCACTGTTTGCTTGTGCCTTCAATTTGCTGATTGGTTTTACAGGCCTGCTATCATTCGGCCACGCCGCATTTTTTGGTGGTGCGTCATATATCGCGGGTCATGCGCTGAAAGTCTGGGGCTTTCCGACGGAGTTGGGTATTTTGCTGGGCGTGATTTTTGCCGCTATTGCCGGTCTGGTGATAGGCAAGCTGGCGATTCGTCGTCAAGGTATTTATTTCACGATGATCACCATGGCCCTGTCGCAGATGCTGTTCTTCGTTTTTCTGCAGGCGCCCTTCACGGGTGGGGAAGATGGACTGCAATCGATTCCGCGCGGTACTCTGCTAGGTGCGATCGATCTGAAAAATGATCTCACCATGTACTACATCGTACTTGGCATCGTGGTGGCTTCGTTCCTGCTTGTGCTGCGCATCATTCACTCCCCGTTTGGCCAGGTACTCAAGGCAGTGCGCGAGAATGAGCCGCGCGCGGTATCACTGGGTTATGACGTGGATCGTTACAAACTACTCGCGTTTGTACTGTCTGCCGCGCTCGCAGGTCTTGCCGGATCGACCAAGGCGATGGTGCTGGGTTTCGGCACACTCACCGATGTGCACTGGTCGATGTCAGGTCTGGTGGTGCTGATGACACTCGTCGGTGGCATGGGTACGCTATTTGGCCCGGTGCTGGGTGCCATCATCATCATTGCGCTGGAAAACAAGCTGGGTGACATGGGTACCTGGCTGGCCTCTGTGACGCATATCGATTGGTTCAACTCGATAGGCGAGTCTGTCACGATGGTGACAGGTTTGATCTTCGTGATTTGCGTGCTGTCTTTTCGGCGCGGCATCATCGGTGAGCTGGTCGCGCGTTTGCGCTGATAAGTTTGTCAACTCATTCTTCTGAGAGCGATTTTTTATGAGCAATCCAAAATTTCACTGGGAGGATCCTTTGTTGCTGGACCAGCAGCTGACATCAGATGAGCGCATGGTGCGCGATGCTGCTGCAGCGTATGCACAGGAAAAACTGATGCCTCGCGTGCTGGAGGCGTTTCGCCATGAAAAAACAGATCCTGCGATTTTTCGCGAAATGGGCGAGCTGGGTTTGTTCGGTCCCACTATTCCTGCCGAATATGGTGGTGCCGGGCTCAACTACGTGAGTTATGGTTTGATTGCGCGTGAGATCGAGCGTGTGGATTCTGGATTTCGCTCGGTGATGAGCGTACAAAGCTCGTTGGTCATGGTGCCCATTTTTGAATTCGGTAGCGAAGCACAGAAGCAGAAATATCTGCCCAAGCTCGCGACGGGTGAATGGGTGGGATGTTTCGGTCTGACTGAGCCCAACCATGGTTCCGATCCCGGTAGCATGGAAACATGCGCAAAGCGAGTCGATGGTGGTTATTCGTTGAGTGGTGCCAAGATGTGGATCACCAATAGTCCTGTGGCAGATGTATTTGTCATCTGGGCCAAGGACGATGACGGAGATATCCGTGGTTTTATTCTGCAAAAAGGATGGAAGGGGCTGAGTGCACCCAAGATCCAGGGCAAGGTTGGCATGCGCGTGTCCACCACCGGAGAGGTGGTGATGGACAATGTGTTTGTCCCTGAAGAAAACATGCTGCCCAATGTGCGCGGCCTCAAGGGACCTTTTACCTGCCTTAATTCAGCGCGTTACGGCATCGCCTGGGGTGCCTTGGGTGCGGCGGAGTTCTGCTGGCACACTGCGCGTCAGTACACGCTGGATCGCAAACAATTCGGCCGACCTCTGGC
>SXGS01363787.1_pt1 | contig 15772 bp, 14 predicted proteins | sample 3174681 | NCBI WGS metagenome assembly SXGS01 (sample SAMN11356861, study PRJNA531348) | freshwater metagenome | isolation source: freshwater sample F1-80 | place: China: Fuxian Lake, Yuxi | collected 2017-12-25 | reverse complement strand
CAGGAATTCCTGGCCAAAGAAGCCGAGGGCATCGATGCCTTCCGCAACCAGCAGCGCGCCGCCTTCTATGCCGAACGACAACGCTGGATCGCATCCGGTCAGGCGCATTTCGAGAGCGAAGAAGTGGCTGCCGATCCGGGCGAAGACGCGCCCTTGGCAGCCGGCCTGCACAGCATCGACAGCCACATCGCCGGCACCCTGTGGCAGGTTCAGGTGAGCGAAGGCGACCGGGTCAACGCCGGTGATGTGCTGGTGATTCTGGAGTCGATGAAGATGGAAATTCCGCTGTGCACGCCGCGCGCCGGGGTGATTCGCGAGGTGCGGGTGCAGCCTGGCTCAGCGGTGCGTGCTGGGCAGCGCGTGGTGGTGATGGCGGAAGACTGAAGGCACACCGCGCCATGCGACGACAGGTGCATGGCGCGGCAGCATGACAACCAATCAACCGCGCAAGCTGCCCTCGCGCTCCCAGGCGCAACGCACACGCAGCTCGCCTTCATGCGGGCTGTGGAAGCCGTTGTCCGACTCCCAGCGGAAAGTGTGCGTACCGTTGAGTTCAGTTTCCAGATGGACCACCGCGCTGGCCCAGTAGAGGCGCTTGAGCAGCGCCTCAAACTGTTTGATCCACAGGCTCCACTCGTATTCCACAGTGCGGTAGCTGGCACCGAAGTGGATAACCTGGGTTTGATACAAGCCGTCACTGGGCTGTTCAGAACAGGCAAACATCTCTTGCCCCAGCAAGCTCCAGCCATCGCCAGCTGGCAGTTGAGCAAGCACCTGCCGATTACTTTCCCGGCGCGCACGACTTTGCGTCGGGCAGTCTGACGGCCAGTCACGGATGCAACCATAAACGATGGATTCGGACTCCACGCAGCCACTCCAACAAATCAAGGCTGCCTTCTATCACAGCCGTCCATACCAAGGAAGGAACGGCTGCCAATAAAGCCGAAAGCGCTGTACTCAAGTGGCCTATGCGCCGTGCTTGAGCGGCCCGCGCCGCAGCAGCCAGGCCAATAACGTCATCAGCAAGGCCAGTCCGGTCAACACACTGAACGGCAGCAGGTAACTGCCGGCTGCATCGCGCGCCAGGCCGGTCAGAACCGGCGTCACGCAGGCCAGGCTGTAACCGGTGCACAGCATCATCGCCGTCCAGCGGCTCACGGCCATCGGCGAACCGGCTTCATACAACGGCAGTACCAGCGACAAAGCAAATGAGCCGCCCAAACCAAAGCCAATGGTCACCGCCCACACCTCGGGCCACAGCGTTGGCGCAAAGGTGATCATTGCCAAACTGAGGGTCGAGAGCAGGCCACAGCCCATCAGCAGCACGTAGCGATTCTGAAAGCGCTGCGCCAGCCAGGGCAGCAAAAACGAGCTGGGCAAGCCCATCAACATCGACACGCTGAACAAGCTGTTGCTGTGCATCACGCTCAGGCCCGCTTCCTGATAGCGCGCCACAGCCCAGGTGGCCAGCGCATAAAACAATCCGGCCTGAATAGCAAAGAACGCACTGATCAACCATGCACGCGGCTTGCGCCACGGCAGACCCGAGCCGCTGCTCGCGCCGTCCGTTTCCGGGTGATTCGGCAGGGACAACCACAAGAGCAACGCCAACAATGCCGGCACCGCCCATATCGCCAGACCGTAACTCCAGTCATCAAACAGCCATTGAGTCGCCGGGGCCGTCAGCACAGCACCGCCTGCCCCACCAATGGCCATGCTCAGCGAATACCAACCCACCACACTGCCCATGCGCCCAGCGAAATGCCGTTTGATAAACCCCGACAGCAACGGCCCGGCCACCGCAATCGCCATACCCAACAGCACGGCGCTGCCAATCAGGATGGCGCTGGCATGCCCCACCATGCGCAGGGCCAATGCCAGCACGATCAGCGCCATGCACAAGGCAATGGTACGTTCCAATCCCAGACGCACGGCAAAACGCGGGGCAAAAGGTGCGAGCAACCCCATGCATAACACAGGGAGCGCAGTGGTCAAGCTGATAAAGCCTCGGCTCAGCGACAACTCAAGCGCAATGCGCTCAATCAAGGGCGCCAGGGAGGTAATGCCCGGCCGCAAATTGATCGCCGCCAGCACTAGGGCCAGTAACAGCAGGGCCCGAGGGAAAGGTTTCACAGGTTACTCATCCGTTTCGCGGCAGTAGAAATGCCATAAGCGGCGCTCGACCCTAACGTCAGCACCCTTAGCAGGCAAGCACAGTCGCGGCTTAAATCAACGTAGCAGCCCATCTGGCCCGTCGCGCTGATCCAGAAAAAACAAGGGCAGGGAAACCCAAAGGTTTATCCCTGCCCTGTCGTCAGCGGCCTGACGCCCCGTCAATCAAAGGCGTCAGATTCACACAGCAGGCCTATTTGGTGCGCGGGGCACGCATCTTATTGGCCATGCTGGTCATTTCGTCATAGAGCAGTTGCGGATTCTTTTGCTTCAACGCCCAGGCCATACGGCCCTGCTCATGCGGCAGAATCATAAATTCGCCTTTGCCGATTTCCTGATAGATGTAATCAGCAATGTCTGCAGCACTGATCGGCGAGCTTTCCAGCAGTTTGCCCACGGCAGCTTTCATTGCAGGCGTTGGGCCACGAAAGGAGTCCAGCAGATTGGTCTGGAAGAACGACGGGCAGACCACATGCACACCGACCTCCTGCATCTTCAACTCGATCAGCAGGCTTTCCGAAAGCGCTACCACACCGGCTTTGGCCACGTTGTAGTTGCTCATGGCCGGGCCCTGCATCAAGGCGGCCATGGAGGCGATGTTAACGATTTTGCCTTTGCTTTTTTCCAGCAACGGCAGGAAGGCCTTGCAGCCTTTCACCACGCCCATCAGGTTGATAGCGATTTGCCAATCCCAATCTTCCAGGGATAGGTCATTGAAGAAACCACCCGAGGCCACACCCGCGTTGTTGACGATGACATCCACGCCGCCGAGTTTCTCTTCACAGGCTTGAGCCAACGCCGTGAGCTGGCTGTAATCACGCACGTCACAGCGCTGAGTAAAACCATCACCACCGGCCTCGCGCACCATCTGCAGGGTTTCGACCAAGCCAGGCTCGTTGACATCGGAGAGCGCCAACTGCCAGCCCTCACGCGCCCAACGCAACGCGATTTCACGCCCCAAACCCGAACCTGCGCCGGTGATCATCATGCGATTTTGCATACGTACGCTGCCTTTGCTGCTGTGAGTAATGGGGCCAGTGTAGCCGGGTAAATGACAAGGCCTGCGCACCATCATTCATCTGAATAAGAGTGCCTAAGTTGCCGTCACAAACGCCGCCAGCGCCGTCTCACCAGACCGGCATAAATCAAAAGATTCAGCCCCAGCACAAACAACCCCAGCGCGATTTGAATGTGCGGCGTCAACCCGGCCGGATAGAGAATAGGCAACACATAGTGCTCGATAAAACCATCGCTATAACCCGCCTCACCCGCCGCCATACGCAGGCGCTGCTCCAGCGGCGTCAACGGGCATGGCCAGCGCATCAACTCAACCAAAACGCCCCAGCCAGCTGCCGGCAAATGCAGCACAACCAACCACGGCCAGCGCCACACCAGCAAACCGCCCAGCAGCGCAAACACAATAAACAGCAGATGCACCACCACAACGGCATCCGCAGCCAGCGCTAACCCCAACATGCAACACCTCACGCCACCTGACTCGTGCAGGCAACATACCCAAGCAACTGCACAAACCCAAACATCAGAAAGCAAAAAGGCCGGTTCATCACCGGCCTCATTATTAATTAACTACCTGGGTTAGTTGATGCTGAGCTTCTCGCGGTTCTTCGCAAGCGTCGCCTCGCCAATCCCCTTTACCTCAAGCAATTCATCCACCGAAGCAAAATCACCATGTTCAGAACGATACGCCACAATGGCCTGAGCCTTGACCTCGCCAATACCCAGCAGCTCACGTTGCAGCGTAGCCGCATCAGCCGTATTGAGATTGATCTTGGTGACGGGTGCCACTTCAGCGGCTTTAACCGCATCACCCGAGGGGGATTTCACTTCAGCGGCCGAGGCCATAAAAGACAGTGAAGTGAGAAGAGCAAACAACAGAGCAGCGATTTGAGCTTTAAGCATGATGTGTGTCCTTACGTAAGTTTTAGATCCAGCGTGGGACTTCCCTCTCCACGCAACCTCAAAACTAGACGCTGCCATGCACCTGTCAAATCGCACTTCAAAAAAGCTGCACAAATGCACCGTTACACATACTCGCCAGAACTACGTGGGCTCAATCCTGCGCTGCTGATAGATCCAATCGACAATCTCGCCTTCAGGCTTGTAGCCGCAAACAATCTCACGCAATAACTGGCGCACCCGCTCGTAATCATCACGCTCAACGGCTGCCAGCAAATCCGCCAGCACCACCTTGAACACCTCCCAGGACAAGTGCTCTTCGCTGGCGCGCATGATCATCGGATGCTCGGTGGGGCTAACGTTGTCACCAATCAGCAGTTCTGCATAAAGCTTCTCGCCAGGGCGCAATCCGGTGAACTCGATAGCAATATCGCCCTGTGGGCTCTTCGATGAGCGAACACTTAGACCACTAAGATGGATCATCTTTTCCGCCAGCTCAGCAATTTTCACCGGCTCGCCCATATCCAGCACAAACACATCCCCGCCTTCGCCCATTGCGCCCGCCTGGATGACCAACTGGGCGGCCTCAGGTATGGTCATAAAGTAACGCGTGATATTGGGATGAGTAACTGTTACCGGCCCACCCCGGCGGATCTGTTCATGAAACAGCGGAATCACTGAACCTGATGAGCCCAGCACATTGCCGAAACGCACCATGGTAAAGCGCGTGTTATTCAGCTGTCGTACCCCAGACTTATCACCAAACAACTGCGGAGCAGGCTGAGCGCTCAAGGCCTGTAACACCATCTCTGCCAAGCGCTTGGTACTGCCCATAACATTGGTGGGCCGCACAGCTTTATCGGTGGAGATCAATACAAAATTACTCACACCGGCACGGATAGCAGCTTGAGCTGTATTGAGAGTACCAATCAGATTATTCAGCACACCCTCAGCAATATTGTGCTCAACAATCGGCACATGCTTATAAGCTGCCGCGTGATAAACCGTATCGACCTTCCAGGTTCTCATCACATCCAAAAGCCTATCGGTATTACGGATAGAGCCCAAAATGGGTACCAACCTCAGCGGCATCGACTCACGTTTGATACGTGCTTCCAGCTCGTGATGGATGCTGTAGAGATTAAATTCGCTGTGCTCAAACAACAGCAGCGTGCGCGCACCGCTCGAGACAATCTGCCGGCAGAGCTCAGAACCAATGGAACCACCTGCGCCTGTGACCATAACAACTTGGTTACGGATACAGCGCTGAAAAAGATCCTCTCGGGGTGGTATGGCATCGCGACCGAGCAAATCGGCAATATCAACCTCCTGCACATCCTCGACCTTCACCCGGCCGCTGGCCAGGTCCATAAACCCAGGAACACTGCGGACATGCAGAGGGAACAGCCCCAGCGCCTCAAGAATTTCACGTCGCCGCACACGCGACGCGGAGGGCAAAGCCAAAAGAATTTCGTCAGCACCGGTTTCATCAATCATCTGCTGGATATGCTTCGGGCTGTAAACACGGAGCCCGGCAATCGAACGGGTGGCGATGCCCGAATCATCGTCGATAAAAGCTACAGGCCGCATACCGCGACCAAGCCGAAGCGCTGCAACCAACTGATTACCCGCTGCGCCAGCGCCATATATTGCAACTTTCGGCAATCCGTCATCGCGCCCCTGTAGGCGATAGGGCTTATCCGAGGAATACCAATCACCCATAAAATACTGGCGCATCATGAGGCGTAAGCCACCAATCATGACCAAGCTCAGCCACCAGTAGTTGAGCACCATAGAACGGGGGATTAACTTAGGCGCGTCCTGATACCAGTAAACCGCCAACGCCAAAACCAAGGCCGAAAGCGTCACAGCCTTAGCAATTGCTACTAACGCATCATTGCCAAAATAACGCATCACGGCCCGGTACATTCCAAAACGGATAAACAAAGGAATCGCAATTAACGGGGCCAGCAAAAATAACCAAGCGTGCCCTGCCAAAGGCTCAATACTACTTGCATCGCCAAGGCGCACTACAAATGCCAGCCACAGCGCAGCCCATACCAGCACCACATCCATGGCCACCTGAATCAGTCGCTTTTGACGTCGTGGCAAGCTGACCAAACGGCTGCGCAACTTTTCGGCAAGTCTCAACACAACAAACACCTCAATCCTTAGAGCATGAAAACAAGCGAAGTGAAGCTCTCCGCCGGATAAAAACCTGCTATTGATAAAAGCCCGACAGCAAATGCACGCCAACCAAAACACGAACGATACAGTCACTCCGCGTAGGAGCTACGCAATGGCCGCGAAAGCGGAAAACGTCTATTCAAAATTAAAACATCACACCAAAATCAAAACCAATAACGCCCCAACCCACAAACTAACCAGCAGCCACCCCGTCTGCCAGCAATACTGTCCCGGGTGCACACACCACACCTTCGCCGACCACCACCTGATACCCAGCACTACAACCTGCCTGCAGCCAGGCTCTAGCGCCAATCTTTACGCCACCGGCCAACTGGACACCCACGCCAAGGTGAGCGAACGCTCCCAATGCGGCATCGTGGTCAATCGTGGCATTGGCATTAACGATGGCGCCCTCACCAACCACCGCGTCAACGCCCACCATCGCCAGCGCCATAATCGCCGTACCTGCGCCAATAACAGCGGAGGCACTCACGCAAGCCCGGGGATGCACCACCGTTACCAATGGCAATCCAGCTGCGTGGATAACCTTGACCCACTGTTCACGCAAGAAATTATTACCAACAGCGGCAATCGCGCCACCAACCAAAATTTGCCCACCAATCAATCCTGCCACATCGGACACGACCGGCCAGCCAAAGGTTTCACGCAAGCCTGGCCAGCGGTCATCGACAAAGGCGATCCGCTGCCACTTACCACTTAGCAGAGCCGCTTCAGCTACCGCCTTACCATGCCCGCCGGCACCAATAACCAACAATGTCCGCACGCTCACGCCTGCGGCTCCAGTTCACCGGCATGGTACTTCAGCGCCAACGCTAACAGAGGCACATAGGCAATCAACAACCCCAGCAAACCATCCACGCCACCCAGCCCGACCCAAAACGCAATGGGTAACAGCCACAGGATGTTGATACCGCCCACAACAAGCGTCACTGGTAAATGACGACCATACTGGCGCGAAGCGTACTGATAAGCATGGCTGCGGTGCGCTTCATAAACCTTGTCGCCCCGCAACAGCCGGCGCAGCAAGGTAAAGGTGGCATCGACGATAAACACCCCAAGCAGAATCAACCAACTCCACAACAACTGTGGCGCGACCCACGCTGCCTGCAATGAAAGTACACCCAAGGTAATACCGAGAAAACCACTGCCCGCATCGCCCATAAAGATCCTCGCCGGCGGGAAGTTCCAAAACAAAAACCCCGCAACTGCAGCCGCCAGCAACACCGGCGCAACCCAAGCTGTAGGTTGGGTTGAGCCCGCGAAGCCCAACAACCCATACAACAACGCACCACCAAAACACACACAAATAGCCTCGACGCTAGCAATACCGTCGATACCGTCCATGAAATTATAGAGGTTAAGCAGCCATACCAAATACACCGCCGCCAGCACATGGCCAAACCAGCCCAGATCAACGGCAAAGCCGAACATCACAACAGGCGGTAAACCACCAAGCCAGAACAGCGCCCAAATGGCAGCAGCAAAATGACCAAGCAATCGCCAACGCGCAGCGATATGGCCGTGGTCGTCAAGAAATCCGAGCAACGCAACGCCGCAACCTGCGCCCAGCATCGCGTAGAAAAGCTCGGCGGAAACTCCCAGGTCGACGAAGAAAGCCACACCCAGGCCAATCAAGAAGGCAATAACGATAGCCACACCACCGCCACGCGGTGTCGGCAGACTGTGCGAACTGCGCGCATTGGGAACGTCTAACAAGCTCCGCCTCAGGGCATAACGACGCAACTGAGCGGTGAGCATCAAAGCCAAAACAGCAAGTGAAACCGCAAGTAGAAGAACGCTCATGGTTAGTTGTTTTCCAGAAAAAACGCCGCCGTGCGAGCTAGCGCCTGATCAACCGTCATCGGTGGGCTCCAGCCCAAAAGCTCATGGGTTTTATCGATATTGACTTGCAGCGAGCCGCAAAGACGCTGACTCAGACTCTCCCTGCCGATCAGCCGTGCCCCACCTTCGATCCAGGCTTGCGGTATAGGCAGTAGACGCGCTGGTCGACCGAGCGCCAGACCCAGGCGACGCAGCAGATCACTGGTAGAAAGGTCTTCACCATCGCTGACCAGAAAGCGCTGCCCAGAGGCCGCTGGGTGGGTCAGACAGAGCGCCAGCAGGTCAACTAGATTATCGAGCGCCACCAAGCTGCGGCGGTTGTTGATAGCCCCCAGCGGCAGCGGTACGCCGCGCCTGAGCAAGCGCAACATGCTGAGGAAGTTAGCCTTAACCCCCGGCCCGTAGATAAGCGGCGGACGGACGATGACCACTTCCAGCCCCGCCTCCTCCCCTAGCGCTAGCAGCCTTTCCTCTGCCTCACGCTTGGAAATGCCATAGGGATCGCTCGCCCGAGGTTCGTCGTCGGCACAGAAGACCTCGCCTACACGGGTCAGCTCGCCATTGACCTTTATCGAGCTGACGAAGATGAAGCGCCGCACGCCCGCCTCCACAGCTTGACGCGCCAAACTAAGGGTGCCTTCAACATTAACACGACGAAATTCGGCCAGCGGATCTGCGGCCTGCTCGTCCATAACGTGTACACGTGCGGCGCAGTGGATAACCGCATCAACATTGATCAGAGCCGCCGACCAATTAGCATCCGGCCCAAGCGAAGGTGCCAGACAGTAATCGCTGTCGGACAAGGATGCCGGCGGCAACTGACGCTGCGCACAACGTAACTCATGCACAGCATCAGACATCAGGCGCTCGCGCACCGCGCGACCAACGAAACCAGTAGAGCCGGTAAGCAGAACACGCATACTCAACCTTTACGCCAAACGGTGCGGTTCACATAATCGGTGTAGCTAAGTACCACCCGCACGACCTGCAGTGATACCGGACCGCCTTCGTAGTCGGGCACAAGTGGAATAACCCGCGCACCGGGCTTGTGCTGACTGGTGATGACCTTGACCGCAGCAAGCACCGACTCTTTATTCAAACCACTCATAATCAGCGTGCCCTGATCCATACCCTCGGGACGCTCATGAGTATTGCGCAGAGTGACCGCAGGCAGGTTCAGTAACGAAGCTTCCTCGGTGATGGTGCCACTGTCAGAGAGCACGCAGAACGAAGCCATCTGCAACTTGACGTAATCGAGCAAACCGAAGGGCTTAACAAAGCGGATCAGTGGATGCTCCAACGACTCGCCCAACGCTTCGAGCCGCTTACGGGTTCGCGGATGAGTCGAGACGATAACCGGGTAACCGTACACCTCGACCAACGCATGCAGGGTAGCGAGCAAAACACGCAAGTTGTCAGGGGTATCAACATTCTCCTCACGGTGGATGCTGACGAGGAAAAACTGTCCGGCCTCCAGCCCCTCGCGCCCGAGCACCTCAGAGCACTCAATCTTAGGCCGGTAGTAATCCAACACCTCATGCATGTGCGAGCCGGTCTTGATAATGGTCTCTGGGCGAATACCCTCGGCGATCAGGTAACGGCGAGCGTGCTCAGTGAGCACCATATTGATATCAGAGAGATGATCCAGCACCTTGCGATTAAGCTCTTCCGGCACGCGCTGGTCGAAGCAACGGTTGCCCGCTTCCATGTGGAACACCGGAATCTTGCGGCGTTTTGCGGCGATCACTGCCAAACCGGTATTGGTGTCGCCATATAGCAGTAGCGCATCAGGCTTCTCCAGTTCAAACACCGCATCAGCCTTGGCGATTACCTCAGCGATGGCCTGCGCGGCGGTGTCGCCGGTGGCACCGAGGAAATGATCCGGTTCACGAATCTCCAGGTCGTCGAAGAATACCTGGTTCAACTCGAAGTCGTAGTTCTGCCCCGAATGGACCAGCACATGATTAACCTGGCGATCCAACTCAGCAATAACCCGACTCATCTTAATCAACTCTGGCCGGGTGCCGACCAGGGTCATGACCTTAAGCATCAAGCTGCTCCTTGATATAGTCGAGCTTCAGCAGCAGTTGCTTGACGCCAGACACGTCCAGACGCTCAGTGTTGTGTGAGGTGTAGTCATCGAATTCAGAAATTCTCTCCTCACCCTCAACAAAGTATTTCTTGTAGTTCAGGTCGCGGTTATCCGCGGGAATACGGTAGTACCGCCCCATGTCCTCGGATTTAGCCATCTCTTCCCGCGAAACCAAGGACTCATAAAGTTTTTCACCGTGTCGAGTGCCGATAATTTTCACATCACTACTAGCGCGAAACAAATCCTTAAGTGCAACGGCAAGGTCCTCTACTGTCGATGCAGGCGCCTTTTGCACAAAAATATCGCCCTGCTTAGCATGCTCGAACGCATAAAGCACAAGATCTACAGAGTCCTCAAGCGACATCAGAAACCTTGTCATATTTGGATCAGTAACTGTTAATGCCTCGCCGCTCTTAAGTTGGCTTACGAAGAGTGGAATCACCGACCCCCGCGAAGCCATAACGTTACCGTAACGCGTTGCGCAAACCACTGGGCCACCAGCGGGAATCATACGTGACTTGGCCACCATCAACTTTTCGGCCATCGCCTTAGATATACCCATGGCATTTATTGGATAGACAGCTTTATCAGTACTTAAAACAACAACTCGCTGAACACCTGTGACAATTGCCGCACTCAGCACATTTTCGGTACCAAGCACATTGGTTTTAACCGCTTCCATTGGGTAAAACTCACATGACGGTACCTGCTTCAGCGCAGCAGCATGAAAGACATAATCAACACCGACCATAGCCTGAGCAACACTGGCATAATCACGCACGTCACCGATATAAAATTTAACCTTATGATTAGCAAGTTCGATACGCATATCTTCCTGCTTTTTTTCGTCACGACTGAACACACGTATTTCGCGAACGTCAGTATCAAGAAAACGTCTCAATACAGTATTACCGAATGAGCCGGTACCACCAGTAATCATCAGAACCTTATTATCAAACATGCCAGCATACCAATAAATGAGAATTAAAATTAACGACTATTGTGCATGTATTCCACCAAGTCAGGCCAAGTCAATGGCACATACCCAGTAGCCTGGCGAAAACGTGAAGAATCTAATGATCTATCGATACAAAACTCCTCATCCGCCTTTATTTCAATGTTTTTCCCATAAGTCTTAGCAACCAAGCGCAATAATGAGAGCTTATCGATAGGCTCAGCAGAGACATGATAGAGGCCACCCAGCCCTGGATTTGGCAGCACATAATCCTTAATCACCCGAGCCAATTCAACGGTAGGCAAACCGGAAAAAACTGCTTTAGCATAGCCATTGACAGATTTATTTTGCGAAAGAAACCAGTCCACCAATGCATAAGCACTACCTAACTCATGCCCAATAATTGAAGTACGCAAGGTAATTGCATGATTTAGCCCATGCAGCTCCCCGATGTACTTAGACTTCCCATACAAATCTTCAGCATCAGAGAGATCGGTCTCACGATAAAAACCTTTCCGGCCCGAAAAAACACAGTCGGTACTTACATGCACCAATCGTGCGCTCATCAGTTCGCACAACTTGGCGAGGCGGTGTGGCAACATTGCGTTGATCGGCAAAGCCGAAAGAGGATCTTTGGCATCCGCTAATTGTTTTATAAGACCGACGCAATTAACAACTACATCAGGGCGAACCTTGAGCAAAGCCCCAACCAATACATCCTGATCCAAAACGTCAATATTTGTGAGCAACCGTTCTTGCTGAAGATTAGAAAAGTGCTTTACCCCTGCCACACTTCTCAATGTACCCCAGGTCTCATATTTTGCATCAGCTGAAAACAACTTAAACAGCGCATGCCCCAACATACCGGTCACGCCCAGCACTAATACCTTCATTAATCTATGCCCTTCTTTGACAAGTCGATTCTCTGCTGAAGAATCGTCACAAGCCTCCTGGCTTGCCGATTAATCTCAAAATGCTCAAGCGCATATGCTCGCCCTGCGGCCCCCATGCTCTCACGCTGAAACGGCGATAACTCAAACATCTCTCTAACCGCACTAGCTAGCGCTGGTGCATCTTCCGCAGGGCACGTAAGACCGGCTCCAGCCTGCTTGACAACCCGAGCGCCCTCGCCATTCAATGCAGCAATTATAGGTCGACCAGCGGCCAAGTAAGCCTGGATTTTACTTGGCACAGTTTGCGAAAAAATCTCGTCGGAATTGAGTGTAACCAGCAGCGCATCTGCACGCTTAAATAACTCCGGCATCACCGAAACGGGATAGCGCCCTGCTAGCACGATATTATCCAACCCACAGGCCAAAACTTGCTGCTGTAACCAATCCAATCTGCTACCTACGCCGACCAACAGGAATCTTACCTGCGGCCATGCACTTAATATTTTTGCAGCCTCGACAATGCCTTCAAGCGCTTGAGCGCTGCCTAGATTACCGGCGAAAACCACACAGAAATGCGACTTCATCACCGACTCAAGCACAACCGGCAAGGGCTCACTTGACTCTTCCTGGAAAAAAACTGTGTCGACCGCATTTGGGTAATACACAATTTTATCCCGCGGGGCATAACGCATGACCGGCACTAAAAAGGCCTCAGACTGAACCAATAAGGTATCGCTACGTGCATAAATCCAGCGAACCAAACACCCAACCCAACGTAACGCAACCGTATTTCTCACAAAACCTGTTGCTGCCAAACTTTCAGGCCAAATATCCTGCACCCAAACAGCAAGATGGCTGGGCATAAGATATTTGAGCAAAATTGCTGGCAAAGCCGCAGTGATAGGTGATGGCGTAAAAACCAGAATCGTATCGAAACGGTGACCACGTAACAGCCAAGGAAAGCGCAACATGCCCGAAAAAACAAAAGAAAGGTAATTACAAATTAAATTAAACCCGCCACCACCTTTACGAGGCCGCAATGGAACTCGAACCACCTCAACCCCAGGAATAAACTCCTCACGCTGTGTACCCGATCGACTATAACCATCATATATATGCCCTTCCGGATAATTTGGCTTGCCCGTAGCCACAACTATCTGATGCCCCTGCTGGGCTAAGGCTTTGACCAAGTCATTAATAATAAATGTCTCAGGCCAAAAATATTGGCTGACAATGAGGATTTTCAAACCCAACTACTCCTCATAGACCCACGCTGGCTTCTGCGATCGCTGACCAAGCAACCAAGCATATGTTTGACTGTATTTTTCAACAATCTCGGGCCAAGAAAAGTTTGCACACGCATAAGCAGCCCCAACTTGACCCATCTGAGCGCGATCCTCATCTGATAACTCCATGGCGCGTAGCATAGCAGCGGCTAACTGCTGACAATCATTATCCACCAGCCATCCCATATGCTCACGAGTCAAACACTGCCAGGGCGTAGCATTCGTAGTGATCACAGGCACGCCGGCTAGCAATGATTCTGCAACTACAATTCCGAAATTTTCGCTATAAGAAGGCAGGACAAAAATGTCAGCATTTTTATAAACCTGCCACTTGTCCCTACCAAAAACTGGGCCGCACAACTTGACACCTTCGCACAAGCCTAGTTCTTCGATAGCGGTATGCAGCACATCCGCGTAGCCCGGATCGGGGTGCCCGTAAATACGCAATTCATATCCATGGTCAGCCGGCAGCATCGTCCAAGCCATCAGTAGGTCTAGAATGCCCTTAACTGGCGACAACCGAGAAAGGAATAATACGCATTTACGCATATCTGTGCGCACAATAGATGGCTCCAGATCTACTGTGTCTACACCATTTTCAATCACGGCTATGCGATTGCTCAGCCCCAACCGACGCAACGTCTGATACTCAGCCTGAGAATTAACCACCAATAAATCTGCACGCCCCATGCAGCGCCGCTGATACAAATGCCACGCCAACCACTTCTTCACACGCTTATGCGCCAATGCCCATGGCTCAAGCATCCCGTGAGGACTGATCACCAAAGGCAGACCGTTACGTCGAGCATAAGCACAAGCCCTTAACTCAAAAGGAGTCCACATGCCATGCACATGAACAACCTCAGCCCTCCCTCCTTCCAGATCAAATGAAGAAAAACCAACGCCTGCATGGCCGACACTCAACAGATCAGCTGCCACACGTTGCGACGGCAAACCAAATAATAATCGTGATCGACTATCGCGTTGGTACATACCTGCATGGACGGGTAGCGCCACACTTGTAATGCCACCACCATGCACACTGGCATCACGCACACAGGTGAAGACAGCGATATCGGAAGCTTCTGCTGTAGAAGTCATAGTGACCTTAAACGAACACACTAAAATCTTTACGGAAGCACCAACCCATTAGCGCCACCAACCCACCACCGCAAATCAATAACAGCAAAACCGCCTGCACGTCCGACAGACCGGGCAACAACCACACCTGCAAGGCATAGAAGAACGGAACCAGTGCGGCCAATAAAAAACAGACTATTTTAAAAGCACTCAAAAATATGGATGATAAAAAACTAAAGCGCCCCAGCATAAAAATAAGCGTTAGAAAAAAAATAACAAAATTATATGAAAGCCAAACCCATGCAGCCCCACTTACGCCGTAAGTATCCACCAAAAGGGGCAGCGACAATAATATAACAGGGATGGCGAATAAATTAAGGCGGAGCGCCAGAGATGTCCAGCCCACCGCCAACTGTAACGAGTAGGGAATAATTAGCAATGCCTGAAAAGCAGTGCCTATAAATAGATAGGGTAGTAGCTGAGACACAGCAGAAGCGAGAGGAACTTCAAAAATTAGTCTTAATGGATAAAGGGAGAAAAAACATATCGCTAAAGCGGTCAATACAAGCAAGGCGCAAAACCCAGTAAAGCTAACTTGGAAAATATTCGCGATACGAACCATATCATGCTGAGCAAAATATATAGAAAAACGTGGGAATAGCGCCGCATAAAGAGCAGAAGAGACTATATAAGGGACGCTGGCAAATGTGCCTGCAAGAGCATAAACCGCATACTCGGCCAAGCTAACTTGACCACTCAGGTATACCTTATCAATCTGCACGACCACCACAGAGGTCAATGCGATCATCAACACCCCACCACTGAATTTAACCGATTGCCTGACATGCCTTACACTGGGCCTGACCCACCATCCCAAAAAACCAGCGCCTTTACAATAAAAAAACATCAACAGTAGAGCATATAAAAACTGCAATAGTGCCTGAAGCAAAAAATACAGCTCAATATTTGCATACTCACTAAAAACATAGAACCCCAGCAAAACGCCAAACGTCCGCAGAAGCGCATAGGGTACATATAGTTTATTCAGGAGAACATGCAGCTCACGCCCCTGAAATGCAGCCTGTAATAGCATTATTGGGAAATTCAATCCAATGAAAACTCCCATCCAAACAATTGCTCTCTGAACCTGATCGACCTGCAACCCCTCAACCGTCAACCACACAGTTGACAACATATGCGCACTCGCAGCTATACAACCCACCACCAGCAGCCCTAATACAAAAAACAACAACAAAAAAGTATTTGTTAGAGAAAAAACGAAATAATAATAGCGTCTCGGCGCATAAATCTTGACCTTATTGACTGT
>SXGS01165307.1_pt1 | contig 15780 bp, 11 predicted proteins | sample 3174681 | NCBI WGS metagenome assembly SXGS01 (sample SAMN11356861, study PRJNA531348) | freshwater metagenome | isolation source: freshwater sample F1-80 | place: China: Fuxian Lake, Yuxi | collected 2017-12-25 | reverse complement strand
GTTCGGATCGGTTGTAATCCCTGACGTGTCTGACAAGGTCGCCGGGACCTGGTCGCTCTGGAGGGTGCGGCTGCAAACTCCCGGAGTACGCCACGAGCGTTTCCTGCCGGTTTTCATCGGCGACGATGGGCGGATGCTCCAACCAACCGCCAGGTTGGTGTGGGACCGGCTTACGGAACTCCCTGAAGGTGTGCGCCGGGGAGAAACACTCGTTTCAGACCACGCTGCATGGGAAGCCTATGAGGCTGCACGGTCGGCAGCCGAATCTCTCGGGGCATACCTCTGCGAAGAGTTGGTCAGGGGGCATCAAGAGGCGATCGCGCGTGAACGGCGCAAAGGCATTACCGGATTCACGTCACGCCGGCGTCTGGTCCAGCGATTGGGAACGCCGCAGGTGCGGGCGAGTCGGCTCGCTCAACTGGAGAGAGAAGAAGGCGCCTGGGTAGCGGCATTGGCGGCGCGGGAATCTGCAGTACCGGATTTGACGGCGGTCGCCGCGGTGAGGGTCGAGCGATCAGATGGCCCCAATGGACTGCGGGACTGCATATGAAGCCGCCGCGAACCCCCGGATGGCGGGAACCGATCTTCAATGAGTTCTCCTCCGCGGTCGCCGATGTCGCGTGCCTGACGATTGTCGCCGACCCAGATGGACTGCTTGCGGAAAGCGGCGTAGTCGAAGGGCTACGGGAGCGAGGATTCGAGATCCTGGCATTCATAGACCATGTCGCCTTCCGATACGCCTACGAACGGTCCTGCCGCCGCTTCTGGGACGACGGGGTCGAGACATCGCCCATCATCGTGTTGCGTCTCCCCGTTGCAGATGTTTCCAGCCTGCCGTATGATCTGCTCGAAGGGGCCCGGAAGGCGAAAAGGCTGCTGTCGTTTAGCCTGGGCGAACTCTTCCCTCATCTGGCGCCTCGGGTGGTCGGCGAACTCGACCGAAGCGTTCTGGACCGTCTGTTCATCGCCCAGCAAGAGCTACACCCAGGTCCATTGGGGGAAACCGCCACCCGCGACTTCCTGCTGCGTCACGTCTTTGAACTAGACCCTTCATCCGCACCGGATGACGAGGGCCTTCTCCACCTACTCCTTCGCAGGCATTCCACGCGCCGCACTGTACCCCCATCTCTCGAAGACCGAATCGTTGAGATCTTGGGCGAGCGATTCGGCACCATTTGGCCACTCGATCAACTCGTTCGCAGCCGGGCTCGGTTCCTGAAGTTCATCCAGGAACGATGGCCACTTTTCCTCAAAAGGACTCTCATCACCGTCTCGGCGAAGGTTGGTGAAGCACCCCGCGTGCCCCTGTTCGACGTGCCTGGACCCGATCATCTGCCGTTCGGCGCTGACACCGTACGGGTGTACATCGACACCCTCTTCCTTGACGGACACCTCACTCCATCTGCTGCGGTTCCCCGAAGCGCGGTCATCGGCACGTGGATGGAGGCCGGCGTAGCCGGAAATGAGGAGGCGGATCATTCCCAAAGGATGGAGGGAATTCTCGATATCGTCGAGAGGGACCTGCCAGCGGAAGATTCGTCTCATCAGGATTGGCTGCTGGCGGCGCAGCGCTGGGCGGAGCTTACCATGCTTCGGTGGGCTTCGACAGCTATGCTCGATGTGAGCAGAATCGCCCGTATCGAGTCCGTGCGCGGGCAACTGGCCGGGGCATTCGCTGCTTGGCTGCCGGGACACTATCCAGCACTGGCCAACCTCTCGTTCTTGCCACGCCCGGTGATGCTTCACCAGATCCCTCGGGATATGGCGCACGGATTTGGCGGGCAGGCTTCCGCAAGAAAACGAGCGTTGGTGGTGGTGGACGGCCTCGCGCTGGATCAATGGGCGGTGCTGAGGCACGAGATGCCCGCGTCCGGCTGGTTGATCGACGAAAGCGCACTCTTCGCCTGGGTTCCGACCCTAACCTCTGTCGCGCGGCAGTCGATCTTCGCCGGTGAGCCCCCTTTCTACTTCGCCAGTAGCATCGGGCATACGCAGAAGGAAGCGGCGCACTGGACCCGCTTCTGGCTGGACGAGGGCGTCCGCAGGAGCGAGGTTGTCTACCTCTGCTGGAAGAAGCAGGATGACGATGAAGCCCTGGTCCACCGCGTTCGCGAGGCGGTGGAGAATCCAAAGTGTCGGGTGCTCGCCGCCGTCATCGGCACTGTCGACCAGATGCTTCACGGAACAGTTACCGGAACCGGCGGGCTTCACGCGAGTATCCGTCATTGGGCGAAAAACGGCTCGCTGTGGCGTCTGCTCCGGGTACTTACCGACGGAGGTTTTGAGGTCTTCCTCACAGCGGATCACGGCAACGTTGAGGCGAGGGGAATCGGTCACCCGAATGTCGGGCTCACTGCTGAGCAGCGAGGAGCGCGCGTCCACATCTTCCGGGACGAACCGACCCGGCAGGCAGTCGGTACAGACTATCTCGGTACTACACCCTGGCCGGCGATCGGCCTTCCCGCGGACTATCTCCCGCTCATCGCGCCGCCGGACGGAGCATTCATCGCCAAGGGAGAACGAACAGTCACCCACGGTGGCGCGTGCCTGGAAGAGCTCATCGTGCCTTTCATTCAGTTTTCCAAGAGAGTATGAGCCAACCGCCGCGATCGATCATTGGCTTCGATAGGAAGCTGGAACTGGCATGGCTTGATGCGATGGCCAGTCGGTTGGTTGCGGGGGCGTCGTCTGCAGAAGCTCGCCAATATGTCTGGAACCTGCTCGACGGCGTTCTGGCTGGCGATACCTCTCACGGAGCTCGGGGCAAGACGATCACCGTGCTGAGTCGAGTTTGGCTCCTGGTGCCTGCGCACGCAGAGCCGCTGCGTGAAGTCGCGGCCCGACTATTCTCGGACGCCCCGCGCGAGCAGCGGCTGGCGCTCCACTGGGCAATGCTTTCGGCAGCCTATCCGTTTTTCGTCGACGTCGCCGGATGTGCCGGCAGACTGCTTACATTGAACGGCGAACTTACTCTCGGCCAGGTCGTCCGAAGGATCAAAGAAGATTGGGGAGATCGTTCCACGCTGCCACGAGCGATCCAGAGGATTCTCCGCTCGATGGTCCAGTGGGGCTCACTAACTGATCGGGCAGGACGCGGGGTCTATGGGCCACCGAAGACTCGTATCCTCGCGGCCGGATCCTTAGGTGAGGTACTGGCAGAGGGACTGCTGCTGTCCGAAGGCAATGGTCTCCCGCTGGATCAACTGCGGAAGCACCCCGCATCATTCCCATTCGACCTGGCTCTTGATGCGAATGCGTTGCGTGCACACCCGCGCCTGATCTTGCACCGCCAGGGTGATCAAACGGACTTCATTGAGATCAAGCGACCCTCGCGACTACTCAATACTCATCCGCACGTAGTGGAGTCGTTTCGAGCAGTCCCACTCGGTGATGATCCATAGCGTGATTCCCGTGGGGAGCACGTACGCACGCAGCGTGCGACTTCTTTCGCGAATCGCACAATCGTTGCTAACCCGATCGTCACCGTCGCGGTCGCCTCAGTGGTGTCGGCGCAGATACCACTCGCACGATTCGTCGGCGGCTGCGAGGACGCGAGGCGCACCGGGCGTCCCGACCGCCCTTCCCAGGGTCAATATATGGTGTGCCCGGGCGTTCACTCTTTCCTCACTCCTCTTCACTCTTTCCTCGTGTCCCAGACGCGGGAGCCGCCTCGCAGGTCGGCATAGGTGACCAGGCGCACCGGACGGGCGGCGAGCGCATCGCGGAACTCCGGGGAGCGCAGGGCTTCGTACTCGGCGCGGCCGGCGGGAGTCGAGAAGTCCGGGTGGCAGTGCAGTTCGTAGTCGCCGGGCGCCAGGGCGCGGACCAGGCGCGCCAGGTGACCTGCCGCCAGGCGCCCGGTGCGGTAGAGCCCGAAACACCGCCGGGTGGTCACGTAGGGATAGTGCCGGAGCACGCGGCGCTGCCAGGCGCAGAGCGGACCGAACCAGAGTGCGAGCGGAAGCTGCGGGAGGGCGCTTCCGGGATCCTCATGCACCGCGTGAATGTAGTCATCCTCCGGGATGCGCAGACCGATCACGGGGTAGCGCGCGCACTGCATCAGCATGGCACGGAACACCACCGGAGTCAGTGAGAAGTGCACGTGGCTGTCCACGTGCGACCATCCCAGTTGCAGCCGATCGAACGCTTGAAACTGGGCCTCGACTTCGCGCAGCAACTCTCTGCGGCAGGCGGTCTGGAAGGTGTAACGGAGGGCGGCGCGCACGCAGTTGCGGTCCAGTTCGCCGTCGGCGCACCGGAGCCGCGGCGTCTCTTCGGGGGGCAGCAGCGGCGGTCCGTACACCACTGCCAGATGGAGGCCGACTGCCAGTGCGGGGTGATCCCGCGCCATCTGCACTGCCTCCGGGGCTGCCTTTGCCGCCACCATCAGACTCGTGCTGGTGACGATCCCTGCTTCGGCGAGGGCGCACACGGCTTCATTCACGCCGGTGGACCCCCCGAAGTCATCCGCGTTGAGGATCAGGCGGACCTCCGATCGGGCTGGACACTCGGGAGTCACCCGGGTGACTCCGGGACGTTCCCGACGGCGGGGCTCTCGGTCTGCGGCCCATATGTGGGCCGGGCGCCGGCACCCGGCTTCCCATGCCCGGCGGCGGCCTCGGGCGTCCAAAACATCATCCGGAGCTGCACTGCCAGAAACCCGACCCAGAAGACGTGGACCCCGACTGCCGCCAGCCAGAGGAGCGCATCCGGGCGATCGAACAGCGCCGCCGCCAGCACCAGCACCGTGAAGTCGCGCGACGTCAACTGCGCCAGCCACGCATCGAAACGCTGCTGCTGTGGCGGAAGGGAGAGGGCCCGCTCGTTCATCAGGGTGAGGTTTGCCGCCACAGGGGAGAGAGAGAACCCGGCCGGCAGCCCGGCCCTGCGCCGGGCCCGCTGCCAGAAGGTGAGCATTCCCACTGTTCCTGCCGCCAGCGCCACCCCGACCCCGGCCAGTACACCCAATCCCAACGCGGCCTGCGGACCCAACCGGTCCTGTGCCGCGACTCCAAGCGCGACGAACAGCGCTGCGTTCACGAGGTTGTCCCCGATGGTGTCGAGCCAGCCCCCGACAGGGGAGTAGTCGAGCTTAAGGCGAGCGATGTCACCGTCGGTGCAATCCAGCAGGACCGAGACCTGAAGGAGGAACGCGCCGGCGATGCTCCAGGCGTGACTCCCGGACGCGATGCAGAGCGCACCGAGTCCGCCGAGCGCAATGTGGGTCCCCGTGACCTGGTTCGGAGTGATCCCGGTCCGCACCAGGCGGCGGCAGAGGGCGCGCGACAGTGGCCGGTGCAGCGCCCGATCCACCCACCCATCGGTGTTGGAGCGCTGCGCCGCCAGCAAGCACTCCTCGGCAACCTCCAGGTCCGCCTCGGTTCGCAGTTGCACGCAGACCGCGTGCGGCGGCAGAAGAAGCGTGCGAACACACCCGAACGACCGATCCGGAGTGCACGCAGGCAGATGTGCGCCGGATGGGAGGGCGCCGGCGGCAACGAACCACGCAATCGGAACCGGCGCGGATGCCGGAGCCTGGGTGGGGGATGCGAACTCCGGGTCAATCACGAGGGCGACCGCGGAGAGGCGACCGTCGCCGTCCGGTGGGGGAGCAGCACCCTCAAGCAAACCGCCGGCCGGGGGTGAGCCGGCCGGCGCCTGTCGTCCATCACCTTCGGTTCGTGCGGCGACCTCCCGTCGCCCGGCGCACTGGGTGACCTGCTCCGATCCGACACGTAGGATGCCCTGCAAAGCAGCCTGGTTGAGGACCTGATGGGCGGGGAGGAGCAGCCACCGGTCCACTTCCGGGGCGAGACGGCGGGCCTCTTCCGCATCCGCGATCCACTCGCCCGGCTCCGCTCCGGCACGGGACATCTCAGTGGAACCCGCCGCTCTGCCGACATGATATTCGGCGCCCCGTCCCGGGACAGGCGCGCAGCACGCCCGCGTTCCCAGGGGCGCCGCTCTGCCGAGATGATAGATGGCGCCCACGCCCTCCCGGCGCAGTAGGCGCACGTTCCGCTCCCATACCGAGATGCCAGCCGTGTGCCGAACCCACGAAGGGGGACGGCAGTCGCCGGAAGGTTCAGAAGCACATTGCTCGTAGAGGATCGCGCCGATCACCGGAATTCCCTCCCCTCGTCTGATGAGGAAAATGGTCGCGTCGGGAGCCTCACGGGCAGCGTTCGACGTATCCACCGGTGGATACGATGACTCCACTCACTCCCGCCTCCGCCCCCTCGCCCGCCGTCCGCCGGCGCCACCTGGTCTGGGCGGCGCTGTGGCTGTTGCTCGGCGGGGCTGGAGACTATTTCACAGGGGCAGGAGTGCTCGCCGCCCCCTTCTACCTGCTGCCGGTCGTATGTGCCGGATGCTGGTTTGCCTTCAACGGCGCAGTGCTCTGCCTGTTGATTGCAGTGCTGCTGCACCTGGCAGCCGACCGGCTGCATCCCTTCGTTGCGGGGATACCCCCGGATCTCGTATTGAACCAGGCGCTCGGGCTGGCGGGCCTCGGCGTGCTGGCAGGCACGAGCGCCGCCCTGGGGCGGCAACTGCGTGAGTCCGCCCGCCACCGTGAACGCCTGCAGCAGGTCCGCGCCGAACACGAGGCAGAGTTGGCAGCAGCCCGGGCCATCCAGGAATTGCTCAACCGCCCGATCCCTGAGCATTCTGCAGTTCGGATGGGGGCCACGCAGCGCCCGTCGCTCATCCTGGGCGGAGATGTCCTCTGGCACGCGATGAACCCGGACGGGAGGCTGGCGTTCGCGCTGGGGTACGTCTGCGGACATGGGATTCCGGCGGCACTCGCGGCGGTGGTGCTCCATGGCCTGCTGGAAGAAGCTCCGCGGCGTTTCTCATCGCCCGGACGGACGCTGGCGCACCTGAACCAGCGGCTGACCACCCGGCTCCCGGACTCGATGTTCATCACGCTGTACTTCGGCCTGCTCGACCTGCGGACCGGCCGGCTTTCGTATGCCAACGGCGGGCACGAGCCGCCTCTCCTGCGTCGCGTCGGCGGGCCCCCGGAGGAACTCCGCGCCGGGGGCATGGTGCTGGGGGTGATGGAAGGGGTTCACTACCGCGAGCACACTCTGAGTCTGAGTCCGGGTGACTTCCTCTTTTGCTTTACCGACGGCCTGACCGACCTGCGGCTGAAGGCAGGCGGGCGCCTGGGCAGCGATGCGGTGCGGGAAGTACTCACGGCGCACGCAGCACTCGACCCGCCCGCCCTGCTGGACCGGTTACTCCAGGATGTGCTTGCCCGGGCGGACACCACGCAGGATGACCTCACCATGCTTGCGGTGCAGTTTTGGGGATTTCCGCCGGAACCGGCCGCACCGAGCGACTCTGCGGCGGAACAGATCCAGGACCCGCAAACAGCGATCCCGGCCTCCGGGATGGAGTCGGCCGACGGCCCTGTTCCCCGGCCGGATCGGCCCGCGCCGTCCACAAGCGCAGACGAGAACGAGTTTCGGTGGGCCCCCCAGGCGATAGCGCCCGATCCGATCCGGCCGGCTCGCCGGGGAAAACCCTTCCCCCTGTGGCTCCGCAAACCTGCCGGTGACAGCCTCTCCGACCCGGTTGTGCCTCCCGCGCCCGGCAAACCGGGAGGGGAGGCCCCGCGTGGACCAGGAGGTGCTGCAGCGCTGACGCAGAGCCCTGTCTCCGACCCTCAAACCCCCAGGCCCGAGCTTGCGCCCGCGCCGGCGTTGCCTGCCGAGCCACCCGCCGCTGTAGCTCCGCCGCCTGCGGCGGAGATCGCTCCATCAGCCGGCTGCGACGAAGAGACGCCGGACGCCGAGTAGATCGAGCATCAACGGCGCGGCGCAGATTTTGGGTCTTGCATCTGCGTCGTGCAGTGTGCTACCATCCTCGGCGTCGCGGCCCGTTCGTCTAGTGGTCCAGGACGCGTGGTTCTCAGCCACGAGATCAGGGGTTCGAATCCCCTACGGGCTATCTCTCTGCCGCCGCCCGCGATGCGTGAATCGCCCGCCTGCAAGCCACCCTCGCGGCCATCCCGGATTGTTACTTGATGCGATCCACCTGCTCCTGGAGCATCGCACGCAGGATCTCCCGGTAGGCCCGGTCCACCACCGCCGCGGCGCTCCCCAGCACGGCAGCATCGTCCGGCAGCACCCGAATGACGGGGATCCCGCGTATGAGGACGGCGCCCTGCTCATTGCTTTGCCGCACGTCGGACGAGGTGATGTTCGCGGCAAAGAGGCTCTCAATTTGCTGGGCCATGCGCTGCGCCCGGTCGGCGGGGGCGAGCATCCCGTCGGGTGCAACCACGGTCAGCAGCAAGTTACCGTTCAGCCGGAGTTCCGCCGCCTCTCGTCCCTGAAACTGGTGCGGGGTGACTTCCAGGCGGTACGCTCCGCTCACCCGGCGCTCCACACCGGGGTCTACGCTGTAGCCGAGGCGGCGAATTTCTCGCTGCAGGGCCGTGACCCGCTGGTTGGTGTATGGGTGGCTCCGGTAGATGCCGTAGTCGGGATTCCCGCGGCGGCGTTCATCGCGCGCCAGCTTTTGCATGAAGGTGTAGATGCCCAGCGGATGGAAGCCGGTCCGGGTAAGAATGAGCGCACCGATCTTGTCGGCTTCCGTCTCCAGGTCCTGCCCGTAACCGGTAAGGGTGGCGATGGAGACAAACTGCGCCCCCATCAGGATGTTCCCCGCCGCCGCCGCCGCCTGTCCGCCACCCGCCACACCTGCAACTGCCGCCGCCAGCAATGCCCACATCTGTGAGGTGTTCAGCTTGCGCGACTTCTTGATCAGTTGTTCGGCGTGATGGAATGCCACGTGCACACACTCGTGCGCCAGTACACCCGCAAGTTCATGGTCACTGATCGCCTGATCCATGAGCCCCCTGGTCACGTAGATCGGGCCTCCTGGAAGCGAAAATGCGTTCACTTCCCGCGTAGTGTCCAGGACTTTGAACGTGTATTCGAACGGGACGCGCTTGGAGCGATCGTCCGGGCGCGGCACCTGGTAGACCCGGCGGAACTCCGCGACGATCTCCGGCGACTGCGCGGCCCGCACCACCTCGCGCACAACGCGCTGAAGCCGGTCGTGGTAGGAGCCGGATGTCAACACCTTGTACTGCTTCTCGACTTCGAGGACTCCCTCACGCCCCAGCTTGATCTCCCCCTCGGTGGGCAGGTGGGCATTCTCCGGGGTGGTCCGCACACCCGGCGGGATCGGCGGGAGGTTGGGCGCACTGCCGGCAGGGGGATTCGGACGCGAGCCAGCGCCGGACGGCGGTTGGGCCGCAGCACTGCTCACGCCGGCAAGCAGAACCGCCACACCAAAGATGCGCAGAGAGATCGCCATGAGAGAGCTCCGCCGAACCCGGGCAACCGGGTCGAGACTACTTCTCCCACCAGTATACCGTATACCAACGTCAGTCCCGTGTGAACTGCTATACTCTATCCAGAGTTTCTTTCACCGGATCCGGGCTGGCTGCACCGGAGACCGGGCCTCGCTTCAGGAGTAATTCCGGATGATACTCTCTCGTGCCCGACGCGCGCTGCGGCTGGCCCACCTGCCGATCGTTGTGCTCGGAGTGCTGGCGACCTCAACGGGGAGCGCGGGGGTTGCCTTCGCGCTCCAGAACCCCCCGGCGCCTTCGGCCGCACCGGCGCCGCCGGGTGATCGTGCCCCGCGCAAGCCGAAAAGCAAGGAGAGCACTCGGGATCTCTTCGAGCGCGGGCGCTCTGCATTCGAAGAGAAGCGCTACGAGGAAGCACTGGATCTCTTCCTGCGGGCCGGGGAACGGGACAAGAACAACGCTCCACTGCTGGCCTGGACCGGACTCGCGTACTACAACCTGAGCAAGCACCAGGATGCGATCCGGATGTTCCAGAGGGCGATCAAGGAACGCCCGAAGGAAGGCCGCTATCACAACAATCTGGGAAATGCGTACCTGGCCGACCGCGCGTACGAAGATGCCATCAAGACCTACAACCAGGCGATTCCGCTCTTCAAGGACAATGAACGGCTGCTGCGCGATACCTATTACAACCTGGGAAACGCGTACCTGAACCGCGGCGACCTGGATGAGGCGCTCACCGCCCTCACTAAGGCGGCCGAACTGGATCGCCGAGACGCACGCGTCCAGAACAACCTGGGATTCGTCTACGAGCAGAAGTACCAGAAGGCGAAGGAAGGGGAGCGAGACCCGATGCTCCTCGCCCGGGCCATTGAGCACTACCAGAAAGCCGTCGAACTGGAACCGGAGAGTGCGCTCTTCCAGGGCAATTTGGCGCTGGCGCAGCGCCGCCAGGGTGGCGGCTCCGGCTCCGAGGCACTCGCGGCGCTGGAACGGGCGGTCCGCGCCAACCCGAAGAACTACGCGCAGCAGATGGCCCTGGCGGAGACCTACCAGCAAATAGGCCAGACAGAGGATGCCATCCAGGCGTACCGCGCGGCCCTGCAGGTGCGCTCCGACGACTATGTGCCACACTACAATCTGGGCCTTCTGCTCGCGCAAAAGGGACAGTACGCAGAGGCCCTGACGGCACTCCGCCGGGCAAACGAGCTGAACCGCACGGATGAGCGGATTTTCGCGGCCATCGGTTGGGTCTACCTCCGCCAGAACAACAATGGCGAGGCGGTTTCCTGGTATCGCCGGGCGGTTGAGGCGCGGCCCGACTTCCAGGCGGGGCACGCGAACCTGGGTCGCGCGCTGGACCAGAGTGGCCGGACGGACGAAGCGATCCAGCACTGGAAGGAAGCGGTGCGGCTCGATCCCGAAAAGCGGGATGGGATTACCCGGTCTCTCCTGGGAACGGCGTACATCCGGAAGGCCAACGCGGCTGCGGCTGCGGCCAAGCGCCAGTATTATTTGGATGCGACCGACTTGCTGCAGGACGCCGTGCGGGTAAATCCCCAGGATGCCTTCTCCTACAACAACCTCGGGTTCACACTCGAGTTTCTGGGGAGACGGATGGAGGCGATTGAGGCATACCAGAAAGCGATCGGAGCCGACCCGCGAATGAAGGTCGCCCACAACAATCTGGGGGTGATCTACGAGCAGGACGGCAAGACCGAACTCGCAGTGCAAAACTATGAGAAGGCGCTGCAGATTGATCCGAACTACAAGGACGCGCAGGACAATCTGAAGCGCGTACGGCCCAACCGGTAACTCCCCGAGCAGCGAACGGCGGGCGGGATGTGAGGGCCGATCACTCCCGCTCCCCGTTTCTCAAAGTCATCCCCTATGGAACGCATCGCTATTGTAGCGAACTGCTTGCGCGAGGCAGCGGTCGTGTGCGGCGGCTCGCTGACCTCTTTTCTTACGGAGCAGGGGGTAGAGGTTCGCCTGGAAGCCGACCTTGCGTCCGCTCTGCGTCGCCCGGACCTGCTGGGTTCCGCCGACATGCTGGGGCGCTCGCGGTTTGTCGTCGCGTGCGGCGGGGACGGCACTCTTCTGGCGGCCAACCGTATCGCCGTCGTCCATCGCACGCCGGTTCTCGGAGTCCATGTGGGTGGTCCGGCCAGCTTCGGGTTCATGATGGAGACCACGCCCCACAATGCGGAGAGTGTGCTTGCCGATGCCCTTGCGGGCCGCTGCCGCGTGGAAGAGCGCCTCATGGCGGCCGCCACCGTGATGCGCGCCGGCACGTCCGTGGCGGCAGTTCGAGCCCTCAACGACCTGGTACTCCGCGCGGAGTCGCGGATGATCAAGATGCGGGTCGAAATCGGGGGGCATTACATCGCCACCTATGCCGCCGACGGCATCATCGTTGCCACCCCCACGGGTTCGACTGCCTACAATCTGGCAGCCGGGGGACCGCTGGTCCATCCCTCGATCCAGGCATTGCTGCTCACGCCGATCTGTCCGCACACGCTGAATGTGCGGAGCCTGCTGGTTGGGCCGGACGAAGAAATTCGCGTGCGGCTGGAGACCGGGGCGCGGGATACCACACTGTTGACGGGTGACGGGCAGGAGAGCCTCCGCCTCGAGCCACACGATGAGGTGCTCTTCCGCCGCTTCGCAGAGCCGGCGCGGTTTCTCACCCGCGATGTGGGTAATTTCTACCGGAAGGTCCACACAAGGCTCCGTTTCGGCGAGCGGTTCGGAGCCTGACCCGCGGCCCGGCCAGCCACCCGCGAACCCGAAACCAGCGGCCCGTTCGGGTGTCGCAAGCCCCAGTTGCTGCGCCTGGAGGCCTGTTCCCGTGCTCTCTCTCCTCTTTCTTCACCGGCGTCGCGGGCCGGTGCATCGCATCGGTGTAGCGTCGTTCGTGGCGGCGGCACTCGTCGCCTTCTCCACGACCACAACACTTCCGGCGCGCGCGGTGGCCCCCGAAGGGGCGCCGCGCACCCGCACAAATGAGAAGGACCAGGCCGTCCTGGTGTACATCGCTCCCGGCGAATTCCGGATGGGCGCCGAGGACGGAACGCCCTACGATCGGCCTGTCCATCCCGTGCGTTTGACCCGGGCCTTCTGGATGTACCGCACCGAGGTCAGCAACGCGCAGTACCGTCTGTTCGTGGACGCCACCGGCGCACTGCCTCCGCTGTCGTGGAGTCAACCGGCCTTCGCAGCCCCCGAGCAGCCCGTGGTCGGTGTGAGCTGGGAGGACGCCGCCGCCTATGCCCGGTGGGCCGGCGGGCGCTTGCCCACCGAAGCGGAGTGGGAATATGCGGCACGCGGCACTGATGGGCGCGTTTATCCCTGGGGGAACGAGCCGCCGGACGCCCGGCGCGCTGTCTTTGGGCTGGAGCACAATCTGGGGGCTACGCGTGCAGTGGGCACGCGCCCACTCGGCGCCAGTCCGTTCGGCGTCCTGGACCTCGCAGGCAACGTGCCGGAGTGGTGTGCAGACTGGTTTGCCGCTTACCCCGCCACCCTCCAGACCGATCCCACCGGGCCTCCGGAGGGCCTGCGGAAAGTCGCCCGCGGGGGTTCATGGGACCTCGATCCCTTCGCACTGCGGTCCGCCGTGCGGAACGCGTTTACGCCCGCGACACGAACTTTGGGAGGCAGCGCGCTTGGGTCCGAACGGGGCTTTCGCCTGGTGATCTCCGCGGAGTGATCCGTCCGGGGTGACGCGAAGTGGGCGGCCCGGTCCCGCCGTTGCACGATCCTCGCTTTCCGGCCATACCATGAACCAGGAGGAAGCGCTATGCAGCGTCGGGGCTTCGGGTGGATACTGATTCTGCTGCTGGCGGCGGGAACTGCCGTCGCGCAGTCGGGTGGCTTGCCGCCCGGGCTGGACGAGATCGAGGCCGTGTCAGGGCTCACGCTGCCGACGGCACTGACGTTTGCCCCGGATGGCCGGCTCTTTGTTTGTGAACAGCGTGGAACAGTGCGGGTAGTGCGCGACGGCGCGTTGCTCTCCACTCCCTTCGCGGCCCTCGCCGTCTCCTCCGATGGTGAACGCGGATTACTGGGCATCGCCCTCGACCCCGAGTTTGCCCAAAACTCGTACGTCTACCTCTACTACACCACCTCGGCCCAGAGCCTCAACGCCCCGCCCACACCGAAGAACCGGGTCTCCCGCCTCACGGCATCGGGCGACGTAATGCTGGCCGGCAGCGAGCAGGTCCTTTTGGACGGGATTCCCTCCGACTCGGGAGCGCACAACGCGGGATGCGTCCGATTCGGCGGGGACGGGAAGCTGTACGTGTCAACAGGCGACGGCGGGCTGAATCGAAACAACAGCCAGGATCTGAGCAGCCTCGCCGGAAAGCTCCTCCGCCTGAATCCGGATGGGAGCGTGCCCGCGGACAACCCATTCTCCGGGCAGGCGGGTCGCCGTGGGGAGATCTACTGTTACGGCCTGCGCAATCCGTTCCGCTTTTGCTTCCGGCCGGGCACCAACGTGCCGTACATCGCCGACGTCGGGGGGAGTGCCTGGGAAGAGATCAACATCGGGCAACCCGGGGCCAACTTCGGCTGGCCGATCTCCGAGGGACCGAACCCCGCCGCAGGTGTGACCTTGCCCGCGTATGCCTACGAGCACGCAGGCGTGGACGCCTCCATCACGGGAGGGTGTTTTGTCCAGAGCCTCACGTGGCCGCCGGCCTACCAGGGGGAGTATTTGTTCGGCGATTTCGTGCGCAACAGTCTCGGCCGCCTCACCTTCTCCACCAATCACTCCCTCTCGGCCGCCGCGACCCTGGGGCCGTCCGCGCGCTCGGTGGACTTCGCGCAGGGACCGGACGGCGACGTCTACTACGCCTGCCTCTTCCCGGGCTCCATCCGACGCATTCGCTTCGTCGAGGGCCGGTTTGCGCTGGCGTCTGTACCGGGGACTATAGCCCAGGGATCTCCGATGCAGGTGCGCTGGCACGCCCCGGCCGGGCGTAACAACCGGGACTGGGTGGGGCTCTTCCGCGTGGGCACACCGAATACGGCGTATCAATGGTGGAGCTATACGGATGGGGGCACGTCGGGCAACTTCGCGCTCACCGCTCCGGCGACGCCGGGATCTTACGAGTTCCGGTACCTGCTCAACAACGGTTTCGGCGACGCAGTCCGCAGCCTCCCCATCACCATCACCGGCTACGAACTCGTGCCGACCGCAACCCGCGTCCAGCCCGGGGGAGCGCTGGGAGTGAGCTATGCCGCCCCGTCCGGGCGTCCGCCTCTGGACTGGATCGGGCTGTTCAAGGTGGGCGATCCCAACTCCGCGTACGGCTGGTGGAGCTACACCGGCGGCACCGCATCCGGGTCTTTCGCGCTGACGGCGCCCACAGCACCGGGCACGTATGAATTCCGCTATCTCCCGAACAACGGGTTTGCGGACGTCCGCCGGAGTGCCCCCGTGGTGGTAGACGGCTACCTCGTCAGCGCCAGCACAACCCGCGTGTCCCCCGGCGGTGCTCTCACCGTGAACTGGGCGGCGCCTACAGGTCGCCCCGCGCGTGACTGGGTCGGCCTCTTCCGGGTGGGTGACCCCAACACTTCGTACGGCTGGTGGGCGTACACAAACGGCGCTGCCTCCGGATCGAACGCGTTGACTGCACCGGCCGCTCCGGGGAATTATGAGTTTCGCTACCTGCTGAACGACGGCTTCGCCGATGCGGCGCGATCGGCGGCCGTGGCAGTGGGAAACTAAGGGTCAGTGTGGAAGTAATGGGATAAGCTACAGATAGAGAGGAATCCTATAAAAGGGGACGGAGATGCTGCGCCTGGAGTGGACGGAAGCGGAACGGCAAGAGTGGCAGCGCTACGCGGCGGCGCATCAGCATTCCCTCCGCGAAGCGCTCCGGCTCGAGATGCTCCGCCGCCTCGCCGCCGGGCAGTCCGTGGAGACCATTGCCGCCCACCTGGAAGTCAGCCCCAAGTGTGTGCGCCGGTGGATCGGCCGCTATCGCACTCACGGGCTCGCAGGACTGCGCGACCTGCCCCGCCCGGGGCACCCCGTCACCCTCACCGCAGCCCATCTGGAGGCCGTCCGCGCCCTCCTCGCCCGGGGCGGGCGTACCTGGACCGCGGCGCAACTCGCCGCCTGGTTAGCTACCGAACACGGCGTGCATCTCTCGCCCTCCCAACTCGCCGTCCGCCTGCGGGCGGCGGACTGTGCCTACCAACGCACCGTGTCTTCCCTGGCGCATCGCCAGGATGCCGAGGCCGTCGCCGCGAGCGAGGCCGCACTGGCCGAACTAGAAAAAAGGGGGACTCCGGGGAGTGCGACGTGGCGTATCTCGACGAGGCCGGCTGCTCCCTGACACTCCCCACCCGAGAGAGTTGGTGCGTCCGCGGCGCGCCACTGGCGGTGCCGGCCGTGGCGCCACAGGGGCGCCGCGTGAACGTATTGGGGGCCT
>SXGS01024046.1_pt1 | contig 15786 bp, 14 predicted proteins | sample 3174681 | NCBI WGS metagenome assembly SXGS01 (sample SAMN11356861, study PRJNA531348) | freshwater metagenome | isolation source: freshwater sample F1-80 | place: China: Fuxian Lake, Yuxi | collected 2017-12-25 | reverse complement strand
GTTGGCCACGCCGACGCGCTCCAAGAGAACCATGGCCCTCTCCCGGGCCTGCTCCCGGGCAAGGTGGCGCACCGTCATCGGCGCCAGCATCACGTTCTCCAGGACCGTCTTGTGCGCGAAGAGGTTGAATGACTGGAACACCATCCCGACGTTGGATCGCAACTGCGCTAGTTTGCGGCCCTCGACCGGCAGTTGCTCGCCGTCGATGGCGATGGTGCCCGAATCGGTGGTCTCCAACCGGTTGATGACGCGGCACAGTGTGGACTTGCCCGAACCGGAGGGGCCGATGACCACCACGACCTGGCCGCGGTCGATGTCGAGGTTGATGTCACGCAGGACATGTAGGGCGCCGAAGTGCTTGTTGACGGCCCTGATCGAGATCATTGGCCCGCAACCGTCGCCCGCCATGGACAGACCCTACCCAGTTCGCCGGTGGGCTACCGGCCGATCATGCGGTTTCCCGAGTCAGGCCACCCTCCGTACGATGAGACACGTGAGGACGGCGTTGCTCCACGGTCAGACACCGGATCCGAACCGCGTGGGGCGCACCTACCAGGTCCGGACCTACGGCTGTCAGATGAACGTCCACGACTCTGAGCGCCTGGCGGGTCTGCTGGACGCCGCCGGCTACCGCCGCGCTCCGGAGGGAACCGACGCCGACGTGGTGGTGTTCAACACCTGCGCGGTCAGGGAGAACGCCGATAACAAGCTCTACGGCAACATCAGCCATCTGGCACCCCGGAAGAAGGCCGATCCGAACATGCAGATCGCGGTCGGAGGGTGCCTGGCGCAGAAGGACCGCGACGCCGTGCTGCGGCGGGCACCCTGGGTGGACGTGGTGTTCGGCACCCACAACATCGGCTCGCTGCCGGCCCTGTTAGAGCGGGCCCGGCACAACCGTGAGGCGCAGGTCGAGATCGCCGAGGCCCTGCAGGAGTTCCCGTCGGCGCTGCCCGCAGTGCGGGAGTCCGCCTACGCGGCGTGGGTGTCTATCTCCGTCGGCTGTAACAACACCTGCACTTTCTGCATCGTCCCGTCGTTGCGCGGCAAAGAACTCGACCGAAGGCCCGGCGACGTGTTAGCCGAGGTGCAATCACTGGTGGATCAGGGCGTTCTGGAAGTCACCCTGCTGGGTCAGAATGTGAACGCCTACGGAGTGTCGTTTGCCGACTTGGATGCTCCACGCGACCGTGGCGCCTTCGCATCACTGTTGCGTGCCTGCGGACGTATCGACGGACTTGAGCGCGTGCGGTTCACCTCACCGCATCCGGCTGAGTTCACCGACGATGTCATTGAAGCGATGGCCACCACGAAAAATGTGTGTCCTGCACTGCACATGCCATTGCAATCGGGGTCCGATCGGGTGCTTAAGGCGATGCGGCGGTCCTACCGTGCCGAGAAGTATCTGGGAATCATTGAGCGGGTTCGGGCGGTGATGCCGCATGCTGCCATTACGACCGACATCATCGTCGGCTTCCCAGGAGAGACCGAGGACGACTTCGCCGCCACCCTCGATGTCGTCCGTCAGGCGCGTTTTGCTGCCGCATTCACCTTCCAGTACTCCAAGCGGCCCGGCACCCCGGCGGCTGAGATGGCAGGACAACTGACCAAACACGTTGTGCAGGAACGCTATCAGCGACTTGTCGATCTTCAGGAATCGATCTCCTTCGAGGAGAATCAAGCGTTGGTCGGAAGCACCGTAGAGCTATTGGTCGCCAGTGGTGAGGGCCGCAAAGATCCTGCCACCGCGCGAATGTCCGGCCGGGCCCGCGACGGCCGCCTCGTGCATTTCAGCCCGGGAGATTTGCCGGTGCGTCCGGGCGACGTGGTGATCACCGCGATCACCGGTGCGGCGCCGCATCACCTGATCGCCGATGCCCGACCGTCGGCGCACCGCCGAACCCGGGCCGGTGACGCGCACGAGTCAGGCCTGCGCCCGCGCACCGTCGGACTCGGGCTCCCGGCGGTTGGCGCATCGGAGCGGCTGATGACGACAGGATGTGGACAGTGAACAGGTCGTCCGACGACTTCGAGGCTTACCGGAGTGAGATTGAGGCCGCCGAGCGACGGGTGGCCGGCGAGATCGAACCCGGTGCGCGGGGCATCGTGGTGGCAATCCTGGTCTTCGTGCTCGTGGTGTCACTTATCCTGCCGCACACCGGTTCGGTCCGTGGCCTCGACGTCCTGGTCCCCGATGACAACGCGGTCAGCGCTGGAATCGCCCTTCCGTCGAGGATTTTCACCTGGTTGAGCCTGGTGTTCGGCATTGGCTTCTCCATGCTCGCGCTGACCACGCGGCGCTGGACGCTGGCCTGGATCGCGCTGGCAGGCACGGCACTGGCCAGCGCCCTCGGAATGCTTGCGGTGTGGTCGCGTCAGACCGCCGCCGACGGTCTGCCCGGCCCGGGCATCGGGCTCATTGTGGGCTGGCTGACAGTGATTCTGCTGACCTTCCACTGGGCGCGGGTGGTCTGGACGCGAACCGCCGTGCAGATGGCCGCAGAGGTGGAGCGCCGCCGCGAGGCGACCGAGGCGTCGTCAGCGTCGCTGCTCGACGGTGTGCAACCGCACGGGGCACAACCACACGGGGACCCAGACCCGTCGTCGGCTCCGGATCGCGCCTGACGCGCGGGCGTTCGCTAACGGTTCCCGGTCACCGCCGCTGCCGCGGTATCTGCCCACTCCCGCCACTGTGCCGCGCTGGCCAGAGCCTGCGCGGCGTCACCGTCGCGACCGGCGGCGGCGGCCTTGGCGGCCTGGCGTTCAAACTGCTCGGCACGGGCCCGGAATTGCTCGGCGCGGGCCAGTGCCTCCGGATCGACGCGGTGTGACTCGCCCGCGTCACGGATTTTCTTTTCCACCGCGCGCAGGCGGCGGTCCAGATCGGCAGAACGGTCCCGGGACGCGTCTCCGATCGCGTCCCACTTGTCTGTGATCGCGCGCAATGTCGCTCGCGCGGCGTCAGGATCGGCGACATCGATCTGTTCTGCCTCGGCCAGGAGTTGCGCTTTAGCTCGTGCATTCGTCGCGAATTCGGCGTCTCGTTCGGCACTGACCGCGTTACGTGCGGCGAAAAATGTGTCCTGCGCCGCCTTGAAGCGCTGCCAGAGGGCGTCGTCGGCATCCTTTGACATCCGGCCCGCGGACTTCCATTCGCTGAGTAGATCGCGGAATTTTCCGGCCGTAGCGGCCCATTCGGTAGATCGGGACAGTTCCTCCGCGCGCTCACACAGTCGTTCTTTGGCTTCTTTGACACCGACGCGTTCGCGGTCGAGTTCGGCGAAATGTGCGCCGCGCCGGCGGTTGAAGGCGTCCCGTGCCGCCGAATACCGTTTCCATAGAGCGTCGTCGGTCTTGCGGTCTAAGCCGCTGATCGTCCGCCACTCGTCAACGATTGCGCGCATCCTGTCGCCGGCGATCTTCCACTGTGTGGCGTTGGCCGCGAGATCCTCGGCCTCCGCCGCCAGTGCCTCCTTGCGGGCGGTCTGTGCGGCGCGTTGCTCGTCCCGACGGGCTCGTTCGGCACCGGCAATCTCCGCAGCCCGATCGCTGATCGCAGCGAGTCGCCCCGCCAGGGTGTCGACGTCGCCCAAAACATGTGCAGTGGGCAGTGATTCGGCCAGGGCGGCCGCCGCCGCTCGGATCTTTCGAGCGTCACCGGTACCGGCCGCCAGCCTGGTCTCCATCAGGGTGACCTCGGTGGCGAGATCATCAAAGCGCCGACCAAAGTGCGCGTAGGCCGCGTCGGCATCTCCTGCCTGCCATGACCCGACGATTCGCTCACCCGCGGCGGTGATCAAAATGACGGTTCCGTCTTCGGCGACCCGGCCGAACTTGCGGGGGTCGCTGAGCTGCGGTGCCGGTCTCACTGCCGGGGTCGAACTCCCCACCGGTGGTCCGGGTCGTGGAGTTGGTTTCGGAGCTTCGCCAGCCCGCTGTTCATCGGTCGTCATGGGCGGAACCTCACCTAACCCTCCGCGCGGAGTTTCCGCGCAACTGCCGCGCGTCGCGGCGCCGGTATTTCCTCAAGAGCCGATCGCAATCGGCATGCAGGGTATTGAACCAGTTCCCGCGCTGTTGTGGGCGCGGGTTGACGGTGAGAGTTCTGCTGTGGCCCGCCGTTGCGGGTACATGGGTTGGTCTGTGGCCCGCCGTTGCGGGTACATGGGTTGGTCTGTGGCCCGCCGTTGCGGGCACATGGGTTGGTCTGTGGCCCGCCGTTGCGGGCACACTGGAATGGTCCGAGCGGAGCAGATGCGGAGGCGATGACTCATGGCCAGGGTGGATATTGCAGTCCTGCTGGCGTTGGGGGCTGCATTTTTCATCGGCATCGGCGAAGTCATGCACCAGCGCAGTGCTCATGAGGTCACCAATCAGGCAGTTGGACACTGGGAACTGTTCACCCGGTTGCTCGCCGACCGGCAGTGGTGGCTGGGCAGCCTGGTATCGGCGTTGGGTTTTGGACTTCAGGCCGCCGCACTCGGATTCGGTTCGGTGTTGTTGGTGCAGGCACTGCTTGTCACTGCGTTGCTCTTCGCGCTTCCGGTCAACGCCCGCAGCACCGGCCGGCCGGTCACCCGCACCCAGTGGATCTGGGCGGCACTCCTGGCCGCCTCGGTAGCGGTGATCATCATCGTCGGCAATCCAACCGAGGGGCACTCTCGTGCCGCGCTGGGGGCTTGGGCCGTCGTTGTGGCCGTGATGGTCCCGGCCCTGGTGCTGTGCGTGGTGGGGGCGCGGGTGTGGGCCGGCCGTCCCCATGCGGCCGTGCTGCTCGGTGTGGTGTCAGGTTCGCTGTGGGGAGTTTTCGCCGTTCTCACCAAGGGCTTGGTCGATCATCTCGACCGTGGTCTGTGGGCGGTGCTGGAAATGCCGGAGTTATACGTATGGGCGGCGGTGGCAGTCGCCGCCACCGCCTGGCAGCAGTCGTCGTTTCGGGCCGGATCGTTGGCGGCGTCGCTGCCGACAATGACGGTGACCGAACCCGTCGTGGCCTCGGCGCTGGGAATGGGCGTGCTCGGCGAGACACTGCGGCCCACCGACGGCGGGTGGGTGGTTCTGGTGGCGGCGGTGGTGGCTGTGGTGCTCGCCACCGCGGCCTTGGCTCGTAGTGAGGCCGGCGCTCCAACCACCGCCGCACACCTGTGAAGACAACGGACGTTAGCGTGAGCGTGTGTTAACAGCGATCGCACTGACTCCCTCGGCGCCCGTTCTGGTACCCGAACTCGCCGGGGCCGCAGCCGCAGAGGTCGCGCAGTTCTGCAACGCTGCCTTCACCGCAGCGGCCACGTTGCCGGATCGCTGGATCGTCATCGGTGTCGGAGCCGAGGATCAGAGGATCGGGCCGGACACCCGCGGAACTTTCGCGGGGTACGGCGTCGACGTCCCGGTGGCGCTGTCGCCGGACGCTCCTGTGGCGATCACCGATCTTCCGCTGTGCGCGTTGATCGCCGGTTGGCTGCGCGGCAGGGTGGCCCCGGCAGCCCGGGCACAAGTGCGCGTTTTTGCCGCCGATCTCAATGCCGATGAGGCTCTGGCTCGTGGCCGGGCGCTGCGCTCTGAAATCGATGAGACGGCCGATGCGATCGGAGTTCTGGTGGTGGCCGACGGGGCCAACACCCTCACCCAGAGTGCGCCCGGTGGTTACGACCCCGATGCCGAGCCGGTTCAGACCGCCCTTGACGATGCGCTTGCCGCCGGTGACGACGTCGCGCTGAGACGGCTGCCGAACTCCATCATCGGACGGGTCGCCTATCAGGTGCTCGCCGGTCTCTGCGAAGCGAAATCGCAGGACGCCGAGGAACTTCAGCGGGGCGCGCCGTACGGCGTCGGGTATTTCGTCGGTACTTGGATCCCCAAGGGCACCGGGACTCCCAAGGGCACTGGGACCCCCAAGGGCACTGGGACTCCCAAGGATGCCGGTACTGGGACTCCGGGAGCGTAAGTGTCTCGGCCCATCGCGGTCATCGGCCCCACCGGAACCGGCAAGTCCCAGCTCGCGCTCGCGTTGGCCGAATATCTCGGGGGTGAGATCGTCAACGCCGACGCCATGCAGCAGTACCGCGGCATGGATATCGGCACCGCGAAGGTCTGCAACGCCGACCGCCGGGGCATCCCGCATCACCAACTCGACGTGCTCGACGTGAGCACCACCGCGTCCGTTGCGCGCTATCAGCAGGCGGCCGTCACCGATGTGGAGTCCATCGTCGCGCGCGGAGCGGTGCCGGTCATCGTCGGCGGTTCGATGCTCTACATCCAGTCATTGCTCGATGATTGGGAGTTTCCGGCCACCGACGCAGTAGTGCGAGCCCGATGGGAAGCGCGACTCGACGACATCGGATCGGTTGCTCTGCACAATGACCTTGCTGTCCGGGATCCCGTTGCCGCCGCGGCGATCCTGACCACCGACGGCCGCCGGATCGTGCGTGCGTTGGAGGTGATCGAACTCACCGGACGCCCATTCGCCGCCTCGGCGCCACGTATCGGTGAGCCGCGCTGGGACACCATGATCATCGGACTGGACTGGGACACAGCGACTCTCGACGTCAGACTCCGGGCACGCACCGATGCCATGTTCGACGCCGGACTAGTCGGGGAAGTGAGCATGCTGTTAGACCGCGGTCTGCGCGATGGCGTGACCGCTGCGCGCGCACTGGGCTATGCGCAGGTGATCGAGGCCCTCGACGCCGGCGCGACCGCCGCCGATATCGACCGTGCCCGCGAGTTGACGTTCACCGGTACCCGCCGCTATGTGCGCCGGCAACGCTCATGGTTCCGGCGCGATGCGCGCATCCACTGGCTCGACGGATCGACGACCGGTCTGCTCGAGGCCGCGGTCGCGCACTGGCGTCACGTATCCTGAGCAGGTGATTTTCGCCAAGGGCCACGGCACCGAGAACGATTTCGTGGTGCTGGCCGACTTGCCGGCCCGGCTCAACTTGGCTCCGAAGACAGTGGCTGCACTGTGTGATCGTCACCGCGGTCTCGGTGCTGACGGGGTGCTGCGGGTGACCACCGCGGAGGCCGCCGTCGCCGCCGGTGTGCTGGACCGACTGCCCGCAGGTGTCGGTCCGGGGGACTGGTTCATGGATTACCGCAACGCCGACGGCTCGACAGCGCAGATGTGCGGCAACGGGATGCGGGTGTTCGCGCACTACCTCCGGTCAAGCGGAATGGAGGCACGCGAGGAGTTCGTGATCGGTTCGCTGGCCGGGCCCCGGGAAGTGATCGTGCACCGCGCCGATGACGTCACGGCCGACATCAGCGTCGACATGGGCAGGGCCAGCTTGCTGGGTGCCGGCGCCGCAACCGTCGGCGGGCGATCCTTCTCCGGCATTGCCGTCGATGTCGGCAACCCCCATCTCGCGTGTCTGGATCCTGCGCTCACCGACGACGAACTGGCCGCACTCGATGTCGGCGCTGCCGTCTCGTTCGATCGCGCCCAGTTCCCCGACGGTGTCAATGTCGAGGTGCTGACCGCACCGGTGAGCGGCGCGGTGTCGATGCGAGTGCACGAACGGGGTGTCGGAGAGACCCGATCGTGTGGCACCGGAACAGTCGCGGCCACGCTCGCCGCCCTGATACATCAGGGTGAAAGGACCGGCACGCTGCGGGTCCGCGTTCCCGGCGGCCAGGTCAGTGTCGAGATCACCGACACCACGAGCCTGCTTCGGGGGCCGTCGGTGCTGGTCGCCCGCGGCGAACTCGCCGACGCCTGGTGGGCCGCGCAACGCTGACCCGGTGGGGTTCGACCGGTATTCGGATGCGCGACCTCGCCCGACCGTGACACCATCGATGTTCTATGGCTGATTTCGATGCGACCGCCTCCGGCGCCGAGCCGAGCGTCGGTGAACTGGCGCTAGAGGACCGCGTCGCATTACGTCGGGTGGCGGGGCTGTCCACCGAACTCGCCGACGTCTCCGAAGTCGAGTACCGCCAGTTGCGGCTGGAGCGGGTGGTCCTGGTGGGCGTATGGACCCAGGGCAGCGCCGCTGACGCCGACGCCAGCCTCGCCGAACTCGCCGCCCTGGCCGAGACTGCCGGCTCGGAGGTGCTTGAGGGCATCATCCAGCGCCGAGACAAGCCCGACCCGGCCACCTACATCGGTTCCGGCAAGGCCGCCGAACTGCGTGAGATCGTCACCGCGACTCATGCCGATACCGTCATCTGCGATGGCGAACTGAGCCCGGCTCAGCTCAACGCCCTGGAAAAAGTCGTCAAGGTCAAAGTCGTTGATCGCACCGCGTTGATCCTGGACATCTTCGCCCAGCACGCCACCAGCCGTGAGGGCAAGGCTCAGGTGGAGTTGGCTCAGATGCAATACATGTTGCCGCGACTGCGCGGCTGGGGTGAGTCGATGTCGCGCCAAGGCGGTGGTGCCGGGGGCAGTGGCGGCGGCGTCGGCACCCGCGGTCCCGGTGAGACCAAGATTGAGACCGACCGGCGCCGGATCCGGGAGCGGATGTCGCGCCTGCGCCGCGAGATCAAGGAAATGAAACAGGCCCGCGACACCCGGCGCAGCAAGCGGCTAGGAAGCGACGTGCCCTCTATTGCGATTGTCGGTTATACCAACGCCGGTAAGTCCAGCCTGCTCAACGCTCTGACCGGGGCTGGCGTGCTGGTGGAGAACGCCCTGTTCGCCACGCTCGAGCCCACCACCCGCCGGGGACAATTCGACGACGGCCGACCGGTGGTCCTGACCGACACCGTTGGTTTCGTGCGGCACCTTCCCACTCAACTCATTGAGGCGTTTCGCTCCACCCTGGAGGAAGTCGTCGACGCCGATCTGCTGGTCCACGTCGTTGATGGATCCGATGTCAATCCGATCGCCCAAATCGAGGCGGTGCACACGGTCATCCGTGAGGTGCAGAACGATCACCACGCCGCACCTGCCCCAGAATTGTTGGTGGTCAACAAGATTGATGCCGCAGACGATCTAACACTCGCACAGTTACGCCGGGCGTTACCGGGCGCAGTGTTCGTCTCGGCCCATACCGGCGAGGGGCTGGACCGTCTGCGCACCCGACTGGGCGAGTTGGTCGAACCCCGCGAAACAACGGTCGACGTGACCATTCCGTATGGCCGCGGCGATCTGGTCGCCCGGTTGCACAACGACGGCCGGGTCGATGCCACCGAACACACCGAGCAGGGCACCCGGGTGAAAGCGCGTGTCCCGGCCGCGCTTGCCGCGAGTCTGCGGCCCTATGCAACGGGCTAACCCCTCTGCCTTGGTCGATGACCGCCGCCGGCGGTGGCTTTAGCGCCCAACCATCCGGTTGGTCTATCCTGGTAGCCACGTGTCAACGCACCGTCCCGGAGGTCAACCATGGGCAAGGCCGTCAACTACTCCCGCACACTCTTCGAACCCGAGCACGAGTTGTTCCGGGAGTCCTACCGCGCATTCCTCGACAAGCACGTCGCGCCGTACCACGACCAGTGGGAGAAGGACAAGATTGTCGACCGCGGAGTGTGGCTGGAGGCCGGCAAGCAGGGCTTCCTGAGCATGGCGGTGCCGGAGGAGTACGGCGGCGGAGGTAACCCGGACTTCCGGTACAACACCATCGTTTGCGAGGAGACGGTCGCCGGTGGGTACAGCGGCGTCGGATTCGCTCTGCACAACGACGTCGTCGCGCCCTATCTGCTCGAACTGACCACCAGGGAGCAGAAGGAACGGTGGCTGCCTCAATTCAGCACGGGGGAGATGATCACGGCCATCGCCATGACCGAACCGGGTACCGGCAGCGATCTGCAGGGCATCAAGACTCGCGCGGTCAAGGAGGGTGATCACTACATCCTCAACGGGTCCAAGACGTTCATCACCAACGGGATCAACGCCGACCTGGTTCTGGTGGTCGCCCAAACCAATCCCGACAAGGGCGCGCAGGGGTTCTCGTTACTGGCCGTCGAACGCGGGATGGCCGGGTTCGAGCGCGGCCGGAATCTGGACAAGATCGGCCTCGACGCTCAGGACACCGCGGAACTGTCGTTCACCGACGTGCGGGTGCCCGTTGAGAACCTGATCGGCGAGGAAGGCATGGGCTTCATCTATCTCATGCAGAATCTGCCGCAGGAGCGCATTTCGCTGGCCGTGATGGCGGCTGCCGCACTGGAGTCGGTGCTTGAGGAGACCATCGCCTACGTCACGGAGCGCAAGGCGTTCGGCAAGCCGATCGGTTCCTTCCAGAACAGTCGATTTCTTCTCGCCGAGCTGTCGACCGAAGCCACCGCGGTGCGGATCATGGTCGACGAGTTCATCCGACTGCACCTCGACGGCAAGCTGACCGCGGAGCAGGCCGCAATGGCCAAATGGTGGACGACGGAGGCCCAGGTCCGCCTGGTGGATCGTTGCCTGCAATTGCACGGCGGCTACGGCTACATGCGCGAATACAGTGTGGCGAAGGCATTCCTCGACGCCCGTGTGCAGACCATTTACGGCGGCACCACCGAAATCATGAAGGAGATCGTCGGGCGCAGTCTGGGCCTTTAGTCGCCCGGACGTGACGGTCGATGCAGGCCGTTCCCACTGCTGATTAGACCGATTCCGGATATTTCGGATCAATTCGTTTTCGATCTCGATTTGAATTCCGTCAGCTGAAGTCACCGCGTGTCGTGATTAGCTGGCGCGGATATATGCGACCGTTAAGCGCAATTGACCAGATAGATACTTCGTTATCGAACGCGGGAGACAGTGGATGACGCGGCTTGGAATTGGGCTCAGGTCGACCACCCGGCGCATCGCGCTGGGCGTGGCCGCAACCGCTGCGGCGGCGGTGCTGGTGGCTCCACTCGCGTTGGCCACACCCGAGAGTGACGCCGCTGACGCGATCGGCGCGGCCTGGACGGCTGCCGGCGGCTCCGGATCAGTGGTGGGCAGCCAGGATGGCGACGTCTATGAGGTTGGTGAGGGCTACGGCCAGAAGTTCACCGACGGAAAGATCTTCTTCACCCCGGACACCGGAGCCCACCTGATCGCCGGCGCGATCCTGGACAAGTACGAGTCCCTCGGCGGCCCGGCCGACAGCGACCTAGGCTTCCCGACGATCGACGAGGTCCCGGGCCTGGTAGGCCCGGATAGCCGGGTGAGCACGTTCAGCGCCAGCGACAAACCCGCGGTGTTCTGGACGCCGGAGACCGGCGCCTGGGCGGTGCGCGGTGCTATCAACGCGGGCTGGGACAAGTTGGGCGGTTCGGCGGGAACTCTGGGCGTCCCCGTTGAAGACGAGCGCTACGACGGCGACTTGGTGAGCCAGAGGTTCACCGGGGGCGAACTGACGTGGAATCTCGGCACCCAGACCTTCACCTCAGTACCCGCCGAACTCGCCGAGAGCCTTGCCGGCCTGGAAGTGCCCTCCGACCCCATCACGTTGATGAACCTGGCCTGGCGGGCCAGTGGTGGTCTGGGCGGCCCACTCGGGGCGCGGCAGGGACCGCCGTCGGTGATCGGGGACAATGGTGCAGCTCAGGGCTATGCCGGCGGCAAGGTCTTCTACTCGCCTCAGACCGGCGCCCACGCGGTGACCGGCGCTATCTTGTCAAAATACGAGTCCGAGGGGGGACCCACCGGCGATTTGGGCTATCCGGTGGGAACCGAGTCCGACGGCGGCGTACCCAACGGTCGCACCAGTTCCTTCAGCGCACCCGACCAGCCGGTCATCTTCTGGACGCCCGACACCGGCGCGATCGTCGTCCGTGGTGCGATCAACGCCGCGTGGGCCGAACTCGGCGGTGCCACCGGCACCCTGGGCGTTCCGACGGGCGCGCAGACCGTCTCCGGTGATGAGATCACCCAGAACTTCAGCGGCGGCGAAATCACCTGGAACCAGGCCACCGGGAAGTTCAGTACGTCCCCGGCGGATCTTGCATCGACACTGTCCGGACTTGAACTGCCCGACGCGGTGGCGCAGGCTCCCACCGGGCCGACGTCCGGCGACACCGCCGGCAAGCGCGGCTGGAGTTCGTGGTGGCTGCTGCTGATTCCGCTGGTGCTGCTGCTTGGATCGCTTGCGGCATGGTCGCTCCGGAAGTCCGCGGTCGTTGATCCGGATACCGATGACGGGTTCTTTTCCGTCGGCGCCGATGATGATCCATGGCCCGGGGCACGTCCGGATTCCGGGCGCGACTCCACGTTCAACTGGTCGGCGCCAGCGGACGCCGCCGGGTTCGACAACGACGAGGACGCCATCGACACCGCGCCGACCCGCATCCCCACCGAGGCCGAACTGGAGGGGTTCGACGCGACCGAGCAGTTTGGCGCGGTTGAGGCCTGGGAGGACGACGTTCCTGTCGATTCCGGGCGGCATTCCACCTTCGGGTCCGACGGCGCGTCGTCGATGTGGCAACTCGATCTCGATGAGGTCGGCTGGCCCCGGCATCGGCGCGCCGCACCGGAACCGCCGGAATGGACCGTCGAGGCCGACGAGGCCTCCGTTGAGTTCATCGCCGTCGAAACCGACGTTGAACGGCCTGACCCGGAGCCGTGGCGCCCGGCGATTCACCTGCCCCTAGCCGACCCGTATCAAGCGCCTGAGGGCTACTGGATCAAGGGCAACACCCACTCGGGTCTGTACTACACGCCGGATTCGGCGTTGTACGACAACACCCTCCCAGAGGTGTGGTTCGCCAGCGAGGAACTGGCTCAGGCCAACGGGTTCCTCAAAGCCCCCGAATAAGTCTCGGGTAGGACCGACCTCGTCTTCCGCGTCAGATCTTGCGGATGACGGTGACGACTTTGCCCAACACGGCAGCTTCGTTGCCCGGAATCGGGTCAAAGGCGGGGTTGTGCGGCATCAGCCACACCTGGCCGGCAGTGCGTTTGAAGGTCTTGACCGTCGCCTCGCCGTCGATCATCGCAGCGACGATGTCGCCGTTGTCGGCGACGTTCTGCTGACGAATCACGACCCAGTCGCCATCGCAGATCGCGGCGTCGACCATGGACTCACCGACCACTTTCAGCAGGAACAGCGATCCTTCCCCGACGAGAGCCCTCGGCAGGGGGAAGACGTCCTCGACAGCTTCTTCAGCGAGGATCGGTCCACCTGCGGCGATCCGGCCGAGGACTGGAATGAAGGCGGGTTCGGGCAGTGCGTCCGACCCTTCGACGTCGGTGACCGGCGGCATGGCACTGTCTTCAATGCCGCGTACGTCGACTGCGCGTGGCCGATTGGGGTCGCGGCGCAGGTAGCCCTTGCGTTCCAGGGTGCGCAACTGGTGCGCCACCGATGAGGTGGACGTGAGGCCGACGGCGTCACCGATTTCGCGGATACTCGGGGGATAGCCGCGGCCGGTAACCGAGGCGCGGATGACTTCGAGAATGGTCCGTTGGCGCTCGGTGAGGCCGGTCGCGGCGCGGCGCACGGGCGTGCTGCCCGGAGTTTCAGTGCTGTCTTTCATGACCGCGAATCTAATGGGCCGCGCCGACATTATCAAACATGTGTTCGACAGCGGCGTGTCGCGTCAGTCCCGTGGCGCGGCCCGGCGGTTTTGTCGGTGGCCTGATTTATCGTCGGACACGCTCGCTCAAATGTTCGGAAATCGAACATGTGATCGAGTACAGTTCGAACATCAGAGCGAATAATCGCGGAAGGAGTCAGCATGACAGTCATCGATGATCGGCAGACGGTGGAGTGGTTCGCGGACTGCCCGAGGCCCGGCCGAACCGCTGGCAGAGCCCCGGTGCGGGCTCGGTCCCACCGGCCGGCTGGTTCTCCGCTGCCGGCTCGGCCGGCTGGTTCTCCGCTGCCGGCTCGGCCGGCTCGTGCGGCGCTGCCGGTTCGGCCGGCCGGTGCAGCGCTGCACTATCGCGGCACCGGTGTCGCGGTCTCCCGCGCTCCGCACCCGCGTCGACCGGTCAGCAATGCGGTGACCATCTCATTGGCGGGGCTGGCCGCGCTGATCACACTCTGGCTCGGATCGCTGGCCCAGTTCAGCGGTGAGCGGGCCGCAGCGGCTGTGCGCCCCCCGGATCAGTTGGCCGTGGTTCAGGTTCAGGCCGGCGAAACGCTGCAGCAACTGGCTGAAAGGGTGGCTCCTGGAGCATCGGCCGTGGAGGTTGCCGAGCGGATCCGGGACCTCAACAAGCTCCACTCGGCGGCGGTTGACGCCGGTCAGACGCTCATCGCTCCGGTCGGGTGAGCGGTAGCGGGGTAGGCTCGCTGTCGGTGCGCACGATGGTGTGCGGCGGGAGCAGAGGAGCGGCTATGCACTGTCCGTTCTGCCGCCATCCCGACTCCCGGGTCGTGGACTCCCGGGAGGCTGACGAGGGCCAGGCGATCCGCCGCCGCCGGTCGTGCCCGGAATGCGGTCGCAGATTCACCACCGTCGAGACGGCCGTGTTGGCCGTGGTCAAGCGAAGCGGGGTCACCGAACCCTTCAGTCGTGAGAAGGTGATCAGCGGTGTTCGCCGTGCATGTCAGGGCCGCGATGTCGACGACGACGCCCTCAATCTTCTTGCCCAACAGGTCGAGGACGCGGTGCGCGCCGCCGGTTCTCCCGAGGTTCCCAGCAATGAGGTCGGCCTGGCGATTCTGGGCCCACTGCGGGAACTTGACGAGGTGGCATATCTGAGATTTGCATCGGTTTACCGTTCATTTACCTCGGCCGCCGACTTCGAGCGCGAGATAGAGGCGTTGCGCACCCACCGCCAGGATCGTCAGTCGGGTGAGCCGTCTCTGAGGTCCTCGTCGCGTTGAGCCAGAAAGCGCTCGAACTCCGCCCCCAGTTCCTCTCCGCTGGGCAGATCTTCGTCTCGGGCCAGTAAGGACCGATTCTCCTGCGCGGCGACGAAAGCGTCGTATTGATGCTCCAAAGCATCGACCACCTGGGCCACCTCCGGGGAGGCCTCGACCTGCTCGTCGATTTTGCTCTGGACCGTCTCTGCGGCCTCACCGAGGGCGGCCAACGGAAACTGTAGGGATGCCGATTTTCCGACCTGTTCGAGCAATTTTTCGGCTCCGGCCGGGTAGTCGGTCTGGGCCAGGTAGTGCGGAATGTGGACGGTGAAGCCCACCGCGTCATGACCGTGTTGCGCCATCCGGTACTCCAGCAGATTCGAGACGCTGCTGGGCACTTGAACCTCACCAACCCACGGTTGATGCTCGGCGATCAGTTCGCGGTTGTTGGAGTGCGCAGTCAGCGTCACCGGCCTGGTGTGGGGGACGGCCATCGGAATAGCGCCCATACCTATGGTCTGCCGGACCCCCAGGCGTTCGGCCAGCAGCCGGACCGCGCCAACGAAACGCTCCCACTGTAGATCCGGCTCCAAGCCGGCCAGCAGCAAGAACGGCGTTCCCAGGCTGTCGCGCATCGCGTAAAGGTTGAGTTGAGGTTCCTCATAGGCGGTGAAGTGGTCGGTCTTGAAGGTCATCAAGGGCCTTCGGGAGCGGTAGTCCAGCAGGTCGTCGATGGCGAACGAGGCCACCAATTCGGTGTCGAGGACGCTCTGCAGATGGGCAGCGGCCAGCCGAATGGCGTGGCCGGCGTCGGAGAAACCCTCCAGAGCGTGAATCAACACCGGTCCGCGGCCGTCGGACGACGACAGCTGCGGAGACGGCACCTCAAGTTCATACATCCGCTCGGGACGATGATCGTGGCCGTGCTCGTCGGACATGGGTGACCTCCTCGCTTCCTCCACGCTACGTTGCCCTGTTCTAAGTTGCTCTGCTCTAACGGGTTGCCCCTGCTCGCCCGGATGGCCCCTGCTCTACCGGCCGGCACTGCTCTACGTGTTAGATAACGCGCCGAAGGTGGCGTCCTTTCCCATTCGATCCACAGTCGTGATTTGTTCCACAG
>SXGS01659817.1_pt1 | contig 15788 bp, 14 predicted proteins | sample 3174681 | NCBI WGS metagenome assembly SXGS01 (sample SAMN11356861, study PRJNA531348) | freshwater metagenome | isolation source: freshwater sample F1-80 | place: China: Fuxian Lake, Yuxi | collected 2017-12-25 | reverse complement strand
CTCGGGCGGGGAGCAGCAGATGCTCGCGATGTCTCGCGCCTTGATGACAAAGCCTGATCTGTTGATGCTCGACGAACCATCGCTTGGACTCGCGCCTCTGATCGTCGCGCAGATCTTCGAGATCGTGAAGAAGGTCAACCGCGAGGGCGTAACGATTCTGCTCGTCGAGCAGAACGCCCGCATGGCTTTGGAGATCTCGCATCGCGCTTACGTCGTCGAAACCGGCAAGATCACGCTCGCTGGCTCCGGCCACGAGCTCTTGGACGATCGCCGCGTGATCGACTCGTACCTCGGCGGTCCTTGAGTTCCGGCGGGAGGGGCGCGGAAAGGCGCCCGCAGAAAGGTGCCTGGCACCTTTCCGGGATGCAGCGCTTCTGTAAAAGGAAACTGGTACCTTTTGCGGGTTCCGAAATAAAAAAAGCCTCCCTTTCGGGGAGGCTTTTTCGTTGAACCTACGAGTTCGATTGGTTCGAATTACTGAGTCACTTTAGGCGGAGTCGCGTTGCGGTTTCCGCGCAACTCAATACCCATTTTGCTCTTCAAGACGTCTTGGCACTTAGCGCTTCCGCAGCACTGGCTCATCATCATCGCGCCAACGAGACGCTTTTCGATGTCGCCGCGAGCGATCGAGCCTTTGACTTGCGCGACAGCTTGGTCGGGCTTAGTTGAAGCATCAAACTTCTTCTTAAGGATCTCGAACTTCTCTTTGGAGACGAGAGCCTTGAAGTCATCAGGCTTGCGGCAGGGAGCGTACTTGAACTTACGTCCACCTGCCGGATAAGTGATTGAACCATCCGAGCCGCGAACCATGTTTTCAGACATTCCACCGAACTCTGACGTAGCTGCACCGCAAACGTCGGAAACTGAGAGCGAAGGATTCTTCTCCTTAACGGCCTCTGCAACTGCGTCAGCGTATTCCTTACGCGACTCCACCAAGCGCTTCCCGATTTGTTGACGATCCATCGTAGCGTTGTAAGCGCGTTCATCCGTCGACTGATCCTTGCCGCGAAGCTCAGCCAGCTGCTCGGGCGTGATGCCTTTGCAGTTTCCGCCATTAGCGTCGCAAACGCTGTAGTCCGCACGTTTCACCGATACTACACGCGAAGGAGGAACAATCGTGTTGAAGTGGATCATACAATCGCGGCGCTGAGCTGCGAGCTTGTCCCACTTTTCTTTTTCTTTCTTCGCATCAACACCTTTTGTTTCATAGAGTTTCAAACAGCTGAAGTCGCGTCCGTAAACAGCCTTGCCACCTTTAGCCGTGTTGACCGATTCGATGTAAGTGCGAACAGCTTGCTGCTCTTCTGCAGTTCCGCGAGATTTTGCGAACTCTTCCCAACCTTCTTTACAAGTATCCACGATCGAGGAGTTGTAACGAGTTTGGCAGGCCTGACCGTTCAACGTGAGGGGAACGCGACGCTTTGAATTTCTCGCGCTGCGAACCGTCTTTACGCGACCTTTGTCGTCCGTCACGAACTGGTGATCTGCGCGAGGCTTCATGTTGACGCGCAGAACTTTGCCGTCGATGAGGCCCGCGATCGTGAAATCCGTCTTGCCCCCACCCTGTTTAATCACGACGTCTTTGCCGCCAAGATTTTGCGTAAAGTCGCCGCGAATCCGGTTGCCATCGCAAATGAATGTCTTGTCGCGCATGTTCGGGAAGTAGCCGGCATTTTTGAGATCGTGAGTTCCGAAGAAACCCAGGAATTTGCCGTCAGAATCACCAGCGATCAAATCCTCTGCCTTACCCTGCTTGCCGTCTTCGAGAGCGAAGATGAAAGCCGAGTTCTGGAACTGAAGCTGACGCTTCTTCGCCGCTTCCGCATTTTCACCACGGAGCAAACGGAAAAGCGGGTTCATCGCGACGTCGCCGCCTTCAGTTTCCGATTTATCCATCATGCGCTCGAGGCGACGGAAGACCGAAGCGTCCTTATCCGAATCAACAACGAGTTGACCATTGATGTAAGCGATCGCGGGGTTCTCGTAGTTCATCCACTCGATCTGGTTAATCTCGCCAGTGTTCGAGTTGTAAACTTCGAGGTAGCCCTCTTCGCGAGAGATGTCGTACTCGGGACCAAACGGAACCCAGTTCTTGAACATGCGCTCTAAATAGATTTTGTCTTGTTCGTTCGTCGCTTTTGTCGTGAGGTCTTTTTGGCAAGCCTCAGAAAGCTTCGGGGCGTATAGATCCGCCGGGAAATCGCAAGCCGCCTTCGCCTGCGAAGCGAGAACAAACATGGGCACGAATGCGACGAGCGCTCGTTTCACGATTCACCTCTTCAATGGAATTTCTAATATCGTAACGAGAATTTATTGGGCCGTATAGGTCCAAGTGTGCTTTCCCTAGGCAATACCAACGTCTAGGAAGTTTGCCGTCCGAAGTTTAGACACGTGTCTCTGTGAAGTCGGTTAAACGTCAGATCCGATCCCGACTCCCGCCTCGACCAATGTCCTACTGTTTTGATTTAACTCAAGAATCCTCGTCTCAAAATGAGACAAAGGACTTACCTACCGGCAAGTCCCTCGCTCACGAATCACTAAATCCTATTTATTATCTCTTGAGCTGGATGACCTGCTCGAGAAGTTCGTCCGAAGTCGTGATCGTCTTCGCGTTCGCTTGGAAGCCGCGCTGGTTCTGGATCAGGTTTACGAATTCCATTGCAAGGTCAACCGTCGAGCGCTCGAGAGACTTCGCGAAGAGTTTTCCGCGGCCTGCCGAGTTGGCTTTTCCGATAGCCGGAGTTCCCGAGTCACGAGCTTCCTTGAAACGGTTGTTACCGACTTTGAACATCGCTTCCGGGTTCTCGAACTTCGCGAGAGCGATCTGCGACAAGTCTTGCGCCTGACCGTTCGAGTAGAGCGCCGTCAAGACACCTTCGTCGCTGAACGAGAGGTTCGTGATCGTACCGGCAGCGGCGCCGTCTTGCTTCCAGTTCAAGAGATCGGAATCTTTACCGTACTGCTTGGAACCCGTGAGGCCTTTGCCTTTATCCGTCGTGATCGAATCGCCGAAGTCGATTTTGATCTGCTGGTTCTGGAGAGCACCCTTCGTGAAGTTGAAGGCTGTTTTCGTCGTCGTCTCGGTATCGAGCTTACCGTCAACCGTGTACGTAAGTTTTCCCGAGTAAACTTCCGAGTACTGACCTGGCTTTCCGCCGGTGATTTCTTTTCCGTCGACGAGACCACGAACTTCCCAAGTACGGTCAGCCGTCTTGTTGAAGAACATCGTCATCAAATGTTTGTTACCTTGAGAGTCGTAGATCTCAACGCCCGTCGAGTAGTGCGAAGTGGAGTGAGGATCTTCGAGCTTGAACTGCTTACCTGCTTCAACGCGTGAATCGAGGTTGAGTTCCATGTTCAACGTCTGCGTTGCCCGAGCCGGGATCAGAGCGCGCGGGAACTTAATGTCGCTAAGTTTGTTAACGATGTTCCCTTTTTCGTCAGCTTCGAAACCTTGAACGCGTTGGTTGTCGTTAGTTACGAGGTAACCTTCTTTATCGAAGTGGAAGGAGCCGTCACGAGTGTACGACTCACCGTCCGTTCCGCGGAGGGTAAAGTAACCATCACCCTGAATCGCGAGATCCGTCGCCTTTTCCGTCGTGTCAACGTTACCTTGAGTGAGGATCGGGTTTACCGCTCCGAGCTTCACACCGCGACCGATCTGGTTACCGCCGACGATCCCTTTTAAGCTTTTTGCGATGATATCTTGGAATTCCGCGCGGCTTGCTTTGAAGCCAGTAGTGTTGGCATTTGCGATGTTATCGCCGATGACTCCGAGTGCTTCACCTTGTGCAGCGAGACCCGATACGCCTGTGTAAAGCGATGAGAGAACTCCCATACTAACCCCTCCTAGGTTCGACCACGTCAGTCATTCGGTGGTCTTGGAGGGCCCCCCAAGCGTAGTCGACGCTTGAGACCGGCCCAATTCAGTTTTTCGTCGGCTCGAGCGTCATGCTCTTCGCCATCTTTAGCTTTCAGTTCAGCAACGTTAGATCACGACCGTAGAATCGATGTTCGTGAACACGTTGTCTTTCATCGCCGCTCGGTCCATGACCGTCACGACGGTGTTGTTCTTCACGCTCACGATCAGCGCATTGTCGCCGCTGAGAACAAGCGTATCTTTCGAGCCCTTCGCTGCGGCTTTCGCAACGGCGTTCTCGATGTTCTTCATCTCTTCCGGCTGGAAGCTGATGCCTCGCGAACGCATGCGTTCAACCGCATGGTTGGAGAACTTCAGCTGCTCCAGTCCCTGGAGCCCGCCAACACCTGCTTGAGGTTTGGCTCCGGGAGTTTGCAATCCCGCTTGCTCAAGAGCGCGTTTGAAGTCGATCCCATTTTTGAGAGCGTCGACTCCAGACGAACCCTGGGGACCCTTTCTAAGAGCCTCCACCGGATTCATTGGATTCATACCGGGAAACCCGGTCGCTTTCTCAAGGGCCATCTGACTTCGCTTTCGCCACTTGGCTTAACAGTTGCGAGGACATCGGCACCATATCGATGTTGCCGAAGTTCTCGTCTTCCTCCGCCGGAGGGACAAATTCAGGTTGCCCTTGCGGAGCCTGCGACGCTAGGCCAGAAGAAGAATTTTTATTTAAATTTGTCTGTTGGCCTAGGGAAAGGGCACTCGCTCCTGGCGAACCAGCACCTGCAGCGGGACCAAAACCAGGCAAACCTAAATTGTTTAAAGATCCCGAACGAAGCGGAGTCGCTGGAACACTGTCTTCAGGGCCAGCATCTTCGATCTTCTTCACGTCCGAGAGCCTGATCGTCGCGTTCCCAACAATCAACACAGGTCCTGCAGGCGTGTAATTCAGTCCGGTGATCTTTCCGCCAAACGCCGTCTTCGCGAAAATCTTCCCACCACTCGAGGACTGACCTTCCACCGACAACTTGTAATCGCCTGGGCGAGCCGGCATCCCGTCTTCACCAAGACCATTCCACTCGACCGAATTGTCGCCCTTTTTCATGTTGCCGAACTCGAGCTTGCGGATCACGTTTCCGCCAGCATCCTTCACCGTGACTTTCACCTTCGCCGCATCGTTCATGAGCTCGAAGTTAAAAGCATGCTTCGTGTCGCCAGCAACGCGCGTGAGCTTTGAAGAATCTCCACTCACCTTCTTGCCGATCAACGCGAGTGCTTGGTAGTTCGCTTGCGGAGCTTGCGCGTTTTTCATTTCGCCGAGAGTTGAGTTGATGTTGTTCAACTGTTCAAGCGAAGTGAACTGCGCGAGCTGAGCCGCCATCTCATGGCTCTGCATCGGGTTCGTCGGATCTTGGTGCTTCATCTGGGCGAGCATCAACTTCAAAAACGCATCTTTATCGAGCTGGTTATTGCCCGCAACGCGCATCTTCTTTGATGGATCCACCCAGTTCGGATCCGAAATTTTATTTAGAACATCGCCTACAGATTGTTCGCCGAATGCCGATTGGAAATCGGTTGCGCCGTTAGTTCCACCCGAAAATTCAGATTTTTCAGTCGGAGCTGAGCCACTGCGATTCGAAGGTGTAGTCGCACTTCTTTTAATATCCATCGTGTTCGATTCCTTCTCACGCTACCAGGTTCAAGCGGCTGGAAGCGCCTTGCGACCGAGCGGCACGGGCGCTTTGGGCGCTCGCAATCGCTTCGGGCTCAACACTCGCGCGGCTCTGACCACGGTTATAGGATCTCCAACCCGACTGCTCCATGAAGCCCTGACGGAAGCCCTCGCCATTCTGGCGGAACTGCTGCATGAAATCGCTGGCGTTCTGTCTCGCCTGCTCGCGATTCGCTTCGGAGTTGTTCTGATCCATGTGTTTTTTGATCTCAGCACCCACATCAACTTTCAAGTTCTCAACTTGAAGTTGCTCGGCCGCCAAGCTCGCCTTGAGTTCGCTTAAGCCCTTTTCAAGCAGGCGCTTAGACGCATCGTTTTCCGTGAGCATTTGCACGTTCACTTGACCGTCATCGAGCGTGACCTTCAAACGAACTTGACCGATGCCTTCCGGCTTCAGATCCATCTTGATTTCGCCGCCGCCCTTTTTCAATACGAGCTGCGCTTGACGAATCAGTTCCTGAACGTTGGCTTGCTCATCTTGCGGCGTCGACTGAGGACGACCCAACATCATCGCGGCCGGACCCGTAGCACCTGCTTTGGGTTGGAGCGGAGTTTGCGTCATCGCACCGACTGAGCCGTTGGCGTTGGCAAGCGAGTCACTCTTCGCGTCGGCACGCTCAGAAGCTCGCGAATCATCGCTAGCTTTCATCGCGGTACCGAACGTCGACTCAGGCTTCTGCGGCGCTGTTTTCTCAATCATCTGCGATTGAGCCGATGTGCCAGACTCCGAGTTAAAGCCCGAAGTCGAACCGGAAGCCGAACCTTCAGCTCCCAACATCGTTGCGAGTTCCGCGAGGTTCGTCGCTCCAGCCAAGGCTTCGGCAAAAACATCGCCGGAGTCATCACCTTCGAGTGCGACGTCCTCACCTTCGCCAGCCAAGAGCGGCGTAGCTTCGGGAAGTTCCGCACCTTTCAAATTCTTAGCTTCGGCGTTTTGGCGCATCATCTCGGCAAGCTGCGATTGCATCTGATCAACCGCTTTCTGCGCTTTCAAGGCTTCCGTCGGAGACGAAGCCGCTTGAACCGTGACTTGCGGTGACGAGGTGTCGCGCATCGCGAACGCAGTGTTCAATCCATCAATGGATTGATTCAACTTTCTCAACGTGTCGTCGCGCTTACTCAGAACATCGAAGTTAACGCCGCTATCTAAACCCGCAAGCTTCTCGCCCAAGGCTGCGTCGGCTGTCTCTTGCACCATGCTTTGGTACAACTCTGCCGCACGACCCTGTTGCGCCGTCGTCAAGCCAAGCCCCGCGAGGAACTGACCCATCGACTCTTCAGGCTTTGCGAGGAGCGAAGCTTGATCCATCTGAGTAAACGCCTCGAGGATCTTTTCGGGCGGAATGCCGAGCTCGCTCTGCATCTGACTCATGAAGTCCTGCATCGCTTTCGTGCGCGCGCCCACTTGCTCTTGCTGGAGATCGAGTAACGATTGAAGCGGACTTTTTACGGAGCTTGCAGCACCTTCCGCTTCAACTGAATTGCCCAATGACCCAAGAGTCATCGAGCCGGTAGCTTTCTTAGTTTGGAGTGAAGACGCATCCGAAACGGAATCCATTTCGGTCGACTCAACGGGCTCACTCACGCGGCGCAAAGCCGGCTTGGGAGCCTCACGAAGAGGAATCGAAGAAGCGTCCGCACTTACTGACGACTCATCGTCAGTGTCACGCGTATCTTCGCGGCGACCTGCGTCTGCCGAACGATCGCGGAGCGCGAACTTCTCTTTGCGCTTCATATCCGTCGCGCGACCGTCCGACCGAGATCTTTTCTCGACCGAGCGATCCTCGCTTCTTTGATTGGCTGAATCGCGCTCTTCCGTGCGCTTACCTTCGCGGTCCGCATTCATGCGGAACTCGCGACCAGGCGATGCTTTGCGCTCGGTGCGATCCATGCCCACCAAAGTGTCGGCAAACGCGTCGGCTTGTCCCTTTGGGGACCCGGAACTCTCGTTCCGCAAGCCGCGGTCGTTTCCGCGAGGCATGAAGTCAGGTTTAAGACCAGTGATCAAGTGAATGCCCTCCTTCCATGGATTGGCTGTTCAGTTTTCAGAGACCAACTACTCTTTCTTTTCTGCGCCGTTTTCGGCACTCTCCGACGACGCTGATGCGGAAGCTGGAGATCTTTCGTAACCCGTCATGAGCTCCGAAAGTTTGCGAGCTTTTCTCGCGTCCATCATGTTCATGATTTCCGCTGCATTTTTCTTCTTCATCTTGTCGAGGACCTCGACCGCTAAGTCCTCGTTCAAAGTCTCGATCACTTTCGCCGCTTGCTGCGGCTTCATGTTCGAGTAGAACTGGATGAGCTTGTCGACTTTCTCTTGGTCGGTTGCGACTCTCGACTTCAAGGTCTTCGAAATCTCCGCGCGCGTCGCCTCGAGCGTCTTCAACTTTTCATCCAGCTCGGCCTTACGCTTTTGCAATTCTTCTTCCAACTTCGCGAGCTCGGCTTCGCGCAGGTCGAGTTCTTTTTTTCGTTCGTTCAACTTGCTGAAAAAGCTCAGCTCTTCCGGCGTCCAGCCCTTCGTATTCGGGATTTCTGGAGTCGCTTCAGCGGCTTTCGTCTCGGCGGGATTTGCAGGAGCTTTCTGCCCAGACCCGGCGTTTTTTTCCTCTTTTGCTTGAGCCGGCGCACGCTCGGCGCCCTTCGGCTTTTGCGGTTCCGCTGCATCAGCGTGCCCCAAGAACCCAACCTCGACTTTACTCAAAACTCCGCTCAACGCATCATCGACTAAATCCGCATTCAGGTACCCGACAGCACAGGTGATCAACGCCGCCGTCGCGCAAAGAACCGGATAAAGCGGGAACTTCTTTTTCTTCTTCAACACTTGCTTTTGCTTGCGGCGCATCCGCTCGGCAAGCTCGGCGCGAAGACGATCTTCAGGCGTTACCGCACGTCCAGCGCGAGATTCGGGCTTGAGCTGAAACTTTGCTTTCGCCTCTTCTTTCGGGCGGGGGGCACTACCGCGGACGGACTTCTTTGACGTTAGTCCGCTGGCGCGTTGTGCTTCTTTGAAAAACTTGTCGTAACCGTTCGCCATCCTGGCTCTCCGCTTGCGTCCTGCTTAGCTTAAAACAATCAAAAATCATCAGCGCGTTTGAATCGCGTGACGACAAGTTCATCGTTCTCTTTCAGTTCGTGTTTCTTACGGCGGAGTTTGAAGTCTTCCAACCGCTTTTCTCGAACCTTTTCGAGAGTCTTTCGTTCTTTGGCGGCTTCAACGAGTTCAACTTGGCGCGCTTCCGCAATCGCCAGGAGTTCTCGAATTTCACCGCGTTTTCTTTCGATTCGAATTTTTTGCCCGTTGATGAACTCATCAACTTGCGCAACCGACGCCGCGGGACGTCCCTCGCGCTCCATGCGCGGGACATCTTTCCGAGCTTCATCAACCGCAGCGTAAAGGCCATCTAATTCCTTCGTTGCGCGATCAACGTTCGCTTGCGCTTCGGCCCAAGCTTTTTGAGCTTGGCGTTCGAGCGTACGCTTATGCTCTAAAAGTTTCTCAAGCGTAAAACGGAACTTCATCTGCGCCCTCCGCGGTTAGATGAAACTCCGAGAATCTGCCCCATCCACTGCTCGCAGGTCGCGAGATCCGTCGACTCATCGACTTCTTGACGAAGGTAGTTGATGATTTGCGGATGGAGACGAATCGCTTCATCGATCTCCGCATTGGAACCTGCTTTGTAGGCACCGATGTTGATGAGATCTTCGGCTTCGCGATAAACCGCCAGGTGCCCACGGATCATGCGGGACATCTGCACGTAATCGCGCGAGACGACGTTTCGCATAACCCGGCTCGTACTCGGGAGAACATCGATGGCCGGGAAGTGGCCACGACTCGCAAGTTTTCGATCAAGCACGATGTGACCATCGACGATGGATCGCACGGAATCCCCGATCGGATCATCCATATCGTCACCTTCGACGAGAACCGTATAGAGACCGGTGATACTTCCTTTGTTCTGAAATGCGCCCACCCGCTCCAACATCTTCGGAAGAGCGGCGAAAACGCTCGGAGTATATCCCTTAGATGCGGGCGGCTCGCCGGTACTGAGACCGATTTCACGCTGAGCCATCGCAAAACGCGTAACCGAGTCCATCATGAGGAGAACGTTTTTACCTTGATTACAGAAGTATTCGCTTACAGTTGTCGCGACGTAAGAAGCACGCATCCGGAGAAGCGGGCTTTGATCACTTGTCGCAACAACGATCACCGAACGCGCAAGACCTTCTGGTCCAAGGATCTCTTCGATGAACTCTTTTACTTCGCGTCCGCGCTCCCCGATCATCGCGATGACGTTGATGTCGGAGTTTGAACCACGCGCCATCATACCCATCAAGACAGACTTACCAACGCCTGAGCCGGCCATGATCGCCACCCGTTGGCCACGACCGACCGTCGTTAATCCGTTGATCGCGCGTACACCAAGATCCATGGGTTCGTGAATGTTTTCACGCTCGAGGGGGTTACCCACGGGATTGTAAATCAGACTCTCATCCATCGTGTCGATGGGTCCGAGGCCATCTAAAGGTTCGCCAAGTCCGTTGATCACGCGGCCTAAAAGCTCAGGTCCGACTTTGATTGTCGCCACTTGACGCTCAAGAACGATGCGCGAGCCGAGACCGACTCCACGCATTTCTCCTAAAGGCATGAGAAGAACGTTCCGATCCTTGAATCCAACAACTTCCGCAAGAAATGGCGCAAAGCCTTGCGAAGGATAGACGGCGCAAACGCTCCCGATCGTTGATCCGGGGAGATATCCAGTAATGACTTGGCCAACGACTTGGGTGATCTTGCCGGAGTCCTCGGTCAAATGGATCCGTTCGAGAGCCGCTTCGTAGCGCTCGAGATTCAGATCATAAAGTTCATTGCTAGCATGCGCCGGATCGGACATTACCCCTCACCGTTTCCGCTGCTGACGATGTTGTGAACTTTCGGGAGTTTCTCGGCAACTGAGTTCCAGAGCTTCTCGAGGCGCTGCTCGAGAGTCGCGTTCACATCACCGTAATTTGTCTCTACGATGCAACCACCATTGGTGATGTCGTCGGAGGCTTCAATTTGTGCGCGCTTGATGGAATCGAAGTCTTTGCCAAGCTTCTCTTTCGCCGTCTCGATAAACTCAAAATCGGAATGCGATACGCGAACACGAACATTCTCTTCGCTCTGTGCGCTCTGCACCGCTTGCCTTACGACTTCGAGAACAAGCTCTTGACGCTCGTTCACTTCCGCAAGCACCACTCGCTTAGCCATGTAGTAAATGAGCTTCACGATATGAGTTTCGTTGGAAGCTACGAGATCCACTTTCAAATTCTCAACGGACTGCAAAAGACCTTCGAGATGACGAATCTTTTCCTGCAGCTCGGCTTGGTTTTCCTGAAAGGCTTTTTCGCGACCTTCATCCAAACCGAGCTGGTACGCCTGCTGGTAAGCATCTTCTTGAAGTTCTTTTAGACGAGTCAGGGCTTCGCGTTCGACCTTCTCTTCGATGGAGAGACGTTCGATCTCGGCGATCCCTGTTTGCTCCGCCACGAGGCGATCGATCCGGAAGCTCGACTCTGTTCCCGTGTTGAACGCGACGAAATCCGACGCGCTCGCCGACACGGTCGCAGGAAAACGGCGGGGTGCGTACACCACCGCGACTTTCTCGGCTTCCTCTTTTGTGAGCACTGCTTTCGACATCTAATCCTCTGATCTCTGTACCGCTGGAATCGATTAGACCAAGGCGTCTTCGGAACCGCCGCGCGCGATGAGGATCTTGCCCTCGCCCTCGAGTCGACGGGCGACGTTGACGATTTCCACCTGCGCCGATTCGACGTCGGAGAGACGCGAAGGGCCCATGTTGGAAAGGTCGTCGCGCAGAAGCTGAGCCGCACGTTGCGAGATATTCTTGAAAATCTTGTTCTTGATCTCTTCGTTCGCCGTTTTGAGCGCCAAGAGAAGCTTCTCGTTCGGAACTTCTTTGAGAAGCGTCTGGATGCCCTTGTCGTCGATCTTGACGATGTCTTCGAAGACGAACATGAGCTTACGAATCTCTTCCGCCAAAATCGGGTCGCGCTCTTCAATGCGCGACATGATCGCTTTTTCCGTGTTCTTGTCCATAACGTTGAGCATTTCGGCAACCGGCTGTACGCCACCGAGAGCCGCCTGCTCAACCGTTCCGAGAGTCGCGAGCTCTTCTTTCAGGACGCGATCGACTTCCGCGATCAGCTCAGGTGCAACGTGATCGAGGTTTGCCATCCTGAGAACGACTTCCGCTTGTAGAGCTTCCGGTAAACGCTTTAGAACCTCGCCCTTTTTCTCAGGCTCAAGGTGCGCAAGGATAACCGAAACCGTCTGCGGATGTTCGTGGATCAAGAAGTTCGCAAGCGACTTTGCATCGACGACTTCCAAGCTTTCAAGCGTGGGACGCGAAGACGTTGACACGTTCAAGTGACCAAGAACGCCGCGGGCACGCTCTTCACCGAGAGCGTCGATCACCGTTTCTTTCGAAGTCACGGTGTCTGAGAAAATGTACTCATCCGATTCGCTGATGAGCTCGTAGTACTCTTCGAGAATTTTCTTCGTGACCGAAATCGGCACGATACGGAACTTACCCATCACCGTGAGAAGCTTGCGGATGTCGCCGTCTTCCATGCGCTTAAGAAGCTTCTTGGCCGCATCGGGGCCCAAGTAGTTCATGAGGATCGCCGCTTTTTCGAAGCCTTTGAGGTTGTCGTAATCGATTCCCTCTTGCTTTTGAAGTCTGACGACGTTGCTCATTTATCCGTCCTTCCTAACGAGCCACAAACTAAAGGCGCCGGCTGCCTTTTCTTCATCTTTGTCCATCAAGGACATGATGCGTTCCTTCAGGAGTTCGGATTCAGCCTTGTCGGGATCCAAGGCCTCTTCAAGAACCGGAAGAGCACTCGACATACCAGGGAGCGTGTTATCAACCGACTGAAGCTCCTCGAGCTCTTCGATCGTGCGCGGGAGCATGTCTTCAACTGAATCTTGGAAGCTGTCGGTAATCCAGCGCATGAACGGACGGATCACGATGAAGAAGAACATCGTCAAAGCCATCGCGAGAAGCGCCCACTTCAAGAGAGCGTTCATGAGCTTCTTACGCTCGAGCGTCGTCATGAGACGTTCGCTCTCGGAGAAATCTTCTTTCTGGAACTGGATGTTTTCGATTTTAACCGAGTCACCACGAGCTTCGCTGAAGCCGATCGCGTTTTTCACGATCGCTTCGAACTTCGCGATCTCTTCCGCCGTACGCGGTTGGTAAACTTCCTCTTCGTCGCCTTTATCGTTCTTTTTGAACTGAACGGAACCATCGACCACAACCGCGATCGAGAGACGCTCAAGTCCGCCCGCCGCTTCTTTGATGTTGCGGACCGTTTTGGGAACGGCGAAGTTTTGCTGCTTCAACTCTTTGTTCACGTTCTGATTGAAACCAACGGTTCCGGCATCAGCCGCACCGGGAAGATTCGAGCGCGCCCCAGGAACGCCAACAGGATTCGTGCGGCTGCCGTCGAGCTTTTCTTCTTCCGTCTGCACGGAGAGAAGAGCTGTTTTTTCGGGATCCACCGACTCTTCCACCGTCGAGATGTGACGATGAGCAAGCTGCGCGTTCACGCGCGCGATGACTTTACCTTGCCCCACGACGCGCGAGAGGATGCTTTCGACTCGCTCTTCTACGTCGCGCTCCATTCGCGTTTTCAACTCGGCAATTTGCGCATTGCCGGCCGACATCGGATCGTTCGGCTTCGAGAGGAGTTTACCGCGTGAATCAACGACATTAACTTTGTCGGCATCGAGTCCCTCAACCGCATTGGCGACGAGGAAGGTGATCCCACGAATCTGATCTTCGTGGAGGGTTTTACCAGCGTGAAGTTCCACGACAACGCTTGCCGTGGGGGCTGAGCCTTCTTCGAGGAACGTCTTCTTAGCCGGAAGAGCGAGCATCACCTTCGAGCGCTTAACCGCATCGAGAGTGTTGATCGCGCGCATGAGTTCGCCTTGGAGAGCGCGCTGGTAGTTAATTCGTTGCGAGTAAGACGTCGCGCCAAAATCTTGTTTGTCGAAAAGCTCAAGACCGATCTGGCCCATTTTGCTTGAGCCGACTTCTGCCATGAGGATCATTTGCGACGAGTGAACGAGTTCTTTTGGAACAAGGATCGTCCCGTCGTCGGTCACTTTGAATCGAACGTTCTTCTCTTTGAGTTTTCCGACGATGACGGGTGTCTGATCTGCGGGAACGTTACGGAACAAGGGAACGTAGTCCGTACCTGAAACCATCACGAGCATGAACGCACCGCTCACGAGCACTACGAGGGATGCGACGATCATCGACATCCGCTTAAGCGGCGTGAGGTTCTTATAGAACTCTCGGAACTGAACTATGAGACTGCGAAACAAGCCCTGCAAACTTCAACCCCTCTTCAACCGAGTCCGCAACCCAAAGAACAAACGCGTTCGGAAGACGTCAGACCTGCATTTTCATGACTTCTTGGTACGCTTCGATGATTTTGTTTCGTACCTGCACCATCATGCGGAGTGCGATGTCCGCTTTCTCTGCGGCCATCATCACTTCGGGAATGTTGGTGGTCTTACCCGTAGCGAGCTCTTGCATTTTTTTGTCGGATTCTTTGTGAAGCGTGTTCACTTGCCCAACGGCGTCTTTCAGCGTGTCCGCGAAAGTTTTGGCGCCGGGCTCGTTTGTCTGAAGTGGCTTTTGGAACTGCTCATTGCGCAGCTCACTTGCCGTCTTGCCCGTCTCGAGGAGAGACTGCCCGTTTCGTATCGTCAAACCGTCCATGGTTTGCTTCTTTCTCCGGCGTTTTAACGCTTACGCTCCGGCCGGAATTTTTGGAGCCAATCACACCATCCAAAACCCGTCGCGAATCCTTCGCGCGGCGTTTTTGTGGCTCCTTCCTTTATCTTACCGAAAAACCCTCAACCGAACACTGCATCTAGGACCGGAAATTTCTACCCCGTCTGAAGTCGCCCGCCAAAGTTTTGAACCATAGCCGGCATTCCTCGTGTCTCCTTCAGAGGAGCACTCCGTTAACGGCCGAGCTCAAGCGACGTCATCGCTATGTCTTTGGTCGCATTCATCGCCGACACGTTCGCCTCGTAGGCTCGCGTCGTCATGATCATGTTCGCCATCTCTTCCATCAAGTTGATGTTGGGATAAGCGACAAACCCCTCTTCGTTCGCGTCGGGATGGTCGGGCTCGTACTTCATCATGGGAGCCTTGCGGTCGACCAAGACGTCAGAGACCTGAACACGCGCGACATCTTTCTGCGGCTGCGTTGTCAAAATCTCGCCGAAGCTTTTCGCATCCGGCATCGACTCGAGCACGACGTCCTTCCGGCGGTAAGGTCCACCTTCCGGCGTTCGTGTCGTGTTGATGTTCGCGATGTTGGAGGAGATCGTGTTCATGCGCATGCGCTGAGCGGCCATGCCGCTAGCGCTGACACGCATCCCGGTCAGGATATCCATTAGCTACCTCCGTTGGTCGCGGCGTACTTTAACGCAGCCATCTTCTTGTTGATCAATTGGATGGCTGCTTTGTACATGATGCTGTTCTGCGCGAGTTCCGACATCTCACCCGCGATATCCACGGTGTTGCCGTCGTTATTCACGCTAACGTCGGGGTTTTCGTAGATGTCGGCCTTCACGCGAGAGAGCGCTCCAGGACCCATCGAGAAGTGCGAAGGATCCGAAGCCGACTGACCGCTGATCCCTTCAAGATCGATCGCGCGCGCGAGTGCGTTCTCGAAATCGACTTTCTTAGCCTGATAGCCAGGAGTCTCAGCGTTTGCGATGTTCGACGTGATGACGTTGTTTTTGATCTGACGAAGGTTAACGGAGGCGCCGAGCGCCTTCGTGGTTTTATCGAATAAATCAGCCATCGATCGCCTCCCCCGCCTGACTTTCGTTGTACTCGTGGAGCTTGTTTCTCAACGTGCGGATGCTAATACCAAGCATCTGGGCCGCACGTGTTCGATTGTGATTCGTGTACTCAAGCGTCTTCATGATCAGGCGACGCTCAGCTTCGGAGATCGTCATTCCCGGCGCGAACTCTTCTTGCTCCGTTTTAGGAGCCTCAATTTCGAAACCGTTGATCGCGATCTCTTCGGCGCTGATTTCTTCGCTTTGAGAAATCAAAACAGATCTTTCGATCACGTTTTCGAGTTCGCGCACGTTGCCCG
>SXGS01061965.1_pt1 | contig 15789 bp, 12 predicted proteins | sample 3174681 | NCBI WGS metagenome assembly SXGS01 (sample SAMN11356861, study PRJNA531348) | freshwater metagenome | isolation source: freshwater sample F1-80 | place: China: Fuxian Lake, Yuxi | collected 2017-12-25 | reverse complement strand
AGTGATTCTCTCGTCGTTAACCACGATGAGATTATTTCTCGCCAGAGTCTGCCAACTGCTCAGTCTGATACTCGAGTGTCAGCGCATCAATAACTGGATCTAAATTACCCGCCAATACTTCTTGCAGTTGATGCAATGTGAACCCAATGCGGTGATCGGTCACTCGGCTGTCTTTAAAGTTGTAAGTGCGAATTTTTTCGCCACGCCCACCACCACCGACCTGCGCCTTTCGTTCTGCCGAGGCTCGCGCCTGTAGTTCTTCTTCTTGTCGCTTTAGCAACCGCGCCCGCAAAACTTGCATTGCCCGCAAACGATTTTGCAACTGACTTCTCTCGTCTTGCATCGCCACGACAACACCGCTTGGTCGATGCGTGATTCGCACCGCAGAGTCGGTTGTGTTGACACCTTGACCGCCAGGACCACTGGCTCGATAAACGTCGATCTGCAAATCTTTTTCGTCGATATGCAGCTCAACCTCTTCAGCCTCAGGCAGAACCATGACTGTCGCCGAACTTGTGTGAATTCGCCCCTGGTTTTCAGTCGCCGGCACTCGCTGCACACGATGCGGCCCACCCTCGAACCGCATTCGCGTCCACGCGGTCTCACCCTTGAAAATCATCACAACCTGATTGATGCCGCCTTTTGGCGAAAGATCCAGCGATAGAACCTCGACGCTCCAGTTGTTGCGTGCCGCATATGCCTTGTACATGTCGAACAAGTCGCTGGCGAACAGGTTTGCCTCTTCGCCACCTTCAGCACCGCGAATTTCAACGATGATGTTCTTGCCCGCGTTCAGGTCAGGCGGCAACAACAAAACCTTCAACTCGTCTTCGAGTTTTGCAATCATCGCCGTTGCCGAATTCAACTCGGTTTGCAATTGATCGCGCTCGGCACCACTCGCACCAGCGATCAACTCGCGCGCAGCATCAGCATTGCCCGCCGCAGTTCGATATTTGCGGATGCACTCGACAAGTGGTGTCATCTGTTTATATTTTCGCGACACCTCACGCAATCTGTTTTGATCTTGAAGAACTTCGGGCGTGGCCATACTCGACTCAAGATCCAAGAAATCTCTCTCAATACTTTCGAGTCGTTGAAGCACGGTGATCAGACTATGGCATCAAAGTTGATGTCGCGCTGGCGCGGTCAACACGTCAACGCCAACAAATCGCGCCGGTCGTTGCATTAGCCGTGCGACTCGCTCGATTGCAGGCACAATGTCGCGCGTCGGCATTGCAAAAATCAACTCAGCCGCGCCGTTAATCTGTCCCCGCGCATCAGCGCCAAACGAAACTACATCTGGGTCAACGCCCACGCTGAAAACCACGACCATTTTTTCGCCTTTCGTCGACACACCAAATGCGCAACATGGCACCGTGTCCTTCAAATTCGTGCGCGGCAACGGCGGTTGTGCGGATTGCAGAAACTCGGCGCCGACGAGTTGTGGCGACCGACAGACATAATCACGCAACATTCGTTCGCGCGCCAACTGATTCAACGGATGAACCCCCGCCCCCACAACACGACGCGCCGCAACCTCGGCAATCACTTTGCGCAGACTCTCGGTCGTCGCAGTTTGACCGTGCAGCAGTTTAAAAGTCTCGCGATCATGTGCACCCACGCCGATTTCTAGTTCACTCTCGCCCGAGCCGACCGAGTGCACCACTCGACATACTTCAAGCCCACAAACTTCACCGGCTACGACACCGTGTTCACGCACAACCTCGGCGCCAGCCGACTTAATGAACTCAGCAAACATTTCATCGGCGATGCCCACTTCAAGTTTTTCGACCTGTGTCGGCATCGTAAGTTGCGCCGTACCCGACGAATCAACGGCAAAAACTTCGATTGCAAATTCAAAATAGGTCGCGATGCGTGCCAAATCACCGGCATTTTCATCCGTAAAAAGTTTCAGTGCAGTGGCGTTGTTGCGCAAAGCCCAGATCAACGCCGGACCAAGACTGCGCTCGTGTCGGCTAGTTACGAGAACCCATGCCACATTGTCAGTAACAAGACCGACTGCCTGCCCGAACTCGCTCACTTCGCTTTCAACATGAGCACCCGCAATTGCCCGCAGACGCATTTGCGCCATACGCGACGCATGAGATGAATCGCCCGCTCTAGTCGCCATGACGCAACGAAAACTTACGAGGTCGGTTGTTTGGCGATTTCGGCGAGGAACTCGTCGTTGTTCTTGAAAGTCTTCAAACGATCAATCAACAACTCGAGCCCCGGCGCGGCACTACCTTCGGCGGCAAGACCACTCAACACGCGACGCAACTTCCAGACCATCTGCAACTGCTGACGATTGAACAACAATTCTTCGTGGCGCGTGCTCGATGCATCCACATCGATCGCCGGATAAACGCGTCGCTCGGCAAGTTTGCGATCCAGTCGCAACTCCATGTTGCCTGTGCCCTTGAACTCTTCGAAAATTGCGTCGTCCATACGGCTATTCGTTTCAACGAGTGCAGTCGCCAAAATTGTCAAACTGCCACCCTCCTCAATATTGCGTGCCGCACCAAAAAATTTCTTTGGTGGATACAGCGCGCCAGCATCAATACCACCCGACATAACACGACCGGTCGTCGGCGCTGCAAGGTTGTAGGCGCGCGACAAACGAGTTATTCCATCGAGAATTATCACGACATCTTCACCCATTTCAACCATACGCTTGGCTTTTTCGATCACCAATTCGGCAACATGTGTGTGCTCTTCAGAAGGTCGATCAAAAGTCGATGAAACTACCTCGCCCTTCACGGTGCGTCGCATGTCGGTAACTTCTTCAGGTCGCTCGTCGATCAACAACACGATCAGTTTCACTTCTGGGTGATTCTTTTCGATCGAAGTTGCGATCGTCTTCATCACGGTGGTCTTGCCGGCCTTCGGCGGCGACACGATGATGCCGCGCTGACCCTTGCCGATCGGCGAAATCAAGTCGATGATTCGGGCCGTCATGTTGGCCGGGTCACTGGCAGTCGAGAGTTCTAACTTCTCATCAGGAAACAACGGCGTGAGATCTTCGAACTTCGGCCGTACTTTCATCTTGTCCGCATCAACACCGTTGATCGTGCGAATGTCGATCATGCCCGGGTTCTTCTCGTTTCGCCCAGCAGGACGGCACATTCCGGTTACATGGTCACCTTTGCGCAAGTTAAATTGACGTGTCAGGCGAACCGACACATAGGCATCACCAGGCGAGGCCAGGTATCCGCTCACGCGCAAAAAGCCATAGCCCTCGTCGCGCAAATCTAAATAGCCTGCGACTTCAACCGGATCATTACTAATCGGCTCGTTCTGGTCCGGCACTTCGTTCAATTCGTAACGATCGTCACCCTGTGGGCCTTCGTCACGCGAGTTTCTAAAACCACCGGGTCCACGACGGCGTCGACGGTTGCGATTGCGACCGCCACCATCCTGGTCGTTGTAGTTGCGCTGAAAATTGCGGTCGTTACGCGGACCGCGATCATTGCGATCATTACGGTCGTTACGCGGACCACGATCGTTGCGATCATTGCGGTCGTTGCGATCATTCGCGCGAGAATCACTTTGGTCGCTGACTCTGCGCGCATCAGGCGCAATCGGCGTGCCTTCATGCTCGGCTAGTTCAATTTCCCACTCGGCGAGTGGCTGCCCGTCTGCACCCAGCGCCGGGCCATCTGACTTCTTGGCACTCGGCACAACTGGCTTGGCGGGTGCAACTGGCTTGGCGGGCGCAGTCTGTTCAAGTATCAATTCAATAATCTCTTCTTTTTTCGCACGCGCTGCCGACTTCACGCCGAGCGCCTTTGCGATCGCAACAAGCTGTTCACGATCTTTCGCTTCAAGTGCCGATTGTCCAAGGGCTTCACTAGCCACAATGCCTTCTTTCAGGGAAACAGAATTTTTGTCACCCAACTTGCCGCTAAAACTCAATATGCAGGAGCACAAATCAGATTGCGTTGAAATGCGTCTGCCACGAATTGGCGGCGACTTACTCGGGATTCCGAGCGAGACAAGACTAGCCGAATATCAACTCAATGACAACAATGATGCTACTTACGGCACCCAGCAACAAACGCCTGCACCGCCTGCAAATCGTTGGCCAATGAAACACTGCGCTCGGGGCGACTCATCAGGTCGGCGAGATGCTCGGGCATAACTGGCATCTGCCCGGTCGCCCGTCGCACCGCATCGGGAAACTTCGCGGGGTGTGCAGTGGCCAGCGTAATCATCGGCATATTTTTTGGAAAATCAACGCCCGCACTTTGACGCGCCGCCGACAACCCCACCGCCGTATGTGGGTCAATCAACATCCCTGACTGTTGATACACATCTTGCATCGTGGCCAAAGTTTGTTCGTCGTTACAGCGTCGACCAACGAACACCCCTGAAATCCATTTTTGATAAACACTCGCGGCTACATCAAGTTTCCCTATGGCGCGAAAATTAGTCAATTGCATGGCTGTCGCCAGACCGTCGCGGTTGTTCATTTCAAAAAGCAGTCGCTCGAAATTCGACGACACCTGAATATCCATGCTCGGACTCAAAGTCGGCACTACCTCGTTGGCGATCATTTTCTTCGACTCAAAAAATCGGGTCAAAATGTCGTTCGTGTTAGACGCGACGACAAAACCGTCAATTGAAACGCCTACCTGCTTGGCAATCCAGCCTGCCAAGACATTGCCGAAGTTTCCTGTCGGCACGCTGAAAACGGCCGAACGCCCAAGTTTCTCGGTGGCAGTTATGTAATAGACGACCTGAGCCATCACCCGCACCCAGTTGATCGAATTCACCGCCGATAGTTGATTGGCGTCGCGAAACTTCTGATCGTTGAACATCGCCTTGACCAAATCTTGACAGTCATCAAATGTGCCATCAATCGCCACGGCATGAACGTTCGGCGACATAACTGTCGTCATCTGCCGGCGCTGCACATCACTGACACGATTATTTGGGTACAGCATCACAAGATCGACGTTGCGACACGAAGCCACACCATCAAACGCCGCGCCACCCGTGTCGCCACTGGTCGCACCGACAATCATCACGCGTTCGTTACGTTGCGTCAGAACATGATCAAACAACTTGCCAACAAGTTGAAGCGCCACATCCTTGAACGCCAATGTCGGGCCGTGAAACAATTCAAGTAGATATTCGTTTGGCCCGATCTCAACTAGTGGCGCCACCTCGGGGTGACGAAACGTCGAATAGGCATCCACGCAAAGTTGCTCAAAAACTTGCTGATCAATTTCATCGCCGACGAACGGCGCCATAATGCTTGCCGCACGGTTCGCATAATTGGCAATTGGAGTCCTATCTAGTGTTGGCCAAGTCTCGGGCACATACAGCCCACCATCTCGTGCCAAACCAGCGAGCAGCACGTCACAAAAACCAATCTTTGCTGCTTGACCTCGTGTCGAAATATATTGCATCGTTACGAATTGGCAACAACGCGCAACAACGCACCCACATGCTTCACGACGTCCTGCGACTTGAACTCGCTCAAACAATTTTGCACCGCCGCCTCGTTCGCATCGTGGGTCAAAAACACCAATCGCGCATCTTCGCCGATGCCATCTTGTTCGGCGGCACGAATGCTCACGCCGTTGCGCGCAAACACGCCGGTCACGGCGTGCAACACACCCGGCTTGTCGGTCACTTCAAGTCCGATCATGTATTCGCAGTTCACCGCGCTCATCTCTTGCAACTTCGTCGTTTTGAATGCGCCAAGCAGTGCGTGCGTACCCTTACGCAAGTTAATCGCCGCATCAATCACATCACCAAGAACGGCCGATGCGGTCGGCTCGCCACCGGCGCCTCGTCCATAGAACATCAACGAACCCGACGACTCGCCGTCAACCAACACGGCATTGAAACTTTCACGCACGGCTGCAAGCGGATTGTTCAACGCCACGAGTGCCGGGTGCACGCGAACCGAGACCATCGATGTTGTGGCATCAAGTTCGGCGACACCAAGCAATTTCACCGCATAACCAAACTTGCGGGCGATAGATATATCAGCAGCAGTCAGTTTGCTGATGCCCTCGACGAAGACATCTTCGGCGCGCACCGTTGTGCCAAACGCAATGCTGGCGATAATTGCAATTTTGGCAGCCGCATCATGGCCTTCGACATCGGCAGTTGGGTCGGCTTCGGCAAAACCAAGTTGCTGCGCCTCTGCAAGTGCCACCGAATAATCGGCGCCAACCTCGCTCATTTTGGTCAAAATAAAATTCGTCGTGCCGTTGACGATGCCCATCACCCGCAAAATCGGTTCGCCTCGCAAACTTTCACGCAGCGGTCGAATCAGCGGAATGCCGCCGCACACGGCAGCCTCGAACAACAAATCGGTTGACGCTGCGTCAGCCGCAGCGAAAAGTTCGGCGCCATGTTTTGCCAACAACGCTTTGTTCGCCGTCACAACCGGCTTGCGCTTGCCCAAAGATACAGAAATTAGTTTCAACGCCGGTTCAATGCCGCCCATCAATTCGACAACCAGGTCGACATCGTCAGCCTGCACAACGGCGTGGGGGTCGCCAACCAACACTGCACCCTTTGGCAATTTGTGCTTCTTGGTCGTGTCGCGCACGCAAACTTTTGTCACTTCAAGTCGCACGCCACTGCGCGCCAAAATCTGGTCTGCTTGTTGCGTGACGAGTTTGACGAACGCCGAGCCAACTACACCATGACCAAGCACGCCAAGCCGAACAACCTGTGTTTTGGGCTGCGAGACCATATTTATACGCTATCTGCGATGTCGAGATCAACGAGATCAGCAAATGTTTCGCGACGCACAACAACTCGAGCAACTCCATCGCGCACGAACACAACAGGCGGGCGCGTAACTTTGTTGTAGTTCGACCCCATGCTGTGACCGTAAGCGCCGGTTACTGGTGTGGCCAACACATCACCAACTGCATAACCGCTCGGCAACATCGCATCGTTGATCAATACATCGCCACTCTCACAATGTTTGCCGACAACTCGCGCATGCTCGGTGCGGTCTGCCTCGGCACGCGCCGGCAGAAATGCTTCGTAGCCAGAGTCATACAAAACTGGTCGCGGGTTGTCGCTCATGCCACCATCGACTGCGACATAAGTGCGTATCCCGGGCAAATGCTTGATCGAACCAATTTGATACAGCGTCACCGCCGCGCTCGCCACAATCGCCCGACCCGGCTCAACAAAAACTTTCGTCGGCTTGCGCAACTTCGCCGTCGCCACGGCCAACGACTGCGCCCATTGCGTGATCGTCGGCGCATGTTCAGTTTCGATATATGCCACACCGAGTCCACCGCCCAAAGTCAGTTCTTCAACTTCAAGTTGATTGGCAAAATCAACCATGATCTCGGCAGCCTGCGCGAAGTTTTCTGCCGCGAACACATTTGATCCGATATGACAATGAATGCCCACAAATTCGACGCTCACCGATGATCTCACGCGATCGACCGCGCGTTGCGCGTCGCCATTGCGCAGGTTAAAGCCAAATTTCGAGTCATCTTGACCTGTCGAAACAAATTCGTGCGTATGAACCGCCACACCGGGCGTAATTCGCAGTTGAATCCGCGCACGCTTCGCACCCTTTGCACCGATCGCCTGCAATGCATCCAGCCGATCTAGTTCATCAAAATTGTCGACGACGATGTGCTGCACGCCAGCATCAAGCGCCATCTTCAATTCGTCAGTCGACTTGTTGTTGCCGTGCATCACGCACGCTGAACCAGGCACACCAGCATTCAACGCGACAAACAACTCGCCACCCGTGGCGACATCTAGCAACAAACCTTCTTCGTGCGCCAAACGCGCCATCGCCCCGCACAAAAATGCTTTGGTCGCATAGACAACTCGCTGCCTACCAAATGCGCGAACAGCCTCTTGGCAACGCGCACGCAAATGCGACTCGTCATACACAAATGTCGGAGTACCAAATTTTTCGGCAATCGCAACCAAGTCGCATCCGCCAATTTCAAGATGCCCGAGTGCGCTCGTTGTAGCCGAATCGGGCAACAGATGTTTGGCGACGCGACTCACATCTGCTCCGGCGCTTCAATGCCCAATACGCCAAGACCCGTCTGCATCACACGCGCCGTCAGATCGCAGAGCATCAACCGGCTGTTGCGCTCAGAATCGGTGTCTGCTTTCAACACTGGGCACTGCTCATAAAACGACGAGAAACTTGCCGCCAAGTCGTATAGATACGTGCACAACCGATGCGGGCTGTATTTGTCGATCGTGTCCCACAACGCCGAATCAAACTGCAACACGCGCATCGCCAAAACACGCTCGGCAGCGTGAGCAATGGTTGGCGAGAAATTTCGCACACCCGCACGCTCAATGTTGGCGCGACGAAAAATACTGCATATCCGCGCGTGCGCATATTGCAGGTACGGCGCCGTGTTGCCGTCGAACGAGAGCATTCGATCCCAATCAAATGTGTAGTCCTTGATTCGATCAGTCGAAAGATCTGCGTACTTCACGGCACCAAGGCCGACGATGCGGGCGATGTTTGCTTTGGCCGCATCCGACAACTCTGGGTTTTTTTCACTAACTGCTGCTGCTGCTCGTTCGACGGATTCGGTCAACAGTGCATCGAGTTTCACGGTGTCGCCACTTCGTGTCTTCAACATTTTTTTATCGGCGCCAAGAACATTGCCGAACGAAACATGCACCATTTCTCGCGGAGCCTGCAACCAGCCGGCTTGCTTGGCCACTGCTGACACCATCTGCAAATGTTGCGCCTGTGGTGCACCGACGACATACAGCAACAAGTCTGCGTTGAGTCTTTCGACGCGATCAATCACGCACGCCAAGTCGCTAGTCGCATAGTTGTATCCGCCGTCAGTTTTACGAATGATCAGTGGCAGCGGTTGATTCTCGCGATTCATGAAACCTTCGGCAAATACGACTTCAGCCCCATCGCTTGTCGTCAACATTTTCAATTTGCCCAGCCGTTCGACAACTTGAGGTAACAACTTGTTATACGCACTTTCACCCATCACGTCAGTGTCTTCGAGCAGCACGCCGAGCGTGCGATAAATCATCTGAAAATATCTCGTACTTTCGGCAACGAGAAGTTTCCAGAGTCGCAGTGTTTCTTTGTCGCCATTTTGCAACAACACGACTCGTGCCCTTGACCGTGCCTGAAAATCCTCTGATTCGTCGAACTTTTTTCGCGCACTGCGATAAAACGAATCTAAGTCACCGACAGATAGTTCGTTGGCAGAGTGTGTCTCACCAGAATCGACCAAATGTTCGATCAACATGCCAAACGGTGTTCCCCAGTCGCCAACATGGTTTTCGCGCACGACCGTATTGCCGACAAACGTCAACATCCGCACGAGCGCGTCACCAATCACCGTCGATCGCAAATGTCCAACATGCATCTCTTTGGCCACATTCGGCGCCGAATAATCAATCACGATTTTGCGTGGCTTAGTCGCATTACGCACACCGAGTTTCTCGCTCGCACTCGACGACATCAGTTCACGCGACAAAAATTCGTTCTGAAAAGTCAAATTAATGAACCCCGGCCCCGCCACTTGGGCGTCGCTACAAATATCTTTGAGATCGGCAACTTCAAGCACCTTGGCTGCAACATCGCGCGGTGTCAATCCCATCGCCTTGGCAAGGGCGATCGAACCGTTTACTTGGGCATCGGCGCGATCGCTCGCCCGCACCGCCGTGTCAATGCCAACTGCCGCCGCCCCGCCAACCTTGGCAAAGGCCGCCGCGATGCGCTGCTCAACATAAACGATCGGATCTGCCACCCTTTCATTGTTGCCGAGATCGCCCAACAAAACGCGCCGTATTTAGCGACGCTATTTCTTACGCCGAATTACCGCTCGGGGCAAGCGCGAATGGCCTCGACAATCAGACTAAATGCCGCATCTGAATCAATAGTCTCGAGCACCTTCGTGTTGGCCTTGGCACGCGAAACCACGTGTCGATCATCAATCACGGTCATGCCCCGCGTGATCGCACCGTCAATCTCGACGGCAACATGCCTTTCGCTTGACCCAAAAAACTGCGGATGCGTCAATGCCAGTACAGCGCAGACATCGTGTAGCGGAGCCCCTTCGAAGTCGTCATGCAGTGACTTATACATCTTGCTGAAAAATTCGAGCAGCCCCGCCAACTGCGGGCCAACAACTGCGTGCGCACTTCGCACCATCTCAATTCGCGCAGGCGTCGCCATGATCTGGTGCGTCAAATGCAAACCACTCATCACAATCTTCGCACCCGAATCAAAAACTGCCGACGCCGCCTCTGGGTCGCACCAAATATTAAATTCAGCGGTCGCTGTACGATTGCCAAATCTGCCGCCACCCATCAAAGAAATTCCAGAAATTTTCTCGACGAGATCTGGCGCCACCCGCAACGCCAACGCAATGTTCGTCAACGGCCCAGTCGGCACGAGCCACACGCCGGGGTTCGCCCGCACAGTATCAATAATGAAATGCACGGCATCGGTGCCGTCAGCAGGTCGTGATGGCGCCGAAAAATTTGCGCCGTCCATTCCGCTTTCACCGTGAATATATGCCGCATGAATCGGCTCAGCAACTAAGGGCCGACCAGCACCAGAGTGCAACGGTGTAATCGAACCACAAAGGTCAAGAACTATCCGCGCATTTTTGGTTGTTAGATCAAGCGGTGCGTTTCCCGCCACGGTCGTCACACCCAAAACTTCGGCAAACTTCGACGCGACGATTATCGCGAAAGCATCGTCATGCCCCGGATCACAATCCAACAAAACTTTTACCCGGGTTGCCATTAGTTGCCGAACCTCGAGTTGCTGGTCACCAAAATTTAGGCAACTGGATGGTGACATGCCACGAACTGGCCAGGCGTCACTTCACGCAATTGTGGTTCTTGGTCAGCACAAAGCGCCGACGCCGCCGCACAGCGAGTTCTGAACCGACAGCCCGACGGTGGGTTCATCGGTGATGGCGGCTCGCCCTGCAACAATTCGGTCGCTCTTTGTCGCGTTGGGTCAGCGATCGGCACCGAATTGAGTAATGCTTTCGTGTAATGATGCGCGGGCTTGGCGTACAAAACTTCTGGCGCCGCTACTTCGCAGATCTTGCCCAAATACATCACCATCACGCGATTGCTCACCGCTTTAACAACGGCTAAGTCGTGAGAAATGAAAATCATCGTCAGACCGAAGCGGTCTTTCATGTCTTGCAGCAAATTCAAAATCTGCGCTTGAATACTCACGTCTAGCGCGCTCACAGGCTCGTCACAGATCAACATTCGCGGGTCGAGCGCAAGTGCCCGCGCGATGCTGATGCGCTGACATTGACCGCCCGAAAACTCGTAAGACCGACGATTCAAAACGAGTTCGGGTTCAAGCCCGACATTATTCAGCAAAGTGTTAATCCGTTCGTCGCGCTCGGCTCTTGTGCCACGGTCCCAAATCTCAAGAGGCTCATCAATCAACTGATGCACCGTCATTCGCGGGTCAAGCGACGAAATCGGATCTTGAAAGATCATCTGCATCGAAGTTCGCGCCGATCGAAGGTTCTCTTTTGGCAGTTGTGTTAGATCAGTGCCATCAAATACAACCTCGCCAGAATTCGGTGGTGGTAATTGCAAAACCGCGCGCGCCAAAGTCGTTTTACCGCAGCCGGACTCGCCGACGATCGCCAAAGTTTCGCCCTTGATCACATCGAAACTCAACCCTGAAACAGCCTTCACGATTTTGTCTTTGGAAATTCGAAATTCAACGGTCAAATCTCGCGCGGTCAACACCGCATCAACGGTGTTGCGCAAGTGGGCTGTACCCGAGCCGGCCATTACAACGCCTCTCCAATCGGAAACCAACATCGGTAGAGATGCCCATCGGGATCTCGTTTCAACTCTGGGTGCTCTTCGTGACACTTTTCTTTTGCAAATTTGCAGCGTGGCGCAAAACTGCAACCAGCGCCACGATCGGTTGGGTTTGGAAGTCGACCTTCGATCACATCGAGGCGCGTACCTGATTTGTGATCAATTTTTGGGATTGACTCGAGAAGCGCCTTGGTATACGGCATTCGCATATCTGCAAACAGTTTCGTTGTCGGTGCATATTCGACGATCTCACCCGCATACATAACCGCCACATAGTCGGTGTTGCCCGCTACGACACCCAAGTCATGGGTAACCAGAACCATCGACATCTTCAGGTCTTCGCGCAGTTCACGCAACAATTGCAAAATCTGCGCTTGCACCGTCACATCAAGTGCAGTTGTCGGCTCATCTGCGAAAAGAAGTTTCGGATTGCATGCGATCGCGATTGCAATCATCACACGCTGACGCATACCACCTGACAATTGATATGGAAACGACTTCATAACCGCCGCAGCATTTGGAATGCGCACCAACTCAAGCAATTCTTTGCTTCGTGCCAAAGCATCGGCTTTGCTCATACCGAGTCGCAAACGCAAACCCTCAGAGAGTTGCGAGCCGATCCTGCGCACCGGGTTCAAAGCCGTCATCGGATCTTGAAAAATCATCGCCATGCCCGAGCCAAACAGGTCACGCACTTGCTCTTTAGTCATTGCGGTCAACTCGTGCCCGTCGAACACGACCGTGCCCGAGCGCTTGACATTGCTGCCCTGTAGCAAACCCATCGCGGCACGACACATCACTGTCTTGCCGCTACCAGATTCACCAACGATGCCAACGCTCATGCCCGCAGGTATCTCGATATCAACACCACGCACGGCCTCAAGCGAACCACGGGGTGTGTCGAAATTGATCGACATATCTTTAACACTCAATAGTGAACTCATACCTTCGCCTCACGACTATCGAGTTTTGAGCGCACGACGTCGCCAAGGTGGTTTGTCGAAATTACAGTCAACGCCAGAAAAACCAATGGCACATACAAGACATGTGGTGCATATTCAAGGTCGTTGCGACCGCGCGCGATCATGCCGCCCCAACTCGCCCCATCAGGTATGCCCACCCCCAGAATTGACAACGATGCTTCAGCGATAATTACAACACCCACCGCCAAAAACGCAACAGCAATCAATGCCGGCAAAACATTAGGCACGATGTGTTTCAGAATGATCTTTGAATCTTTCATGCCCATGCTGCGCGCTGCGGTCACGAATTCACGACCAGCCCACGACAACGTCGCACCGCGCGCGATTCGACCCAAAATCGGAATCAGCACAATGGTCAACGACATAACCAACACCATCACTCGGCGCCAAGTTGGCACCGCTTGATTGATGTCAACATTCGTCGCCAGAACCGAAACGAGTGCAAGTGCCAAAACCAAGTTCGGCACCGAAAGACCAACGTTAAAAATCGTCACCATAACTGTGTCGATTTTGCCGCGAAGATACGCCGAGAAAATACCCAAGATGCTGCCAATCAAGCCGCCTAAACCGACTGAAGCAATTGCGATAAAAATCGATATGCGCGTGCCGGCGACGACTGAGGCGAGCATGTCATACCCGTTGCTGTCTGTGCCCAAAATATGCCCACTTGAAAACAAGCCGACTTCAAGGTCATTTTCGTATACGAAACTCCACGGCTTGAACGGCAACAACCAACCGAACAGAACAAAGAACAGCATCAACCCGAGCCAGCCAAACGCAAACCAAGTTGGTTTCGTGAACTTAGGCATTGACCCTCCGATCTCGAGTACGCGGATCAATAAAGCCTGAAGATATGTCAACAACCAAGTTGAAGAACACGTAGAACAACGCGATCACCGCGACCGTTGACTGCATCGCTACATATTGTCTGCCTGCAATTGCCGCAAAAACCTCAAAACCCACGCCGTATGTCGCAAAAATACTCTCTATCACGATTGCCCCACCGATCAAACCGCCCATGCTTAATGCCGCCGAAGTCATCAATGTCACGCTTGACGGACGTAACACATGGCGCCACAGAATCCGGCGATCACTCAAACCTTTCGACGCTGCCATGGTCACATAATCTTCACGCAGGGCGGCGATCATGTCGGCCCGCAAGAGGCGCGTGTAGGTCGTGATTAATCCAACGCTCAAACTGATCACGGGCATGATCATGTATTTGAAATGCTCCCAGACTCCGTCTGCAAGTGGCGCGTACCCCAAAGTTGGCAACCACGCAAGTTTTACACCAATAAAAATTATGAGCAACAAGGCAATCGCAAAATTCGGTATCGACGACAACGCGAACAGCGAATTGCTGATTATCTTGTCAGCCCGACGACCCGCGCGATATGCAGACAACACACCCAGAGGTATGGCGATAGACAAGGCTAAAATTTGGGTGTAAACCATCAACAGCAACGACCGTGGCATCGCAGCTTTCAGGTGATCTGAGACATTTTCAGTTCCACCAGAGAAATAGATCTTGCCGAAGTCGCCTTGCACAAAATTGCCGAGCCATTGCAAGTAGTAGCCGATCGGTCCCTTGTCAAAGCCCAGTTCGGTCCGCAAAATGACGCGTTCTTCTTCGCTGGCAACTGGCAGCAAGATCGTCGCAAGATCAACCGGTATTAATCGCAGCAACAACGACACGCCGAAGGTGACAAGCAAAAGCACAACTAATAGTTGTCCGAGTCTCTGTAACCAAAAACTGATCCTTAACACTGGTTGCCTCGTTTTTAAATGTCTCTAGTTACGGCTCAGGGCAGGCTAGACGAGAACCCATCAAGTCGGCAAATAAACAAAGGGTGATTGCGCAAATGCACAACCACCCTTTGTCAAATTAACTACGAATTACTTTGTTGACCAGACACCTGTCCAGTCGATACCGAAGTTTGTGATCAAACGACGTTGACCACCCGCAGCAAGACCCAACTCTCCAACACCGCCGAGCTTGTTATATGTCACTGTGTATGACAAGAACGCGATGTTTGCAATGTGTGCCTCCTTCTGCAACTGTTCGGTCGCCTGCATGTACAACTTCTTCGCCTTTGCCTTGTTCGGCTCGGCGCGCGCTGCAAACATCAAATTCTCGCTCACTTCATCTTTGAATGATGAAAGGTTCAAGATGCTGTAGAAGATCTGCAGACCGGCCAAGGCTGGTGAGAGTTTGGCTGCACCACGCAAGAAGTGCGTTGGATTGCCACCTGATGTGTCGCTGACCAAGAACGGCAAACTAAATGCGGTTCCTGTTCCTTCCATCAACAGCAACGGCAATAGCTGGAACTGCATCGGGAAGGCTTTTTGAATGGCTTCTGCTGTTGTTACTGACAACAGGTTGACCTTCATTCCGGCTGCTTCAGCCATACTTTTCAGCAACTGCGCGTTGGCAGTCGAGTCTGCTGACGCACTGACATAAGGAAGGCTGAATTCGAGCGCCTTGCCTGTCTCTGCCGTGTATGCAGCAGTAAATTCTTTAGCCTTCTTCAGGTCAAAACCCGCATAGCCCTTCGGGTTGTGCATGATGTTGTTCGGCCCAACGATCGAATCTGGAACAGTGCCTAAACCTTTTTGACGAACCTTCAACCACAGGGCGCGATCTAGCGAGTGCGAGAACGCAAGACGTGCATTCTTGTTGCTGAACGGTGCGATCTTGTGGTTCAACCAAATTGTTGGGTAGTAGTCAGTCGGTGAAGTGATAGTCGTCAGATTCTTGTTTTTTTGCAAGGCAAGAATCTGCTTGGCTTCTGAAGCCGCCGAGAACATTACTGCTGCAAGCGAACCACTCTTCACACCGCTAACGCGTGGTGCTGCATCTGGCAAGAATGTAAATGTGATGCCGTCAAGGTATGGCAACGCACCACCCTTGGCATCTTTACGCCAGTAGTTGTCATTCTTCGCAACAACCAATTCAGTCAACTTGTGCGAAACATATTTGAACGCACCAGTACCT
>SXGS01715079.1_pt1 | contig 15790 bp, 18 predicted proteins | sample 3174681 | NCBI WGS metagenome assembly SXGS01 (sample SAMN11356861, study PRJNA531348) | freshwater metagenome | isolation source: freshwater sample F1-80 | place: China: Fuxian Lake, Yuxi | collected 2017-12-25 | reverse complement strand
TGGTGGCGGCCGATGGTCAGCTGACCCAGCATTTGCCGGCGTTTGAAACGGCCTTGGCCATGGTGACGTTTCATGCTGGTAAGCTATCTAGCCAACCGCTTGCGCCGGCCTTGTCGCAAGAAGCATCGGTCTACCAAGCCTTAACGCTAGGTTTGGCCGATTACGTGGCAAAAAACCGTTTTCCAGGGGTGGTCTTAGGCTTATCGGGTGGGGTGGATTCTGCCTTGACCTTGGCCATTGCGGTCGATGCATTGGGTGCCGACAAAGTGCATGCCGTGTTGATGCCATCGGAATTCACGGCCAAAATCAGCGTGGACGATGCCATCGATATGGCTAAGCGCTTAGGCGTTAAATACAGCATCTTGCCCATAAGCCCATTGTTTGAGGGCTTTAAGGCGACCTTGGCGGCAGAATTTGCCGGGCTCCCATTTGATACCACCGAAGAAAATTTACAAGCCAGAATTCGCGGCATGCTGCTGATGGCCTTGTCGAATAAATTTGGCAGCATGGTGCTCACTACCGGCAACAAAAGTGAGATGGCAGTGGGTTATTGCACCCTGTACGGCGACATGGCGGGTGGCTTTGCCCTGCTCAAAGACGTGTTCAAAACCTTGGTCTATCGCTTGTGTGCTTACCGCAATGGGCTATCGCCTGTCATCCCCGAGCGCATCATTACGCGGCCGCCGTCAGCCGAGTTGCGTGCGGATCAAACGGATCAGGACAGCTTGCCTGACTACGCGGTGTTGGACGCAATTGTGGCCGCCTACGTTGAGCAAGATTTGGGGCGTGCGGACATTTTGGCCATGGGTTTTGCACCGGCAGACGTGACGCGTGTGCTTAAGCTAATCGACAGCAACGAATACAAGCGTAGGCAATCGCCTGTCGGCGTGCGCATTAGCCATAAGAATTTCGGGAAAGACCGGCGCTACCCGATTACCGCTAAACTGGATTTTTAAGGCCTGCTCTAGTAGTATTGAAACGCAAATAGCAATGCACAGACTTAGCTTACAGTTTGATGCGGTCTTTAATGAAAGCAACTATACTAACAACACCTAGACTGATAACACCTATACTGTTAACACCAAGTAACCACCTATTTTATGGAGTTCGACCAGCATGAAAAAAATCGAAGCAATCATTAAGCCATTCAAGTTAGACGAAGTGCGCGAGTCCTTGTCGAGTATCGGTGTGAATGGCCTAACGGTAACAGAGGTAAAAGGCTTTGGTCGACAAAAAGGGCACACGGAACTGTACCGCGGTGCAGAATACGTGGTCGATTTTTTACCTAAAATCAAATTGGAATTGGTGGTGTCGGACGACATCGTTGATTCAGCCATGGAAGCCATCATTAAAGCGGCGCACACTGGCAAGATAGGCGACGGCAAAATCTTTGTCAGTGCTGTTGAGCAAGTGGTGCGTATCCGTACCGGCGAAACCGGCGAAGCTGCCGTTTAGATTGCGCGCTTGACGCAGGATAAAGCTTAAAAGCCTAAAGCCCGCGCAGTCTGATAAAACACAAAGCTTACCAACCAGGCCAGGCCTAATGACCAAGCTAAGGACAGCCACATAAAGCCTAAGCTTTTGGATTCATTTCTAAGCGTGGCAATGGTCGATAAGCAGGGGGTGTAGATGAGCGCAAACAGCATAAAGCTCATGGCTTGCACCCAATCAATCTGACTGGCCATCTGCACCATCAAGGCGTCGCCTTGTAAGCCGTAAATAACCGCTAAAGCCCCCACCACAATTTCTTTGGCAACAAAACCAAATATCAAGGCGATGGCCAATTGGTTGTTGATGCCTAATGGATCGAGCACAGGCGCAAACAAGGCGCCAAGCTGCCCAGCGTAGGTGCCGGCGCTGGCTGGCGGCACATTGCTAGGGAAGTTGGTCAAAGCCCAAACCAGCACCACGCCAATGACGATGAATTTGCTGGCGCGGTTTAAGAAGTGCTTCACTTCCAGCCAACCGCGTAGGACGATTTGCCGTAGGGTAGGAAAACGGTAGGGCGGCAATTCCAATATAAACGGTTCTTTGTTTTTAAATTGGCCTTGAAACAACAGCGCCGTTAAAAACATGGTGACAAAGCTCATGAGGTAAAGGGCGAACAATACCAGCGGTGCCTGGCTGGCGCTAAACAAGGCGGTAATCATGAAAATGAATACTTGCAACCTGGCGGAGCACAGCGACAAGGGTATGACCAGCATGGTGAGCAAGCGCATGGGCCTAGAGCGCATCATGCGCGTGCCCATGAGTGCCGGCACGTTGCAGCCGAAGCCCATCAGCATCATGACAAAGCCGCGCCCATCCAAGCCCATTTTAGCCATGAGGGCATCCATCAAAAATGCAGCGCGCGATAAATAGCCGCTGTCTTCCACCATGGACATGACCAAAAAGAACAGCACAATGATGGGCACGAACGCGGCAACCGTCGCTACACCATTGTATATGCCGTCCAACAGTAAACCGCTAAGCCAGGTTGGGCTGCCGGCAAAAAGCGGTTCCAGCATGCTGCTGCGTAACAGTTGTAGCGCCCACGCTAGCCCATCCTGCAGGGGTTTGCCAGCAGCAAAAATAAACTGAAACAGCACGTACATGGCTAAGAAAAACAGCGGCAAGCCCAACCATTTATGCAGCAAGATTTTATCTAGTTTGTCCGTGCTGCTTTCCGATAGCGTGCTGGGTATGTGCACGTATTTTGCCAGCAGGCTTTCCATCTCTTTTTCAATTTTCTGATCTTCTTCTAAGGCCAGACTAATGCGAGCCGGATCGCTGGCAGTTTGCGCTTGATTAATCACGGCTGCGGCTGCTTGCAATGCTTTGGGTAATCCTTCGCCGTATTTTGCGCTGATTTGCAGCACCGGCATGGCTAGCGATTTTGCTAACTGATCGATGTCTATGCTAATGCCGGCTTTTTTCGCTTCGTCCGACATGTTTAAGGCCAGCACCATGGGGATGTTGAGTTTTTTAATCTGCAATAACAGCGACAATTGTCTATCTATTTGCGAGCTGTTGAGTAAGACTATGGCTAAATCCAAGGGGTTGTTCGCCAAAAAGTGCCGCACGACTTGCTCGTCGTCTGAGAAGCCATGCAAATCGTATATGCCAGGCAAATCAACCAACTCGGCGATGTGGCCTCCCAATAGCACTTTTGCACTCATCAAATCCACGGTAATCCCTGGCCAATTGCCAACCCGTGCGGATGCGCCACTGATGCGGTTGAATAAGGTGGATTTGCCCGTGTTGGGCATGCCTAATAAAGCGATGCGTTTCATGGTTTGTTGGCGAGGCTATCGTTTTGCACGTGTATGCGGGCCGCTTCGGTGTCACGTAGGATGACGTCGGTTGTGCCTAGGCGCACGTGCAAGGGGCCATTAAAATTGGCCCTGCGCATGATGCTTAAGGTCTTGCCTACGCGAAATCCTAAGGCCGATAAACGATGGTATAGCGACTCCTCGGCCTCTATGGCAGAGATGATCGCGTGTTCACCTATGGCTAATTGGGATAAAAGTCGCATTATTTTTCGAGTAATTGATAACCATTCTTATTATGGCACGAATGCCAGTGTGCTGCAATTGCCCGTGAAATCTTGCGGCTAGCAAAAGAAAGGGCTAGTAAGACTAGCCCTTGCTGCTTCATTTATTTACTGATGTCGATTTTGGCTTTAGTGCGTAATTCAGCCATCATCTTTTCTAGGTCACGTTGCTGCAGATTTTTTTGTATGCCGTCTTTTACTTTGTCGTAAGGCAAGGGTTGAGCAGCGCGGCTGTCAATTAACTTGATAACATGCCAACCGAATTGCGTTTGCACGGGGTTGCTAGAAACACTGCCTTTTTGCAGATTAATTGCCACGTCGCTGAACGGTTTCACCATGGAGGCCGGTGAGAACCAACCTAAATCGCCACCTTTTTCTTTGGAACCTGGATCCAAGGATTTTTCTTTGGCTATCTTCGCGAAATCGCCGCCTTTGCCTAACTGCGCAATGATGTCTTTGGCTTCGCCTTCGGTTTTAACCAAGATGTGGCGTGCGCTGTATTCTTTGTCGCCGTAGGCTTTTTTGTATTCTTCGTAAGCGGCCTTGGTTTCGGATTCGCTAATCGGATTCTTTTTCACAAAATCCTGCAAATACATAGAGGTCAATAATTCGCGACGGGATAACTCTTCACGTGCGAGGTAATCCGCTTGTTTATCCAAGCCCAGTTTTTGCGCTTCTTGGTAGACCAATTCCGAATCAATCAATTTGTTAGTGATGGCTTGTTTAACTTGGCCATCCACTTTCTGACCGCGTGCCGTGGCATCCTTGGCAATGTAGTCGTATATGGATTGTTTGATGGCTTTGCCATTGACGGTGGCCAAGGTGTCGGCAGCGTATGCGCTTGGCGCCATGGATAAAATGGCCAGTGCGATCAGGGTAGGGGTGAATTTCATGAAGAATCCTTATGCTATGGGTTTGATTTGAAAGGTTAGTTGTAAATGGTTAGCAGTAATCGTTCGCTTTGATTATAGCTCTTGTGGAGCGATGGCGTTGATGCTTAAGGCGTGAATTTTGTTGGGGATTAAATCAGCCAATTGTTCGTAGACCAAGCGATGGCGCATGACCTGAGACTTTCCCGAAAAGTGCGCGCTGCTAATGCTTAAGCTAAAATGCCCGCTGCCTTGATTGCCAGCATGCCCGACATGCAAGGCGCTGTCGTCTTGTAGGCTTAATGCCTGCGGCTCTAATGCCTGCAAGCGCTGCTTAATAAGTTCGGTTAAATGCATACGCTTAAGCCGGTAAGGTTTTTCTGAACGGTTTGACTGACACGCGAGCGTAAACTTCGGCGCTGACAAAAGGGTCGTTGTTAGCCCATGCTGTGGCCTGCGCTAAATTGGCAAATTCGGCAATGATGAGGCTGCCGGTAAACCCAGCCGGGCCTGGGTCGACGTTATCTATGGCTGGAAACGGACCCGCCAGCAATAAACGACCGGCTTCTTGCAGAGCTTGTAAGCGCGCCAAGTGAGCTGGCCTAGCGGCCATGCGTTTATCTAAACTGTTGGGGGCGTCTTCGGCGACGATGGCATACCACATTATTGACCGTCTCCTTTAGGCTCTTCAATCAGGTAATTTTTCAAGGCCAAACTTTGGCCTATGATGAATACAAACATAATCAAGGTGACGCCAAATAGCTTGAAATTCACCCAGGTGTTTTCATCGAAATTAAAAGCCACGTAGAGGTTTAAAAAGCCCAATGACACTAAAAAAATCACCCAAGCATAATTGAGCCTAGTCCAAATGGCGGCAGGGGCGTCTATCATTTTCCCCATCATTTGTTGGATGTAGTTTTTCTTGAAAAATAAATTGGACAACAAGAGCACCGCAGCCATGATCCAGTAAAGCACGGTGGGTTTCCACATGATGTAGCTTTTGTCGTGCAAAATAAGCGTGATGCCACCCAATACGGCTATGATGACACCGCTGACGATCAGCATTTTTTCTACTTTGCCATGGCGCAGTTTGCTGTAAATGATCTGCCCTAAGGTGGCTAAAATGGCGACTGCCGTGGCAGTAAAAATACCAAAAAACTTAAAGGCAATGAAAAATAAAATGACGGGAAACAGGTCAAACAAAAACTTATTCATGATCGGTGTGGGTTCGCTTTCTAGGCTGCTCGGGGCAAGGAAAAATCAATGATTAACAATGCTTTAGTGTGAGTCGTTATTTTGCTATGATTGATGCTGTGTCGCAAGGCGTATTTTTCTTCCAGCTTTACCCTATTGGCCCTTATTCAATTCGTTCATGCCTTTAAATTTCGATTTACATGCCCACTCTAGTGTGTCCGATGGCTTATTAAGCCCTGCCGATTTGGTGGCTTATGCCGCCGCTAAAGGCGTAGAAGTCTTGGCCTTGACCGATCACGATGACATCAGTGGTTTGCCGGCAGCCCAGGCGGCCGCTCAAACGCACAATATAGCCTTGATTAATGGCGTGGAAATTTCCGTAACATGGAAAAAGCGCACCTTGCACATCGTTGGTTTAAACATAGACCCAAACAACCTTGCCTTGCAAAAAGCCTTAGCTCTAGTGCGCATAGCGCGGGACGAGCGGGCGCAGCAAATGGGTGAGGGCTTGGCGAAAGCCGGCATAGCCGATGCCTACCAAGGCGCGAAACGCTTGGCCAAGCAAAGCATCATTACCCGCGTGCATTTTGCCCGTTACTTGGTGGAGCTGGGTCTGGTGAAGGATACCAAGTCGGTGTTTAAGAAGTATTTAGTGAAAGGCAAACCCGGCTTTGTTGAACACCAATGGATGGACTTGCAGCAAGCGGTTGAGCTCATTACGCAAAGCGGTGGCACGGCGGTGATTGCCCACCCTGGCCGCTACGATTTGGGTTCGGTCAATATGTTGCAATTGCTGCATGAATTTAGAAGTTACGGAGGCGTGGCCATAGAAGTAGTCACCAGTAGCCATACCCCACCGCAATACCAGCAGTTCGCAAAGTTGGCCCACCAATTTAGTCTAAAGTCTTCACAAGGGTCGGACTATCATGGCCCTGGCATAAGCTTCATGGAAATGGGCCGTTTGGCGGACTTGCCCAGCAACTGCGTGCCGGTTTGGCAAGATTGGCCACAGTTTCAATCCATGCAATAGGCGATTTAACATCGATGGTTCATGTCGCAACTGTTTAATATTAATTTAGCCAATCCGCAAGCGCGTTTGATCACCCATACGGCGGAGATATTGCAGGCCGGTGGCGTGATCGCTTATCCCACTGACTCGGGTTACGCTTTAGGCTGCATGATAGGCCACAGCGATGCCCAAGCACGCATACGGCAAATTCGAGCCGCCGATGAGCAGCATTTGTTTACCTTGGTTTGCCGTAATTTAGCCGAGTTAGGCAATTACGCCATAGTCAGTAACAGCCAATTCCGTTTGCTCAAAGCCAACACGCCGGGGGCTTACACCTTTATTTTGAACGCCACGCGTGAAGTGCCGCGTAAACTGCAACACCCCAAACGCAACACCATAGGTTTACGCGTGCCAGCACACGCGGTAGCGCAGGCTATATTGGAAGCCATCAATGCGCCCTTGTTAAGCATGACTTTGTTATTGCCTGATGAGGAAGAGATGCTCACGCAAGCATGGGAAATACGCGAGAAATTAGAACACAGCGTGGACTTGGTGATTGATGTTGGCCACTGCGTGGCCGGCGCCACCTCGGTAATTAATTTAACCCAAGATGTGCCAGAATTAATTCGTGAAGGTTTGGGCGATTTAGGCCCGTTTGGTTTTTAAGAATTAACTTTTTATTTGAGTAATCTACTATATGAATGATTTTTACAATTTATTAAATAACTTGATGGAATTAGCTCCAATGCAAAGAGTTGCTGTGTCAGCTATTCCAATGATATTTGCTATTACAGTGCATGAGGCTGCTCATGGCTATATTGCAAAACAGTTTGGCGACAACACTGCTTATGATTTAGGTAGGATTAGTTTGAATCCACTAAAACATATTGACCTGCTCGGTACGATTGTTATTCCTAGCTTAACTATGTTTTTTGGAGGTATGTTTTTTGGGTGGGCCAAACCGGTGCCTGTTAATTTTGGACGATTGAAGCACCCCAAAAAGGACATGTTGTGGGTTGCAGCTGCGGGGCCAGCGGCTAATTTGATGATGATGGTGTTATGGGTAATCAGCCTAAAATTCAGTTTTCTATTACCAGAAATGTATGTTCAACCATTCGAATTGATGTGTACATCAGGAATCTTGACGAATATTGTATTAATGGTCTTGAATTTGATACCAATTCCACCGCTCGATGGGGGGCGAATTGCTGTTAGCTTATTGCCGTATAAAGCTGCGCTTAGGTATGCGAGAGTAGAGCGCTACGGTTTTATTATATTGATAGTTCTACTATTTACTCATATTCTTGATAAAATCATGTGGCCATTTGTGATGCTGACAATTCAAGCAATAGTTAGTGTGTTTTTTTAAGTTTAATTTTAGGGTTATAAGAAGTATTTAATAAGGTTAATTATGGCAATCGAACGTGTTTTATCTGGCATGCGTCCTACCGGTAATCTGCATTTAGGGCATTACAACGGCGTACTTAAAAATTGGCTTAAATTGCAACACGAGCACGAATGCTTGTTTTTTGTCGCCGATTGGCATGCGCTCACCACCCATTACGACACACCGGAAATCATAGAAGAAAGCGTTTGGGAAATGGTCATCGATTGGTTAGCCGCCGGTGTCGATCCTGCCAGCGCCACCGTGTTCATTCAATCGCGCGTGCCCGAGCACGCTGAATTGCATACCTTGTTGTCCATGATTACCCCATTAAGTTGGTTGGAGCGCGTGCCCACCTACAAAGACCAGCAAGAAAAATTGAGCAGCAAAGATTTGTCTACTTACGGCTTCTTGGGCTACCCTTTGTTGCAGAGTGCGGACATTTTGATCTACAAAGCCACCCAAGTGCCGGTGGGCGAAGATCAAATTCCGCACATTGAATTCACCCGTGAGATCGCCCGTCGCTTTAATCACATTTACGGCAAGGAAGCCGGCTTTGAAGAGAAAGCCGAAGCCGCCATTAAAAAGCTAGGCAACAAACGCGCAGCCTTGTACGAAGAAATGCGCAATGCCTATCAGCAAAGTGGCGATGAAGAAGCCTTGGATGCGGCACGCGCCATGATAGAAGAACAACAAGGCATGAGCATGGGCGATAAAGAGCGCTTGTTGGGTTATTTGGAAGGCGGCGGCAAAATGATATTGTTGGAGCCCGATTACAAATTAACCCCGGCCTCAAAAATGCCAGGATTAGACGGCCAGAAAATGTCTAAGTCTTACAACAACACCATCTCCTTGCGTGAAGACATCGATACGGTGGCCAAGAAAATTAAAACCATGCCTACCGATCCAGCGCGCATACGCCGCACCGATCCAGGTGACCCAGCAAAATGCCCGGTATGGCAATTGCATCTAGTCTATTCAGACCAAAGCACCCAAGATTGGGCGCAAAACGGCTGTAAAACCGCTGGCATAGGCTGCATAGAATGCAAAGGCCCAGTCATAGAGGGCGTTTTGGCTGAATTAAAACCCATACAAGAACGCGCCGCGCAATACGCTGAAGACCCCAGCTTGGTGAAAAACATCGTGGCAGAGGGCTGTGAAAAAGCCCGCAAGTTAGCGCGTGAGACCATGCGCGATGTGCGCGATGCGATGGGCTTGAATTACAGTTAGCCTGCCTCTTGCCGTGATAGACGTTCCGCTCCATGCAAAGATAAAAGGCGAAGCTTTTACCGAGCTACCGCAAAACCTTTACATTCCTCCCGACGCACTGGAAGTCTACTTGAAGTCCTTTGAAGGCCCTTTAGACTTGCTGCTGTATTTAATACGCAAACACAATCTGGACATTCTCGACATCCCCATGGCGGAATTGACTCGCCAGTACATGGTGTACGTGGAAAAAATGCAGGCGATTAAGTTGGAATTGGCCGGCGATTATTTATTGATGTCGGCCATGTTAATCGAGATTAAATCCCGTTACTTGCTGCCCAAACCGGTGGAAATTGAAACCGAACAAGACCCAAGAGCCGATTTGGTGAGGCGCTTGATGGAGTACGAATCCATTAAATTAGCCGCAGAAAACCTAGACGACATGGCCAAGGTGGGCGATGGCATCACGGTCGCCAGCGCTTATTACCAACACATTAGCCAGGTCAAGCCGCCGGAAGTGAGCCTAGACGATTTGACCGAGGCGTGGCGCAATGTCTTGAAGCGCGCCAGCCACTTTAAGCACCACAAAGTCAGCCGTGCTGAATTGTCCGTGCGTGAGCACATGAGCTTGATCCTGCGACAATTGCAAGCCGAACCCATGCTGGAGTTTTGGCAGGTGTTTGATTTGGCCGATGGCATTCCTAAGTTGGTGGTGTGCTTTCTAGCCATATTGGAGTTGGCGCGCGAAGGCTTGTTGCACATCACGCAGCAAGCAGCATTTTCACCCATCTATTTGCAAATCAATCGCCATGACGACTAAGTTACCCGCCAGCATAGCCGACTTAAAACAAGTGCTGGAAGCGGCCTTGTTAACGACCAATCAGCCTTTGTCATTGGATGACATGACGCGCTTGTTTGTTGAGCGGGTAGAGCGCACCAGCTTGCGTATGTTGCTGGATGAATTAAAGCAAGACTGGGCATCGCGCAGCATGGAGTTGGTGCAAGTGGCGACCGGTTACCGCTTTCAAGCGCGTGCGGAATTTGCGCCTTATTTGGCCAGATTAAACCCAGAGCGGCAGCTTAAATACTCGCGTGCCGTGATGGAGACGCTGGCCATCATTGCTTACCGTCAACCGGTAACACGCGGTGACATCGAGCAAATACGCGGCGTGACCATGAACCCGACTATCATGCGTCAATTGCAAGAACGCGATTGGATAGACGTAGTGGGCCAGCGTGACGTGCCTGGGCGACCTTCTTTGTATGCCACTACCAAGCATTTCTTAGATGACTTTAATATCGTGTCCTTGACCGAATTGCCTGCTATGGCGGATTTTGCACAGCAAGAAATCGCTTTTCCTAACGACGACGAAGTGTTTATCAAGACCTAGTCCAGTATTAAACTCGGGTTTGTGCCTGATCTGCGGTAAAATGCCCACTTATTCTGATTAGTTTATTCCTATGGCACGTCCTTTCAAAACCCAACGCGATCCGCAAGCCGCACCCCGTCGGCCTAAAACCAGTTTCACCAAACTGGCGCAGGATGAAAACGCGCCACCCGAACCCACCCAGCGTTTGCATAAATTGCTGGCTTTAGCTGGCTTGGGTTCCCGCCGCGACATGGAAGCCTTAATTGCCAGTGGCCGCGTGACCGTCAACGGCGCGCCCGCGACCACCGGTCAAGGCGTGACCCAGTTTGATGTGGTGCGCTTGGACAGCCGTCCATTGCGCTTGCCCTTTGTCGCTGAATTGCCACAAGTATTGATTTACCACAAACCCGAAGGCGAAATCGTCAGCCAGGATGACCCGGAAGGCCGTGCCAGCGTGTTTGATAAGTTGCCCAAAGTGAAAAACGGCAAATGGATAGCCATAGGCCGATTGGACATGAACACCAGCGGCTTGCTGATATTTACCACCTCGGGTGAATTGGCCAATCGCTTTATGCACCCGCGCTATGAAGTGGAGCGCGAATACGCCGTGCGTATTTTTGGCGAATTGACCGAAGGCCAAATGCTGCAATTGAAAGAAGGCATAGAGTTAGAAGACGGTCCGGCCAATTTTGATAGCATCACTGCTCAGGGCGGCGAGGGTGCCAACCATTGGTATCAAGTGGTGTTGCGCGAGGGCCGTAACCGTGAGGTGAGACGCTTGTTTGAAGCCTTCCAATTGCCGGTCAGTCGCTTGATGCGCGTGCGTTTTGGCCCGGTTAATCTGCCGCCACGCGTGAAGCGCGGCACCATGCTCAAGTTAGAGCAAAAAGAAGTGGTGGGATTGTTAGAGTGGGCCGATTTGCCTGTGCCCAGCGCGCCCTTGCGTCAACTGACCCAGCGTGAGAAATTAAAAGCCACCGCAGTGTTTGTGCCTAAAGTGCGTAAGCAACGCGTCAGTGCCTTGGATAGGCCACCACGCGATCCTTCTAGCCCAGATAAACCGTACCGTGCAAAATCGGACGCGGCCAAGAAGCCTGTCGCAAGAAAAACCGGTCCACGCCGCGTGCGTCAATCCAGTGATTTGGCGGCGCCGGCCATGCAGAAGAAAAGCGATCGCAACCGCGGTCGCGGTTAAGGTTCGCTACTTTACGCTTTAGCCAAGCGCCACAATGAAGTCAGCTCGGCTTTGCGGGCTTCGTGCAGTGGGTCGCTGGCATCCAGCACTTTGTTATGACGTGCTTTGGTGTCTATCTTCTCTAGCACTTTTAAGCCGGCATCACTGATCCACCCTAGCAATTCATCACGGCTTCTTAAACCCAATTGTTCGGCAAAGTCGGACAAGATCAACCAGCCTTCACCTTGCGCACTCAAATGCGCGCTCAAGCCATTTAAATAGCCTTTTAGCATCTTACTTTTTTCATCGTATATGGCCGACTCCAAAGCTGAACTGGGGTGCGCGGGCAACCAGGGTGGGTTGCAGACTATCAAATCGGCCTGACCGTATTCGTCTTTTGGGTAAAGGTCGGCATCCACTAGAGTCACGTTAGGTTTTAGGCCCAGCTTAGTCACGTTTTGCAATGCGCAATCCAATGCGCGGTGCGAGTTGTCGGTGGCGACGATCTTAGCCACGCCGCGGTTAGCCAGTATGGCCGCCAACACGCCGGTGCCGGTGCCTATGTCAAAAGCCAAACGGCAAGGTATGGGTAAGGGCGCGACATCGACTAAATCCAGGTACTCGCCGCGTATCGGTGAGAAAACGCCGTAGCTAGGGTGGATTTTATTGTTGATGACGCTGATGTCGACACCGTTTTTATGCCACTCGTAAGCGCCAACTAAACCCAGTATCTCGCGCAAGGACACCACCATTGAGCCGTGGCTGTTACCGTAGGCATGTTCGCAAGCGGCTTTTACGTCCGGAGCGCGGCGCAGGTGGATGTTGTACCCGACGCTTAACTCGATAACCAGCATGCCTAAGATGCGCGCCTTTTGCGATTGCGCTTGCCTGTGCAAATGAAACGATTGCAGCAGCGTTTCACCGGTTTTCTTGGGTTTTTTGCGTGGTCTGTCTATGCGGCGTGATAAGGCTTGCAGCAGCAGTTTGGCATTTTGAAAATCGCCACGCCATAACAATGCCGTGCCCTCGCAGGCGAGCTTGTAAGCGTCGTCGGCCTTAATGGTGTCGTCCGCCAGTTGTATTTTTTTCGGCACCGGCGCGGCGTTTTCTGAGTGCCATGCACTGGTTTTGGTTTTGCCGGCTTCTTGCCAGCTAATGCTGTTGGAGGTGTTCAAAATGGACGGCCTGCTGTATGTATGAGGTGAGGCTTAACTGCAGCCAAGAGGGCTAATTAACGCAATAAAAAACCTTAAGACAATTGCTCTTTGGTGAGCAAGAAAACAAATTCGGTACCGGATGACACTTCCAGCCAATTGAATACTAAATTCGGGTAGGCCGCCTCTAAGGCGTCCCGGTTGTGGCCGATTTCGACTATCAGTATGCCACCATCATTCAAGTAGTGAGCGGCTTCGGCTAGTAAGGTATGGGTATGGTCTAAACCGTCTGCGCCGCTGCCTAAGGCCAGTTGCGGTTCATTTTGGTACTCTATGGGCAAGGCCGCCATGGACGGGGCATCCACGTAAGGTGGGTTGCTAATAATGAGGTCGTATTTTTTGCCTTTTAAGGCGCTGAACATATCGGATTGGATGGCGCTGATTTGATCTTGCAAGCCGTAGTTAGCTATGTTGATGTTGGCCACGTCTATGGCGTCTTGCGATATGTCGATCACATCGATTGCAGCATTGGGGAAACTGCCCGCTAACAACACGCCCAAGCAGCCACTGCCGGTGCAAATGTCTGCTGCACTTTCTACCATTTCAGGAAATTCTATCCACGGGCTTAAATCGTTGTTGAGTAATTCCGCAATGAATGAGCGTGGTATTAGCACACGCTCGTCCACGTAAAATTTCAAGCCTTGCAACCATGCTTCTTTAAGCAAATAAGCGGTAGGCGTGTGTTGCTTGATGCGCTGATCAATAAACGCCGCCAGCTTGTTGCATTCCTCATTTGTTAGCCTGGCATCAAAGAAGTTATCCAAGGTGTCCATGGGCAAATGCAAGCCGCTCATGACCAACCAGACGGCTTCGTCGTAAGCGTTGTCCGTGCCATGGCCGTAAAAAATATCGGAGGCTTCAAATTGGCTGACGGCATAGCGTACCCAGTCGCGTATGCTCGTTAGTTCAGGTGGTTTTTGTTGTGCGGTCATTATAGGTTTTTCTTTAAAAAACTGTTCACCACAGAGACACGGAGTCACGGAGAAAAGCAAAAATAAGTTCTTGGCATGGTTAAACTATTATCTGCTATTTCAGCTGCGGCAAGCCTGCATCTAGTTGAAGTTTTTCTCTGTGACTCCGTGTCTCTGTGGTGAGTAAGATTTTATCTGTGGCTAAGTAAGAGCTTTTCCATCGTTAACTTATAGGTTTCTTTTAAGGGCTCGATGTCGGCCACCGCCACGCATTCGTTTAGTTTGTGTATGGTGGCGTTGAGTGGGCCAAACTCGATGACTTGCGGGCAGATGTCGGCAATGAATCGCCCATCCGATGTGCCGCCGGTGGTAGACAGTTCTGGTGTGACGCCATAAGCCTGGACTATGGCGCTGCTAATGGCATCGACTAAATTACCGCGTGGCGTGATGTAAGAAGGGGAATGCTCCCACTCCAAATCGTAATCCAATTTATGACTGTCTAATATGGCATGCACGCGCTGGGTCAGACCTGCCTCGGTGCTGCCGGCATTGTTGACTAAGGCGCAATACCTAAAATTAAATAGGATTTCCACTTCGCCCGGCACCACATTGGTCGCCCCGGTGCCGCCATTCATGTTACTGATTTGCCAAGAGGTAGGCGGGAAGTATTCGTTGCCCTCGTCCCACAGCGTTTCCACCATGTCTTTAATGGCCGGAGCGACTAAATGGATGGGGTTTTTAACCAGATGCGGGTAGGCAATGTGGCCTTGCACGCCTTTTACCGTGAGCTTGCCTGACAGCGAGCCACGGCGGCCGTTTTTGATCATGTCGCCGACCACTTTATTGCTGGTCGGCTCGCCGACTATGCAGTAGTCAAACAGCTCGCCGCGAGCCTTTAAGGCCTCCACGACTTTAACGGTGCCGTCTACCGCCACGCCTTCTTCATCCGAGGTGATGAGTAAGCCTATGGAGCCAGGGTGGTTAGGGTTTTCAGCAATGAATTCTTCTATGCTGGTAACGAACGCCGCCAAAGAAGTTTTCATGTCTGCCGCGCCACGCGCATAGAGCATGCCATCCTTGATGGTCGGTTCAAAGGGTGGGGTGTGCCATTTATCCAGCGGGCCGGTCGGCACCACGTCGGTGTGGCCAGCAAAGACCAATAATGGACCGGTTGTGCCGCGACGGGCATACAAATTGTCCACTTGACCTACGCGCATGCGCTCGATTTTGAAACCCAAGGGCTCCAATCTGGCTATCATTTGTTCTTGGCAGCCGGCATCCTCTGGGGTGTTGGATTGGCGTCTTAGCAAGTCTATTGCTAGGCTTAAGGTTTTACTGTGTGTTGTGGTCATAGCAGCGCTTTATAAGTGGCTTCCGTGTAGCCCAAACAGACGATTTTGCCATCCTTGATCAAGACCGGTCGTTTAATCAAGCTGGGTTTGGCCAACATCAATTGTCGGGCTTTAGTGGCATCTTGCACGCTGTCTTTTTCGGCTTCAGTCAAATTGCGCCAAGTAAGGCCGGCGCGATTGATGAGTTTGTCCAAGGCTTGTTGGCTGATCCAATCGCTCAGCAATGCATCGCTGAGGGTGTTTTTTTTAAAGTCGTAAAAGGTGTAGGCGCAAGCATTTTGCTCCAGCCAATCACGGGCTTTTTTAACGGTGCTGCAATTGGGAATGCCGTAAAGTTGCATGCGCGCGTCGGGTTAGATACCGCGTAGCAATTCGTTAATGCCCACTTTACCCAATGTTTTTTCGTCCACTTTTTTAACGATAACGGCGCAGTACAAGCTGTAGCTGCCGTCTTTAGAGGGTAAGTTGCCCGACACCACAACGGAACCAGCAGGGATACGACCGTAGGTCACGCTACCGGTTTCGCGGTCGTAAATTTTGGTTGATTGGCCGATGTAGACGCCCATGGAGATCAC
>SXGS01623460.1_pt1 | contig 15790 bp, 12 predicted proteins | sample 3174681 | NCBI WGS metagenome assembly SXGS01 (sample SAMN11356861, study PRJNA531348) | freshwater metagenome | isolation source: freshwater sample F1-80 | place: China: Fuxian Lake, Yuxi | collected 2017-12-25 | reverse complement strand
TCGGCACCCGAATCCCGACCACAAAGTTCGTGCAGGTACCAGCGGACGAATCGATTGGGACCGTCTTCCGTCCTTGAGTACGGTCCGGGGCGGTAGGCGCGGGAGCTGACACCCCGCTGATTCTCCTCAATGATCCGCTGGTCTTCGTCCGATGTGACCCGCCAGAGGTACATGATTTCTTCCGGATCATAGTCTGTTCCCTCGACCGCATCCGGATGCACCAGCCAGAGGATCTCCTGCAGGGTCAGATCAGCGGCCAGCGGTGTGAATCGATTGACAATCGCATAGTCACAGGGAGCAATCACATACCCACCGGGATGAACCCGGACGCTCGTCAGTCCGCCATCGTTGACCTGAAATCGCCCCATCAGCGGGGCAATCTGGCGTCCATCTCGGCTCTGACTCTGGTGGCCGCTCCCGATCGGGATGCGTGAGGCGGAGGTCAGCGTGCTCGCCATCGGTTTCACGGCCCCGGTGAAATGCCCCAGGGCCTGCGCTGTCGTTTCCCATGCGCGAGCCCGCGCTTCCAGCTCGTCCATTTCCCTGCGATGACCGGTGGACAGCGGCATGCCATGTTCCATGATCGCACAGTACTCCGGATGCGCCGGACCGCAGTGGTAACATTCCGCGAAGTTCTCCAGAACCAGTTTCCAGTTGGCCCTGATTTCCCAGGTCATTCGTCGGCACAGTTTCGCCTGTTGCAGTTCATGCGGCGACAGGAAGGGATCGGTATCGGTCAGAACGGAATCAAACTCAGGCGGCGATTCGTCGCCCACGTAGACATAGATCAGACCATGCCGCACTGTCACGGGACACGAACGCAGTCCGTGCTGCGATCGGTCAAAGTCATCCGGCATGGCGCGGGCGCCGCGCAGGGAACCATCGTGACCGAAGGTCCAGGCATGGTAGGGACAGACGAGCGCCATGGCGTGTCCCGAGGGCTCATAACACACACGCGAACCGCGATGTGTGCAGACGTTGTAGTGCGCGTGAATCTGCTGCTCTTTGTCGCGCACGACAATGATCGACTCACCTGCGATCTCATACAGAAAGTAATCGCCCGGGTCGGGAATCCGGCTGACGTGCCCCGCCAGCAGCCAGTGTCGCCAGAAAACCCGTTCCAGGTCCATCCGGAAGATCGCCGGATCGGTGTAGAACGGCTGATCGAGCGTGTAGCCGTTCTGCCATCGCGCAGCCGCTGCGCTGACCCATTGCGATGTTTCTGCGACTGCCGCTGCACTGCACGGACTGAGATTCATGGCTTCTGGCATCCTCCGACACGGCTGGGACCACCATCAGCAACGACGGTTCTGGTACCGAACACCGGAAACCGGATTCCAGTCGAGATCGCCATCCCTGTCAATCGCCATCCCTGTCAATCGCCATCCCTGTCAATCGCCATCCCTGTCAATCGCCATCCGTGTCAATCGCCACCCTCGCATCGGCCGTGATCCTCGCATCGGCCGCTATTCCGGATTGAGGCAAAGGCAGGCACCAGGAGAATGCCCCCGTTGTGTTTCGGCGATGTCTCGTCCAGCACCTGCCGCCGCGCGCCGGCGATGGCGTGTTTGCGGGAATGCGGTTGGCGGCACGTGCAGTCGTTTCGCCCTGAAAGGCAACGCCGCGAAGGATTTTTGTGAGGATTTTTCCGCGTTCCGGATGCCCCTTCTCCGCGGAACTCGGTGCGGCCGGAGGAACTGTCAGAACTGTCCGAAGCGGAACGACCGACACAATCCGAATTTTCGATGAATGCTCCCGTCGAATTCACCCGATAATTGTGTTCAAGGGGAAGAGGCGGTTTCAGAGACTCCCGCAGCTGCGGACACCTGTCAGCAGTTTCCTGTGGCAGTTCCTGAAAATTGGTGCACAATTTCATGATCAAGGACGGTCGGATGCGACCCAGACTACGTTTGTTCATCGGGGCGGATGAACAGCAGACAGCAACCGTATCGGAACCGGAAGTTTCCATGACGCTGGAAGAACTGACGCGGATTCTGGCCGATGCCATCATCTGGGATCGGAGCTGGCTGCAGGATTTTGCCGACGAGGAGATTCGAGTGTCAGCAGATCTCTTTGAAGTTCTGTCAACATATGGTCACATGCGTCCCAGCGCCTGAGCGCCGCCGTGAAAAGACGGCACCGATGGGGAGTGTCCCGTTTCCCGCTGTCAGCCCATGAATTCTCGTGACGATGCCATCAGAATCTGGAAAGCCGGCGTGGCAGCTGTCGATTCGACGCGCCTGACGGCGAGTCAGATTCGGCTGGACGGCGACTGGCTGGTGGTGTGCGGACGGCGGTTCAGGATGTCGGCACTGCGGCGGATCGAAGTGGTCGGTGCTGGAAAAGCCGGGGCCGGAATGGCTGCGGGAGTCGAACAGGCGCTGGCCAGTTGTCCCTCGAGCTGTCAGATCTCCGGCTGGGTGAACGTGCCTTCGGACTGCGTCAGGGCGCTGACCCGAATTCACCTGCACGCAGCGAGGCCTCCCGGGATCAACGAACCGACGGCTGCGGGAGTGGCAGGAACTGCCGAAATCCTGAGGCGGGTTCAGGAGCTGGGGCCGGACGATCTCTGTCTGACGCTGATTTCCGGAGGCGCCAGTGCCCTGCTCTGCCAGCCCCCGCCAGCGGTGTCGCTGGAACGAAAACTGGCGGTGACGCGTGCTCTGGCCGCAGACGGCGCCCCGATTGATGAGCTGAATCTGGTGCGCACCCAGCTGTCCATGGTCAAGGGCGGACAGCTGGCGGCCGCCTGCCGAGCCGGAACGCTGATCGCTCTCGTGATCTCCGACGTCGTGGGCGACCCTCTTCCAATTATCGGATCCGGACCAACGGTGGCCAGCCCATCAACGGCCCGCGATGCGCTGACAGTGCTGGAACGTCGCGGGCTGCTTGATGGTCGGATTCCGGCCGAGGTCACTGAGTTCCTGCGTGAACAGGCGTTGCGTCAGGCGCAGGATGTGACACAGGGGCGCACGTCAGCTGGTCCGCGATGTGAGGTGCTGAATCAGATTATCGGCAGCAACGCCACTGCCATGGCAGCCGCGAAGGATGAGGCGATCGATCTGGGGTACACCGTCATCATGCTGGGCTCGGACAATCAGGGTGAGGCCGCGGAAGAAGGCCGAAAGCTGTTTCGGCTGATGCGGCAGATGCGATGCCGTGACGCAGCCGCGGAGTCCCCCGGGGTCGCGACAACCAGTGATCGGCTCTGCCTGCTGAGCGGCGGCGAACCAACGGTGAAGCTGGCCCCTGTCAGCGTGCCACGGCTTGGCGGACGGAATCAGGAACTGGTGCTGGCGGCGCTTGCGGAGGCACCCGAGCCGGAAATCTGGCGCGGCCTGACCCTGCTGTCAGGCGGGACGGACGGAGACGACGGCCCGACGGATGCCGCCGGCGCGGTAGCGGATGCGTCGATCGTCCGGACGATGCGTGCGCTGCAGCTGAACCCATCAGAAGCGCTGCGAATCAACAACTCCTGCCCGATCCTCCGTACGCTCGGGGCACTGCTGGTCATCGGTCCCACCCACACGAATGTGATGGACCTGCGAGTCGGTCTGGTGACGGCTCAGGACGACCGCTGACGCTGGTAGATCTCGGCCAGAATATCTTCCACGGATTTGAAGCGACGGCGGGTGGCCATGACGGTCTCGAGGCGGTCGCGTGCATCGGACGGCGAGTGTCCCACGCTGAGCAGGGCCTCGTAAGCCTCGGACATCAGATCGGAAGTGCCTTCTTCACCGGCTGGCACACTGGCGGCGATCATCAGGGCGAACTTGGTCATTTTGCGGCGGAGCTTGGCGATAATTCGTTCGGCCACGGCAGGTCCCACGCCGGGAAGTGTGCTCAGCGTTTTCACGTCCTGTTCCTCAATGGCCTCGGCAACTTCGCGAACCGGACGCACCATTGCGCGCAGCGCCTTTTTCACGCCGACGCCGTCCACGGAACAGAACAGTTCAAAGAACTCCTTTTCCGCGTCGCAGGTGAAGCCCACGATCCTCGGGATGAGTCGACCCTGCTGCGGATTGCCGTCAAGGTATTCAATCGTTCTGAGGCTGATTTCGTCGTTGATTCGGGGCGACAGCTGACGCCGCACCAGGTCAGGTATCAGCACTTCATACTCGAAACCTCCGATGCGAATTGTGGCGGCGACGTCACTGACAGCGACCAGAACGCCCGTAATACGCGTAATCAACAGACACCTCACGCAGGAGAAGAATCAGGCCGCGATTCGGACGGAATGATACAGGCACAGTGCCACTGCCGACGCGTCCGCCACGTCGTTCGGTTCGGGCAGCGCAGCCAGACGCAGCTCAGCCTGGACTGCATGCTGAATCTGCTCCTTGGGCGCCCTGCCACTGCCCGTCAGAAGCCGCTTGATCTGCGTGGCACTGTAATGCACCACCGGAATTCCCGCATCCGCCACAGTCAGCAGGATGGCTCCCCGCGCATGAGCCAGCAACAGTCCGGACCTGAAGTTCCGGGACAATGAAAAAACCTGCTCGATCGCCACGATTCCCGGGGTGAATTCCTGCAGAATCTCCCGCAGTCCGACGCTGATTTCCTGGACGCGAAGGTGCAGCGGACTCTGCGCTGTGGACTGAATGATGCCGCCTTCACGCAGCACCGGCCCGAGCGCCGTGCGCTCGATCACGGCATACCCGGTCCGCTGCAGTCCCGGGTCGATCCCCAGATATCGCAGCTGTTTTGGCATATGGTGGTGAGGCCTCACGGAAAATGGCATGGTCCGCTTCCCTGCATGGTGACACAAGGGACTCAGGCCGGTCCGGTGTGCCACAACAACACCACAGCATCTGCGGACAGACACTCCCCGCGGCCGACCGGCCCCACTTTCTCACCGGACTTGGCTTTGACGTTCACCTCGCCCGGTGTGACGCCCAGCAGGTCCGCCAGGCGCTTCCGAATCTCCGGTTTCCATACCGTCAGCTTCGGCCGTTCAGCGTGAATCGTACAGTCAAGATTCAGAATTCTCCACCCCCGCTGCGCAATGTCCGCCGCGACGATCCGCAGCAGCTCGGCCGAATCGGCTCCTTTCCAGCGATCATCGGTGTCGGGAAACCAGTCGCCGATGTCGCCCAGTCCGGCAGCTCCCAGCAATGCATCGGTGACGGCGTGCAGCAGCACGTCGGCATCGCTGTGTCCCTCCAGCCCGAATCCGGCACCGTCAATCTGGACGCCACCCAGCCTCAGCGGTCGATCAGAAATGATCCGATGAGTATCGTGGCCCTCTCCCGTCCGAATCGGCATTTTCTGCATCTCACAGCCCCATGACCGGCAGGTCCGGCCACCCGTCTGAATCAGAAAGCCGTCGGATTCCGGGCTGCCCCGGATTTCCGCGGAATTTCGGGCAACATCCGGAATCCCGCAGAAAACGCGCGTTGACTCAGATCGATCATGTGTCGTAGTGTCCCGCGGCACTCCGGATCCCGCTCCGGTTTCCGGAGTTCTCGTGCCGCCGAATTTTCGGCTTTCACGACACGTACGATATCTGAGTCCGCGCTGCAGTCCCAGGCTTCAGGCCGCAGCGGGACACCGCTGACTCAGAACCTGTCAGGCAGTGAATTCAGACATGTGCGCGAAGTCTTCCCTGTCACTCCCCGTCCTGGCAACGCTGCTTGTGATCAGCGGCTGCGCCCTGTTTCGATCGGATGGCGATCCCGACGGCATGGATATCACATGGCCGGAACTGCGGAAGAACGCAGGCCCACAGCACGCGGACACAGAGCAATCCGCGTCCCGCGTGCTGAAGGCCGCCATCGTTGAGGCCAATATCGTCCGCCAGCCGGTCAGCGATCCCCGCATCCGCACACTCGTGTGGGAAGGACTGGACGAAAGCGGACTCATGTCTCCGGAAGACCGGCAGCGACTCAATCGGGGCGGGTTTCGCGTGGGAGTCGCCGGTGGATCAATGCCCTGGGCTCTGCAAAGCCTTGCGCGTGATGCCACACAGGTGGCCACATCAGGTTCCGCGGAAACGGATATCGCTGCGCTGGACCATAACTTCCAGCTCCCGGTTGGTCCGACATTCTCCGTGTTCGAACGCGGCGTCACGAGACTGGAGGTCCAGCCCGCTCTCGATCCCGCCGTGATTCCGGTCGATTCCATCGCAGAACTCCAGGGGCTCCAGGATCTGCGGAATCTGCGCTGTGCCGTCGAGGTCACAGTGACAGAGCTGAACTCCGACTGGGCGCTGCTGACGGCCGTGCCGCAGATCTACGCCGGCACAGCCACGACGCGTCTGACCATTCAGGGGAACAACAGCCAGCTGCCCGTACGCCAGAATACAATCCCGCTGTACCAGCATCAGTTCCGCGTCAAACTGCATCGCGGTGAAGTCGCGGTCATCGGTCGCCACGGCGACGATGAGTGGAATGCCGGGCGGCTCTTTTTTCAGCCAGACTCCGGAAGCGCTGCTTCCGAATGCCTGCTGCTGATCCGACTGGCTGACGTCAGCGAAATCCGGGGACGCAGCGATACGTCCGTGGCAATCGGCAAGAAGTACGTCTGGTAGAGCCCGCTCTCCGGTACGCGGCGGTTCAGACCAGGGCCGCGGCCCCGTCAGCCAGGGGAATCCCAACCGTCTGTGGCACCTGCCACGCGACCGTGACGGCCCTGCCGTTTTCCATCGCCCGGATCACCGTCTGCCCGCCAGACTGCCGTGTGGCCTCGCGGTGTCCGCGATCCAGCTCCTGCAGCAGACAGTCGGACGTCTGTGGTTTCCCACCGACGGGTTCGTAATAGATCGCGGCCACGTCACAGCGTACCGGCGCGTCGTTTTCCGAGGCACTGCCGATGTCACGCGCAACCCGCCGCCGAATCTGGTCGGCCAGCAGCACCAGCATGTCCACATTGATGTCCTGCAGCAGGATCAGAAACTGATCGCTCCCGAAACGAATCACACTGTCGCACACTCTGATGGATTGCCTGATTGACTCGGAGAGCTGACGGACCTCCACAGCACCTGCTTCCTCGGCCTGCGGCGACGGAACCCGAGCCCGAGTGGCGAGCGAAACCAGCAGCAGACCCACGGGAATTCGCTGCTTTTCCGCCTGCGCCAGCGCCAGCGGCAGCGCGTGGTTCAGGTAGGCGCGGGTGTAGGCACCCGTTGGCGCGTCGCGCCAGTGATCGCCGGCAGTCTCATCGTCGACCGCCGTACCACGATCCTTCGCAGGTCTGCGGGATCCGGCATTCACCAGCCGCAGCTGGCTGCTGACGGCAATCCGGGCGAGCAGTTCCTGGGCTTCGGCCAGAATCGCTTCACGGGATGCGGTTTGCCCGATGTCCACGGTGAATGCTGCGGCGAATTCGCCGACCCGTGAATCCGCGTCCGCCAGCAGACGACAAACGTCGTTCGGACGAAAGCCGAACACCTGCAGCAGCAATCTTTCGATCTGCTCGCGACTGCAGCTCAGATTTCGGCTGACCTCTTCCAGGTACTCCGCGAAATGCGCCGCTGTAATCAACCCCGCAGCCAGCATCGTCCGCGACGAAAATCGCAGCGGGAACACGCGATGCGCAGCCGCATGATGCACAGCCATCGCCTCGACCATGCTGTCTTCCAGACTCCAGCGCCGGCACAGCTCCGTGCCCACGTCCACATGCGTGAATCCGAAGTACGACTGCTCCAGCTCCAGCTGACTCCGCTCATCCCGAACGTCCAGCACCTGATCCACGTACTCCTCGCGGCACGTCGACAACATCGCCAGGCGACCCACATCCTGCAGCAATCCCGCCAGAAACCAGCTGCCCGGATCCACCCCCCCCTGCTGCCGTTCCGCCAGCACTTCCGCCGCCGCCGCCTGCGTCAGCGTCTCACGCCAGATCTGCTGGTACCACGGTCGCAGACTGATCGATTTTCGCTCCTGATACTCCGCCAGACTGAATCCCAGAACCAGCGCACGAACCATCGTACTCCCCAGTCTGGGTACGGCCGATTCAATCGAAGTCGCGCGACAGCGCATCCCGAGCAGCGCGGAATTGGCGGTCTTGAGAACCCGACCGGCAATCGCCGGATCCATGCGAATCACAGCGGCCAGCTCATTGAAGTCAGGATCCGGTCTCCGCGAAACCTCGACGACCCTCAGGGCCACCTCCGGAAGACTGGGCAGCCGATCTGATGCAAGGATGGTCTCAAGCGATGATGGCACAGTTCTCTCCCGCAGACCGCCAGGGCGGTCAACCGCTGCTGATTCCGTCGACATCTCTCAGGATCAGCCGAAAAACCAGCTGGCTAAATAATCGGGTCAGGAAAACGCAGCATTCCTGACCCGAATCACACTGTTGCGTGACCGCAGCCTGAGATCAATCTGCCCTGCGGCCCGCAGCTCTGCTGCATGAATTCATCGGCCGCCTGGATGACTGATCAACCGGGATGGATTCCGAACTGGGCGGATTGTTCGGCCGATGCTTTCCTGAGTCTGTGCCAGCTGACTGCCTGGCTGGTCCTTGACCTCTGGCGCCGGTCACAGCGCAACGTGCAGAAAGCCTGGCTCATGTAACAGTGACCGGACCTTTCCCCGCCACTGCCACAGGCCGATTTGCCGGATCTTTTCCGCGCAACACGCCCTCTTCCGCGCAAACCACATAACCGATCATGCCGGTCACCCCATTCGCTCGAGTTACTCCATTCATTCCGGCAGATCGCCGCCTGACGGTACAAAAAACAAGATCACTGCACAGGCGTACCCATCCAGGATCCTCGGCAGGCGGCCGGTTTTCTGGTCTTGGCCTGGAACTCCGGTTGGATGTAGCATGCCGTGAGTAAATTCTGGCGGACTGCAACTCGGGCTCTGTCTGGTGCCATGCCTCGCGTCACAATGCTGCTTTCGGTTGTCTTGTTCTGTGCCGGTCTGATGGGCTGTGTGCATCGTCGCGTCACGATCAATTCCGAGCCACCGGGAGCGCTGGTCAGAATCGATGGCCGGGACATTGGCTATACCCCGGCATCACTGGATTTCACCTGGTATGGGACTCGGGAAGTGCAGTTGCTGAAGGACGGCTTCGAGACGCGCACGGAGTTTCTCGATCTGCGGGCGCCCTGGTACCAGAAATTTCCGCTGGACTTTTTCAGCGACAATCTGCTGGGTCGGCACATCTCCGACCACCGCGATTTCCGCTTTGAGCTGCAGCCGAAGCAGTCGGATGTCTCAACCGACGTGATGCAGCGTGGACGCTCACTGCGCAGCGAGGCGCTTCACGGACGCTAGTCGGCAGGCACCGACTTCAGTGGCGAGTCTGCCTGTGATTCCGCCCTGCGGCTGCGGACCGGACAGCAATCCGGCCAACTCAGGTCAAGATCCAGGTGGCGCGGCGGATTCGAATTTCGTGGACAGGGCAGAGTTCTGGTTTGAGTTGTTGCACCGGCAGCGGATTCCCTCTAACCTGCACGTATTCGCGGTGTCCAGGTGTCCGCCGCTGTTGCTGTCTGAATCTGCCGTGCTGGAATACGAGGTGGGTCGTGAAGTTTACCGGAGCGCTGCTGTGTGCGTTGATGTTATCGGGGCTGGCCGTGGCTCAGCAGGAATTGTCAGAGGCCGACAAGCAGCTGATCGAAGCCATTCGGGCGGCGGGCGGTCAGGCGATGCAGGTGGCCCGGAACGACGCGCGACTGAACGTCGCGTTTCATCTGTCGGACAAGGAGATCGGTGACGATGTCCTGGCCGTACTCGCGAATTCTCAGTCCATTCATGAACTGAATCTGCGGGGCACGAAGATCACCGATGCCGGACTGGCACATGTGGCCGGCCTGAAGGGACTGGTTCGTCTGCACCTCGAGCGGACGGCTGTGACAGATGCCGGACTACCACACCTGGCCGCGCTGGAGAATCTCGAATACCTGAATCTCTACGACACAAAGATCACCGATGCCGGACTGGAGTCGCTGAAAGGACTCACGAAGCTGCGCAAGCTGTTTGTTTATCAGACGGGCGTCACGGAGGCCGGTCAGGAGCCGCTGAAGGCCGCGATTCCCGAAATCGAACTCGTGCCGGATTTCAAGCGGGACCGCGAACGAGAGAAAGTCGAGACGATTCGCTCAGCGGAAGACGCAGCGAAGGAAGTTGAGGAAATTGCCGCAAAGATCCCGGAACAGACGAAGGCCGCCGAAGACGCCGTGGCGGCGAAGGATGCCGCTGCCCGCCGGCAGGAACTGAGCCAGGCATCAGCGGACAGTGCGGCCAAAGTGCTCGAGGCGCAGACGGCGAACCTGGAAGTTCTTACCAAACTGCTGAACGAAACCAAAGCCAACACCGCTGCTGCCAAAGAAGTGCTTGAAGCGGCAGAAAAATCCGTAGCCGAAGCCACCGCCGACGTGGAAAAAGCGCTGGCAAAGGTCGAGCCCGCGAAGAAAGCCGCCGAGGAAGCCAAGAAAGCGGCCGAAGAAGCGGTCAAGAAATCCGATGAAGCAGCCAAGGCCGTCGAAGAACTGAAGAAGAAACAGGAAGAAACGATCAAGAAGGCGGCTGATCTCAAGCAGAAAGCAGAGGAACTGCAGAAGCAGTAGAGCCGCGGGGTGCCACCCGATCTCCGATCCGTCGACGAACGAGCCCGGCTTCCTGTCAGGAAGGCCGGGCTTTCTCTTTTGTCATGACATTTCGGACAGGACTCACTTCAGCTTCGCGACCGTTTCCAGGATCGACTTGCTGTCGTCAGCCGCGACGACCGACGTGTTCTTCGCCGCGATCTTTCCATTCCGGTCGATGACGAACGTCCATCGCTTCGGAGTGAGACTGCGGGTCAGAATCTCTTCCTTGCCGTCAATCGTGGCCTTGACCGATTTCTCTTCGCGCGTGAGCGGCACGCCAAACGCCTCAGCCACGCTGCCTTCCGTATCGGCCAGCAACGGGAAGTTCAGGTTGTGGGCTTTGCGAAATAACTGGTGATTCCGGACAGAGTCGCCGCTGACGCCGACCACGGTAACGCCTTTCTCGGCCAGCTTCGCGGCATCATCACGAAAAGCACACGCCTGTTTGGTGCAGCCCCCGGTCATGTCAGCCGGGTAAAAGTAGACGACCAGAATTTTCTTGCCGACGTAATCCGCGGACTTCCAGACTTCTCCGGAATGGTCCTTCGCGGCAAACTCAGGTGCAGCATCGCCCACCTTCAGATCGACGGCCGGGTCAGCGGCCTGGGCAGACCACGACAGCAGAACGGGAATCGCCACGGACCAGAACAATTGGTGCGGCACTGTCATCGGGAGGCTCCTTTTACGAACGGTGGGCATGGGTCAAACAACTGCAGTCCGACGAGAAACGCGGTATTGGGATCGGCGCAGTTCAGCTGCATCTTACCACCGCTCCGGGACGAGCCACAAATCAGATGTCGTTCGGCAGACTCATTTTTCCCCCCGGACGCCGTCCCTGAACATCCCGCCTGCCCCGCAGGTCCGGAATACAGTTCCAGTGTCTCTCTCGAAACCATCGCCCCGCCACAGGCGCCGGCATGATGGGGTCGGGCGGGCGGGAATCAGCGGGGTTCGATGAATTGCAGATCGCCCGTGAGACGAGCCGGGGCGATCGGGTTCCGGTCGTGCGATCCGTCGCCCGTCGGCAGAAGCGTGACCGACAGGTCGTCCAGATGCGCCTCAGCCATGCAGTTCAGGGCCATCATGAATCGAAACGAGTCTGATCCAGGAGCAATCTCGCGCAAAATCTCGAATCGTTCCCAGTTCGGGGTCAGCGGCATCCGAACTCCGCATTCGGGCCCCAGTTCGGAGTCAAACAGGAGCAAAGGTCGCTTTGACTGCGACTCAACCACCCGGCCACCCCGCACGCGACCAGTAATGCGAACGATATCTCCACCCTGGACGGTCACGGCCGGCGCCGTCACAACCAGCGGTATCGCCTCGTCGTGTCGGACCAGCGCCGCAGAGGGCCGACCGCCGGGATCCCAGGCAGCCAGCCGGAGGATTGAGTTGCCGGAAAGCGGCTCGGCCACGATGTCTGCGTGACACACCACATTGGCCCGACCGGCCGTGTCGCGTTCCCAGCCGGACTGGCTCAGAACCTGGGGATTCTCAAAATCTCCGTCCGGCAGCAGATTGTGCGACTGCTGTGACTCGCGTCGACGTACTTCCTGCATCATCCGCCAGTGATCAGGGAGTGTTGCAAAGGAAATCGAATGCGGTGCCGCTGAGGGGCTGTTCATGCCGTGAACGGCTTCCTGCCAGCAGAGATGCTGGACCTGCCTCAGCAGGCGCAGTGCGTGGCGAGCATGCATGCCGGCTTCGTGATGGTCCTGCTGACTCGCCTCGTGCTCTGCCCGATCCAGCGACTGTCTGGCTTGAGACAACAACCGGGTGGCTGTGCCTGGCACCGCCCCCAGCTGTCGCAGCAGGTCGGTGGTCTCCAGCACGCGGCGATACTTCAGTGAAGCCAGGCGGATCGTCAGCTGAGACGATCGTGCGGCAACCTGATGGATCATCTGCTCGACGGACCGAATCAGTTCCGTGTCGGATGACACAATCACGGACGCCGAGCGATCAAAATCCCGCAGGTTCAGGCGGAGCCCCCCTGCCACGACGTCGCGGGGCAGCGCCGTCAACGCCGTGGCAGACAAACGCCACGCTGATGCAGTTTCCGACGCAGCCACAACCAGACTCACCTCGCTGGCCGACATGTGGCCGGGGACATACTGCGAATTCTGATCCCAGTGAACCAGCTGAATCAGCATGGATCCCGAACTGGAGATCACCGTCGCGTCCGCTCCGTCCGGCTCTTCCTGCACCGCCGCGCTCGTGGAAAGCCTGAAACTGTTCAGGGCTGCCTGGATGCTGCCGCTGCGGCGACGTCCCGAACCGATCTCCGTCCGCTCTGTCTCCGCGCTGCCCGGAAACTGCAGCAGCAACTGCCCGTCCACGCGACCTTTCGCCAGAAACTTCTCCAGCAGTCTGAGTTCCAGACAGGCCAGCTCAATCCCCAGCAGCGTTTCCTCATCCGCCGGCACTTCTGCCTCCCACTGCCGGGTCTTCCAGAAACCCACCCCCTTGCAGCCCGAAACGATCGCCGCCTGAACCTGCATCAGAATCTGCTCAAATTCCACCTGCGGCAGCCGAGCGCCCGCACGCCTTCGCCATGCCACCTGCTGGCTTGAAGGCTCCGTCTGAATCCACGTCCAGGGAAATGCCAGCGGTCCCGCAATCCGCTGCCGCCGTAACAACTGGTTACGGTTCTCCCCGAAAGATTCCGATCTCCCGATCACGTGCCGTCCAATCCCGATCAGTTCGATCTCACGCGACGCCGCACCCTCGGCTGCCGTCACGTCCGCCAGCTGGACCCGCTGCAGCCGACGGTCAGCACAGCGCACTTCTCGGGACGAAGCCAGCAACTGCGCCTGATCATCCGGCGACACGCGGGTCCCCAGGTACCAGCCAGAGACGCGCGGACAAAGCGTCTCCAGAGGCGGGATCGAATGCAGCAGCTGCGAATAATCTCCCGGCTCGAATTCAGGATAGGGCGGGGTTGCCAGGACCGCCAACCCGGAGTCCTGCAGCTCACCGGCACGGTGCTGGTCGCGGCAGTCCGGGATCCAGACGGCGTTCAGACCCAACCTCTGCAGGTCAGAGGCAGATTCCCCGTGATCCGGCGCAAACCTCAGCATCGCCGGCTGCCCGTCCATGACGATGTGATTCAGCTTGACCTGCAACGGAACAAACGCTTTGGTCTCTTCCCGCGGCTCGGCCACCGAATCCTGCGGCACCTCTCGCTGAACCACTCCGGCAGCAGGCACCACAATCGGCCCATACTCCGCAATGTCCAGGTCCACAAACGACTCTCCGGGCGCCGCCTCGGTCTGCAGTGCCAGACCGCTGACATACGCCTCCCGCGCATTGACGTCGGATCGATTCAGCTCTGCCCGCACCCGGCGCAATTGTTTCTCCAGTGCAGCCGTCGAACCGCTCGCCCGCAGCGTCTGCCATCTGTCCGCCACCCGGCTGACCTCACCCGGAATCATCGTCGTCAGCGGTTTGCCCGTCCGTGGATCGTTCTGATGAGGAAATACCACCAGAATCGCCAGCTGAATTCCGGCGTGACTCCCCTGAATCTGAACCGCAGCACGGAAATCATCATGCAGCCGGGAAGGCTCCCGCTGACTTGTGATGATCACCGTTCGGCGGCCCGCAGCATTCCGCAACAGCAGTCGCTGCAGGTTCCGGTCCCCCTCCCGGATCGATTCGCTCGTCAGCTCCACCGTGCCGACATCCACCGCGCCATACAGCTCCCAGTTACCCTGCGGCAGCCCTGCGCCAGCGGTGCCATCCGGCGATTCAGCCACGACACCTGCAGCCGAAATCAACACAACAAACGCCAGCAGGACTCCGCAGACCACACGGCGGCACGCAGCAACTCTCGCGCTCACCACGCCCTGAACGACGGCGCTCCGTAATCCCTGTCCCCGACATTCGTGTCGAATGGTTGTGCACGATCTGCGAACTGCCATGCAACATCCATGTTTCATGAACGATTCACGCGACAAACTCTCGGTGAGTTTGTCCCCAGCCGCGAGAGCCCGAACGATAGCCGTTTCGAAGATTTTTGAGGAGACCGAATTCCGCCTCCCCGGAAACACTGCCAAATCATGGCCTGTGTACATGTTCAGTATCGGGCAGAAGTTGCAGTGGCCGGCGAACCGGAAGGAAGCCTTCAGGAAGTTCACCCGAGCCGCGCACAAACCGACCACAGGCGCCTGGCCGGCGATAGCCGATGTTGAGCAGAATGATCAGAGCCGCCAGAGTCAGGCCGGCGCTGACTTCCGTCGGCATGTCTCTCCAGCCGATCCCGCGCAGGCCTGCACACAGCCGGGACCATCGCGTTGTCCTGGTCTGAGACAAATCAGCTGTGTTTATGTGCCTGGCTGCTCCGGCGTCTGCTCCGCCTTCGCAATGGTTCCCATGGCCCGCGCCAGCATACCACCTGACAGGGTGCTCGCGTTGAATCCGTGCTGCAGCAGGATCCGCGTGGCATAATGAGCCCGCTGGGCGGACCGACAGATGACCTTGATCTCGCGGTCTTTCGGCAGTTCACCGAGGCGGGAGCGGAGCTCAGGCAGCAGGATGTTGACTGCGCCCGGCAAACACTCAAGAATCAATTCGGCCGGATTGCGGACGTCCAGCAGGAACGCGCCGGCCACCGAATCCCAGTGGCACACCGGCATATCGCCACGCAGGATGTTGCCTGCAATCATCCCGGCGAAGTTCACCGGGTCCTTGGCGCTGCCGAATTGCGGGGAGGAACACAGCTCCGCCTCTTCGAGATCGTAGATCGTGGCTCCCATCTGGAGGAACGCCGCCAGCGCGCTGATCCTCTTGTCCACCGCCGACCACGACCGCCCGGGTCACGGGCCTGACCATTTGAATGCCTGTGTAGTTGGCCATTCCCGCCAGGAATTCCGTGCCCTTTTCAATCCACTGGACAATGGCCCGAGTGTCCGGCAATTGACCGCAAACTGACTGCGAAACGTCTGCTCGGTCGCCACCAGAAGACTCGATTCCTTCTCGATGACACCGCCAATGTGGTAAGGCAGTCCGCAGTTTGCATACGACACATACGGGCCGCGCTCGACCATCAGGATTTCCGCGGTTTTATCCAGCCTGCGGAGCCGAGCCGCACATGACGCTCCACCCGCCACTCCGCCAACAATAGGGCATTTCACGATTGCGTTGATGGGTTAAAACCGAGTAAAGTGGTGTAGCACTTTTTGTCGGTCCAAGGAAGACACGTCGTTTTGGCAGGATGCCGATAATGAATCCGTACTCAATGGATTTGAGACAGCGTGT
>SXGS01629178.1_pt1 | contig 15791 bp, 7 predicted proteins | sample 3174681 | NCBI WGS metagenome assembly SXGS01 (sample SAMN11356861, study PRJNA531348) | freshwater metagenome | isolation source: freshwater sample F1-80 | place: China: Fuxian Lake, Yuxi | collected 2017-12-25 | reverse complement strand
GGGTGGTGTGGGCCGAGCGCGAGCGTCCCGAGCCCGCCCCCGGGCGCAAGTGGCTCCGGGCGTGGGCCCGAGGGGAGCACCCGGGGGACGATCCGGAGCCCGTGCCCCGCGACTTCTCCGAGGGGCGCCGGGTGTGGTCGGCGCCGCTCATGGTGTGGCGCCAGGTGCTGCCCGGCGGCTTCTTGCGGCACGGCCTGGTCCCGATCGTCCGCCCGCCGGAGCACGACCTGCCGGTGGTGTGTCTCGCCCCGCGTGAATTCTGGTCACCCGAGCTGGTGGCGCGGTGGTCGGAGCGCGACTGAACCGACCCCCCCGATGTAGGAACGGTGCAGGGTGCGGATCGGGCCGCCGCGAGGCATGGTTGGCCATGCTCCTGCTGGCCCTGGCCCTCCTCCCCGCCTGCACCACCGAACCCGACGACACCGGCACGGGGAAGGACACCTCCGACACCGCCGAGACCGGCGACACCGACACCGGGGACACGTCCGAGACCGGCGACACTGCGGGCGACCGGCGCGCGCCGACCGACTGCGTGCTCGCCGCGATGACGCCGGTGACGGTGTCTTCGGGCACCACCACCGAGGTCACCTGGACGCTCGAGTGCGCCGACTACGGCGACGCCGCGACGGGCGAGTGGACCTACGAGTACCCCGGCCTCGGGGAGGCGGCGGTCACCGCCACCGTCGACGACCGCCTGCACCTCACCGGCGTCGTCGGCGGCCGCGTCACGCTCGGGCGCACGCTCGGGGTGCTCCGTTTCGGCGGCGCCGAGGTGACGCGGCTCCCGGTGCGGGTGCACCAGCCGTCCGACGTGGCGATCGACGAGATCGCGCGCCAGGCGCCGGGGTGGAACGCCTACGACGGCACCTGCCAGGAGATGAGCGACGGCCGCATGGCCTTGGACCTCGACGACGATGGTGTGCTCGACACGATCTACGGCGTGGGGATCGACGACGCGGGGCGGCCCACGATCGGCCTCGCGGACGTGACGGGCGGCACCTGCACCACCCACACCGGCGACGCGGTCTACGACCCGGCGTCCGACAGCCTCGACGCGGTGTACACGTCGTCGAGCCAGGCCGGCGGCGTGGTGGCCACGGCCATCTTGTGGCGCATGCGCAAGCGGCCGGAGCTCCTGTACCAGGAGTGGGACAACACCTTGAGCGAGTACGTCACCGAGATCGAGAACAACCCGCTCGCCATGGACCGCGCCCTCGACGTCAACCCGCTCTTCGACGCCGGCGCCGCGTTCCTCGGCGTGGTGGAGGGTGGCTTCGGCTTTTGGGACGGCGAGAGCGCCACCACGGTGGCCAGCTACGCGGGGGTGGCCGGCGTGGACGTCGGCAGCGGCCTGGTCGACGCGGGCCTCTACGCCACCCTCGACCAGGGCTCCGACGGGGCGCCGCTCGCGTCGGAGCTGCGCGCGTGGGTGCTGGACGGTCGCGTGGCCGGCAAGGGGCTGCCGCTGGAGCTGCACGTCGTCGCGCCCGCCACCGGCGCCCGCTACCGCACCACCTCCGTCGGCACCCTGCCGTTCACGCCCGAGGCGCTGACGGCCGAGGCGTTCGACCTCGACGAAGACGGCACGATGGACCTCGTCGTCGAAGCGTGGGGCGAGGGCCTCCACGCCGCGTTCTGGGTGCCCAACGCCGACGACAAGTCCGAGTCGCGCCCGGCGGTGGAGCTGGTCGTGCCCGCCGACGGATCGGTCGCGTGGTCGAGCCCCGACGGCGAGCCCGCGGCGGTGCGCTCCAGCTTCCGCCTCGCCGGCGGGGTGCTCGTCGCCGAGGAGCTCCGGCCCTCGCCTGTCGAGACGGTGCACGTGGCGCGGGTGTGGTCGGCGGCCGACGTGGTGGCGGGGGACGGCGAAGTCCGCGAGAGCCACCGCGTCGGGGCCACGCCGCGCACCGACGATTGTGGTGTCGTGTGCGGCGACGGGAGCACCTGCGGCGGCTGCACCGGCGACCTCGTGGTGCCGGTGGGCGGCATCGGCACCGGCCCCGCCTCCGCGACGCAGGCCGAGCTCGTGGTGGGCGACCTCGTGGCGGTGGCGCCGGGCGGCGACCAGGCCTCGACGGTGGTGACGCGGGCGGTGTTCCTGGACGACGCCGTGCAGGACGAGGTCGTCGCGCTCGACCCCGACACCTGCGAGCCCGCCACGCTCAGCCGGCTCGGCGGCGGGACCCTCACCATCAGCGGCGGGTCGGTGGTGCTCTCCGACGAGAGCACGACCACCATCTCCGGCGGCAGCTTCATGGTGAGCACCGGCTTCGGCGCCGCCGAGTGCACCGGCGCGTGCACGTTGGAGATCGCGGGCAAGGGGCTCGTCGGCCGTTGGACCTTCGACGACAGCCTGGCCCAGGATTTCCGTGTCATCGGCGCCACCGGCGCGGGCGAACCGGTGGTGAGCTGGACCGACCCGGAGGGCCTGGCGTGGGCGGGTGTCGCCGACGCCGCCGTGCTCGCGGCCGGCACGTTCAAGGGCCGCGGGCCCATCCAACTCACGGGCCGGGCCAACTACGCGGCCGCCGGCTCGCGCCTGGCCCTCGACGCGCCGCCGGCGCCGACCTTCACGCCCGGCGAGGCCGCGACGCTGCCGACCGACTTCGTCGTTGCCCTGCGCGCGGTGGACACCGGCGGCGAGTGCCCCTACGCGGCCACCGTCTCCGACCTCGCCGACAGCGCGGCGGCGCCCCTGGTGCTGTCGAGCTCCGCCGACGCCGACTGCGCCGAGCTGTACGTGCCGCTGGCGACGTTGCGCGGGGTCCCGGGCGCGTCGGCCGCGGTGCTGCTCGCGCACCGCGGGAGCGTCCGCGTCGACGTGCTGGCGGACGGGCGCATCCACTGGGGCGCCGCCATGCCGGTGGCCGCGCTCGACGGGGTCGACCCCCTGGTCGACGACGTGCGCGTGTCCACCGCCGACCTCGACGGCGACGGCATCGAAGACGTGCTGCTCGACGCCGGCTTGGGCACCGTGGCCCTGTTCTCCGACGGCGCGGGGGGCTTCACCGAGCTCGACGTCTCCGGAGAGCTCGCCAACACGCTCGGCCCGGTCGGCGCCGGCTTCGGCCTCGGGTCGTGCGTCGATGTCGAGGGCGGCACGCCGGGGTGGGTCGCCACCCACGCGGTACACGACGAGCGGGTCGAGTGATCGACCTGCGCTGCGCGTGTGGCACCGTCCCCGGGGGGCGCCCCGCGTCCAGCCGGTAGCGCGCAGGGTCCGGCGGGCGCCCCGCTGCGCCGTGCGATGGCCGCCGGACCCGGCCGCCGTCCGTCGAGTCGCGGGCCATCGCCCAACCGCGTTCGACGCCATACGTGGGCGGATGGCACGCGCCGCCGAGCTCTACCCCCTCCCGCTGACGGTCCTGTTGGAGCGCCTGGAGCGCGAGCTCAACGCGGGGAGCGAGGTGTTCGGGGTGCCGCAGGCGGCGATCTGGCGCCCCGACCCGTCGCGAGACCTGTCCACGCTGCACTTCGGCGTGCCGTTGGGTACGCCGCTCGGCCCGGCGGCGGGGCCGCACACCCAGCTGGCGCAGAACATCGTGGCGGGCTGGCTGGCCGGGGCGCGGTTCTTCGAGCTCAAGACCGTGCAGGTGCTCGACGACCTGGAGCTGCCGCGGCCGTGCATCTGGGCGCCGCACGTCGGGTACAACGTGGAGTGGAGCCAGGAGCTCCGCGTCCCGCAGAGCGCGCTGGAGTACGCCAAGGCGTGGTTGCTGGTGCACCACCTCGCGGCGCGCCTGGGCATCCCGGCGATGACGGTGTTCGACCTGTCCGTGGGGTACGACCTCGCGGGAATCCGCGGGGAGAAGGTGGCCAACTTCCTCGCGCGCATGCGCAGCGCGGGGCCGCTCTTGCAGCGGTTGTGGCGGGAGCTTCCCCAGGGGTCGGCGCTCCGCGAGGTGCAGGCGCCCGACGAGCTCAGCCGCACCCTCACGTTGTCCACGTTCCACGGCTGCCCGGCCCACGAGATCGAAGGAATCGCGACACACCTGATGCGCGATCATGGGCTCGACGTGGTGGTCAAGCTCAACCCCACGCTGCTCGGCGAAGCGGCGGTGCGGGAGCTGTTGCACGATCGGTTGGGGTACACCGAGGTGCGGCTCGATCCTCATGCCTTCGCGGCCGACCTCGAGTGGGGTCAGCTGATGGAGATGGTGCCGCGTCTGCGGCACGTCGCCGCCGAGGAGGGGGTGGGCTTCGGGGTGAAGTTCAGCAACACCCTGGTGTGTCGCTCCGGGGAGCCCCCGTTCCCCGACGGGGACATGTACCTGAGCGGCGCGCCGCTGCACGTGCTCGCGGCCACGCTGGCTGCCCGGTTCATCGAGGCCACCGGCGGCCAGGTCCCGGTCACGGTCTCCGCCGGGATCGACGCCCAGAACTTTCCCGAGGTCGTCGCCGCGGGGATTCGGCCGGTCACCACCTGCACCGACCTGTTGCAGGGCAAGGGGTATCCGAAGCTGAAGAACTACCTCGGGAACCTCGAGGCCCACCTCGCGGGCGCCGGCGTGGCCCGCCTGGAGGACCTCCCCCGGGCCGACGTGGGCGCCTGGGCGGAGCGCGCCGCGGCCGACCCCCGCTACGCCGCGGCGGCCAACCGCAAGGCGCCGCGGAAGGTGGGGAGCCAGCTCGTTCTGCTCGACTGCCTCACCTGTGACAAGTGTCAGCCGGTGTGTCCGAACCTCGCCCTGGGCGACCTCGCGCTCCCGGTGGGCACCTGGCCGGCGGGCACGTTGAGTTGGAGCGCCTCCGGCTGGACCGCCGACGAGGGGCCTGCGCTCACGATCAAGCGGCGCCACCAGATCGCGGTGCTCGCCGACCTGTGCAACCGTTGCGGACAGTGCGACCCCTTCTGCCCCGAAGACGGCGGGCCGTTCGCCACCAAGCCCACCCTGTTCCTCGACGCGGACGCATGGGCCGAGCACCCCGCCCGCGACGGCTTCTGGTTCGACGGGCCCACGCTTCGATGGCGGCGCGCCGGCGTCGAACACACGTGGACGCCGCTCCCCGACGGCCTCGCCCGGTGGGGGGTGCCCGGCGGCACCATCACCTTCGCGCACCCGCTGTCGCCGGTCGCCACGACCGGGGAAGGCCGGGCCGACCTCCGGGACGCGCACCTGCTCGCCCTCACCTACGAAGCCTGGCGCGCCGCGCCCGGCTTCCGCCCCCCTGTTGGAGAATTCCCGCGATGACGCTCCCCCCCCTCCCGACGCTCGACGAGCTCCTCAACCCCGACACCCAGCCGTCGGCCGTGCGTGCTCGGGCGCTCGCGGCCACCGACGAGCTCGATTCGGCCCGCCTGTTCAACATGAGCTGGACCACCTCGTCCGGCATCCCCCACCACGTGCTCCCGCCGTCGCTCACCGGGGTCAAGGCGAACATCGTGGTGATGTCGTCCAAACACTTCCCCACCGGCAGTCACAAGGTCGGGCCCGGGTACTCGTGCCTCCGCGAGCGGCTCCTCACCGGCGAGATCACCCCCGATGGCAGCACGCTGGTGTTTCCGTCGACCGGCAACTACGGCATCGGCGGCGCCTGGGTGGGGCCGCGGGTCGGGTTCCGCTCCCTGGTGGTGCTCCCCGAGGACATGAGCGCGGAGCGCTTCCAGAAGATCGAGGCCTACGGGGCGAAGGTCATCAAGACCCCGGGCAGCGAGTCCAACGTCAAGGAGATCTACGACGCGGTGAAGGAGCTGCAGGCGCGGCCGGGGCACACCATCCTCAACCAGTTCGCCGACTTCGGGAACTACCGGTTCCACCGTCACGTCACCGGGAACAGCGCGCTGCGTGTGGCGGCGCAGCACGGCAACGGGCGGGTCGCGGCCTTCGTGAGCGCGATGGGGAGCGCGGGCACCATCGCGGCGGCGGACCGCATCAAGAGGGTGTTCCCGGACGCCAGGGCGGTGGGCCTGGAGCCCGTGCAGTGTCCCACCCTGTACAACGTGGGCTACGGCGCCCACGCCATCGAGGGCATCGGCGACAAGCACGTCACCTGGATCCACAACGTCCGGAACATGGACGCGCTGGTGTGCATCGACGACGAAGCGTGCCTGCTGGGCCTTCAGTTGGTGCAGGAGGGGGGGCTCCCCGAGATCGCGTCACTGGTCGGGGTGTTCGGGGTCTCGGGCATCTGCAACGTGCTCGGCGCCATCAAGACCGCGAAACACTACCAGCTCGGGGCGGGCGAGAACGTGGTCACGGTCGCCACCGACGGCTTCGACCGCTACCCCTCGGTGCTCGACCGCCTGCGCAAGCGCACGGGCGCGTTGTCCGCCGACGAAGCGCGGCGGCGGGTGTCGATCTTCCGCGACGTGGGCGGCGACTGGTTCCAGGAGGGCACGATGGAGGTCCGACGCCGCTGGCACAACCAGAAGTACTTCACGTGGGTGGAGCAGCAGGGCAAGACCGTCGCCGAGCTCGAGGCGCTGTGGGACCCGGAGTTCTGGGAGACCGAGGCGGACAAGCTCGCCGAGATCGACGCGCGTCACCTCGCGTGGCGGGCGAACGCCTGATATCAGGTCGTGCTCGAAGCGGGCCTTCGAGTACCAGCCCCCGGCGAAGGTCTCGACGATCTTCGACGCCTGGCGCGCGTGGAGGGCGACGGCATCCTGGAGGTCGCGCTGCTGCGCGGCCGTCTGGAAGCGGGCGTCGGCGCCGATGTGAAGCGGAAGCTCCCGGCTCACGTAGTGGACGAGCGACCGTTCGGTGAGCCGGGCGAAGAAGGTGCGTGCAAACTCGCCAAACTGGTGCTCGGTGCCGATCCGAGCGACCGCCTCCCTCGTCGCGTCGGGGTTCGGCCCGAACAACCCGGGCGCGCGCTCGAAGGTGGCGGACGCGAGCGTCTCGACCGCGGAGAGCCGCGCCATCTCGCCAAGGTCCGACCGGGGGCGCCCGAGCGACGCGACGTACTCGTCAACCGCCCGACTCACAGCGGAGGCGAGCTCGACCGCGGAGGGCTGCCCCTTCACGGAGACCCCGACCGACGCGAGCGCTGCGGCGAAGTCGGCGCTCCGCGCCGCGTCCGGGAGCTGGGTCAGTAGCCAGACGGTGTGGACGACTGCCGGATCGGCGCCCGCGGCGAGGAACTCCTCGGCGGCTTGGACGGTGGCGTCGGCGACTTCGGCGGGAGACCATCCCCCGCGACGAGGGCGACGACCTCCCGCCACTTCTTCGTGCGCGGGAGTCCTCCACCGAGCCGGATGTGGCCCATCTACTTCGCGTGCCCGGCCTGCCGGTTGCCCGCGATCCAGTGCACCATCCCCGCGGTGACGGTGAGCATCCCGAGGGCGTCGTGTCGATCCCACGTTGTCCGGATGGTCACCAGGTCCTTCGAGTGCGCTGCGAGGCAGGCCATCACGAACGCCGACCGTCGCATGATCATGAGGCGCTCATCCTTGGGGAGCTCGGTGGTCCGGTCGATCATGGCGCGGAGGTTCGCGGTGTTCCCCTGCCCATCTCCGAGTTCGTGACCCAGAGCTTCAAGAACGTGCCGACACGCCTCGACGGTCTTCCGATACTGCCCGCGCTGGAACTCCTCTCGGGCCTCCCGTAGTCGATCGACGGCCTCGGCGAGGTCGGGGTGCGTCTCAGAGTCGAGGACGGCGACCTCGAGGAGGAGGGTGTCGCGGTAGCCGATCTGGGCGAGCAGGCTGGCCCACTCGCTCTGGTTCACGCGGAGGTGCTTCGTGTCGCGACCGTTCTCTGACTCGGCGCCAGCCTTCCAGACTCGGCCGAAGACCGTGACCTGCACATCCAGCTCGCCACCCGCGCGAACTCGCTCGATCGCTTCCAACCCCGGTGGAGGCAGGTCGAGCGCGAGGTCCCACCCGAAGACGGGCCGCCCCTCGTCCGAGGACGAGCGTGGGATTCCTGACTCCCGATGCAGCCGCCCGACCAGAAACCAGGTGTTGCCGGTGGGGTTCCGCACCAGCACCTCGCCCCCCTCGATGTCCATCGTGAGCGTCTGGCCGGAGCCGCGGGGCCAGAACCGGAACGTCGTCACGAACTTCAGCTGGTAGAAGCCCAACCCCGGGCGGCCACCAGAAATCTCGACCCCCTCGAAATCCGCGGCGTTGCTGCCGTACACGGAGAAGCTCATGCCGCCCCCTCGCCCGTCTTGGCCAACCCTTCCAGCTCTCGACCGAGCATCTGCGGGTTCCGGCACACGTGAAACATCCAGCGGCCCATCTGCCCCCAGTTGTTGACGGCCTCGACCCACCGCTTCGCGGCCTGGTGCTTCTGACGGTCCTGCTCGTCCTCGGCCCCCTTGATCTCCAGGATGAGGGTCCGCCCGTCCGTGAGGCGGACGAGGAAGTCCGGCTGGTACTGGTGCTGCACGTTGAAGTAGTCGTAGGGGATCACCAAGTCCAGGTGGTCGTTCCGGCCGTAGAAGGCGACGAACTCTGATGCCTCCAGGTAGAAGGATGCGGACTGCTCCCACGTCTGCGTGTCGGCGACGACGTGGTCGATGTGGCTCTTGGTCGTGTCGAAGCAGGGCCGCGTGGTCTTGAACGTGACCGAGGCCGTGGACGCGCGCGGCTGGAAGCGGTTCAGGAGGGGGAGGAGTGGCGGCTCGCCCTCGCTGGTGTCGGGGCGGATCCCCTCGACGAGCCGCTCCACGACGAGGCTGACGTACCGCTCCAGGCCGATCTCGCGCTGATCGGCAACGCCGTTCCAGTCCACGCGCCGGTCGATGAACTGCTCGACGATCCGGTACACCTGCGGGAAGAGCTGGTGCCGCGAGGCGTACTTGAGCTTCCCGCCCGAGGCGGTGCTGGCGAGGTCTGCCACCACCCGCCGGGCGATCTCGAACTGGATCGTCTGCAGGTGGGTGCTCTCGTAGAACACCTTCCGGTCCTGCAATTCCGATGCGCCGGGCCCGTGCGCCGTAGGCGCGCCGATCTGGTAGCCGACCTGCGGCTTCACGAACACGCCCGTTGGCGTCTGGTCCGGCGTCAGGCGGAGCAGCTCCACCTTGTCCACGTCGCAGCGGATGAGCCCCTTGTTCAGCGCGAAGACGTACCCCTCGACCACCGGGAAGGACATTTCGTAGTCCTTCCGGTCGTCGCGGGCGCGTACCCACGTCGTAGGCTTGTCCTCGGGAGCGGCCGTCGTCGTCGACCGCCCCTTGAACGGGATGACGCTGAACGGAATGCCGTAGACGTCGACGTACTCGGCGCGCAGCAGGCCCGTCTCCGGGTCGGGGTCGTAGTCCATCCGCCGCAGCCCGCGGCCGACGACCTGCTCGCAGAGGAGCTGGCTCCCGAACGCACGGAGCCCGAGGATGTGGGTCACGTTGTTCGCGTCCCAGCCCTCGGTGAGCATCGACACGGACACGACGCACCGGATGTGCTCGCCCGGCTCCCCGGGACGGCCGACGGTGTCCACCATGCGGCGGAGCTGTTGCGCGGCCTCGTCCCGGGTCGCCTCGGGATCGTCGCTCTCGGCGGCAGCCAGGAGCTTGCTGTCGATTCGGAGGGTGTGGCGACGGGCGGCCGTGTTCGCGAACTCCTCGAAGACGGCACTGGCGCCGTAGACCGTGCGCGACTTCTTCTTCGGCTTCCCGCCGTCCTCCTCGATGTATTCCTCTTGCGTCTCCCCGCTGACGTACTCGTAGAGGAGCCGCGCGATGTCCGTGTTGTCGCAGACGACGATCAGCACGGGCGGAATGCGGCCGCGACCGGCGTCGAGGTTCTGCTCGAACCGCGACTTCCACTGGGCGGAGAGGGTGTTGAGCGCGTCCTGGGCGTCGCGCCAGACCGCCTCCGGCTTCGGCTTTCCGGCGCGGCCGGGCAGCTTGTCGGCCGGCTGAAGCTTCTCGGTGATGTTGTGCCAGAGGCGGAAGTACTTCGGCTCGGGGCGCCCGGTCGTGTCGCTCACTGGAAGCCGGGGGATCTTCACGATGCCGCTCTCGATGGCGTCTACGAGTCCGAAGTCGCTGACGAGCCAGGGGAACGGCACGCCCTCGGGCTGTCCGCTGCCCGCGATGTAGAACGGCGTGGCCGAGAGGTCGGCGCACACGCGGATCCCGACGCCGCGGTTGAGCCGATCGAGCCCGTCGACCCAGATCGTGGCCTCCTCGACCTCTTCTTTGGCCTCGCCGCTGACCTCGGCCCCCGCGGGAGGGCGCCAGGCGTGATGCGCCTCGTCGTTGAGAACGAGAAGGGGACCGCGCTCGAAGGCGTCGCCGAGCACGCGCCTAGCGAACGCCTCGTCGCTCTCCTCGCCCTTGTTCACCACGGCGTAGGACTTCCCCCCTTCGACGTGGGCCCCTTCGGGCGCGAGCTTGTGCCAGTTCACCACCTGCACATGCCCCGGACGGAGGAGCTCCCGGTACTTCGCCGGGACGATGTCGAACCGGGCGTAGTAGTTCTCGGCGTCCTCGGGGAGGAGCACCTTGAGGCGCTCGCGGACTGTGAGGTTGGGGCCAACCACGAGGACGCTTGCCGGAAAACGCTCGTCGGAAGGCATGTAGCCGCGGTTGCACAGCGTCCACGCGATGAGCATGGACATCACGACCGTCTTGCCGCTGCCGGTGGCCATCTTCGCCCCGAGCCGGCGGAGCGCCCGCCCTCCATCCGCGGGCGAGTCGAGGAGCGCGTCGAGAGGCCGAGCGTAGTGGCGGCGGGGATCATCGAGCGACCACTCGTCCTTGGCCTCGGCGGGGAGGGTCCAGCTCTGCCGCTCGAGCTGGTTCCGCACGCAGGCCGGGATGCTCCCGGAGCGGTATCGACCCTGCGCGTCCGGCCTTTGATCCAGCACGATCTCGCTGAGGAAGATGATGGTCTCGACGGCCTCGCGCTGGCAGAAGAAGAGCTTCCGGCCTCGGTCCGGATGGGACCAGTGGGCGAGCAGCTCCTTCGTGACGTTCGTGGCGCCGCGGTAGCCGCCCTTCCGCCAAGCCCGGATGTCCTCTCGCAGCCAGTTGACGAGGGGGAGGTCAGCGCGCTCCTCCTCGGCCAGCAGGGAGGTCTGGCGAGTGCCGGTGCGGGCGGACTTGAACCAATAACTGGCCTCCCGGCGTCCTTCTTGCCGACTCGCGGAGCCGGTTCGGGTGTCGTATCGCCAGTGAAGCAACGGCTCCTGGTACGGGGAGCACAAAATGGGGTTCTCGACGGCCTGGACGGGCGCCTGGTCCGCCGGCGTGCGTGGGGTCGCCATGCCTACCGTCCACCGGGCAGGTCGTGGACCCGCATCACCTCATTGCCCCGCGGGTCGATCACCTTGACCGCCACACGCCGGTGTGGCCCCGGCGTGAAGGGGTGGGACTTCTTGCCGGCGAACTTCTCGAACGCCTCGGGATCCACGGTGCCCGTGAGCGCGCGCGCGATCTTCTCCCACGCCGAGCGGTCCGGGAAGAACGCCTGCGAGACACAGAACGTGCGACCGTCGTAGTCGATGTCCACGAACCACGCGGCCACCTTGTCCGCGCCGGTGGGCTGGAGGGTGTTCGTCACGGGGTCGTAGACGTCCATCCCCTCCATGTGGGCGACGAGCTCCCCACCACCAACGTCCTCCACGCGGCTGCGGGGCGAGCCGAAGACCGTGAAGATCTGGCTGTTCGGGGAGTCCTTGAGCAGATCCTCGAGCTGCACGTCGGGGCGGATGTGGGCGAGGTGCACGCGGACATCGCGGTCCGGGTCGTCCTCGATGAGGCTGGTCGCCTCCGCGTCGAATGCGAAGCCCGCGACCACCAAGTCGTCGAAACCGCCACGGGCGGCGGCGCGGATCGCCTGCTCGACGGCTCGCGCTGTAACCGGCCCGTACTGCGGCCCCACGGCGACCGACAAGCGACGGGGCTCGCCCTCGCCGGCGACCCACTCGCCTTCCGCCTGCAGCACGCTGCCCGAGCGGCGATCGAGCCGCTCGATCCGGGCCTGCTTGTTGTTCATGAACCGCACACCGTCGGCGCGGAGGAGCCGGAGCATCTTCTCGATGTAGGCATCCGCGTTCGCGGCCTCATGGCCGTACGTCGTGTTTGCGCTGTCGGCGACGAAGAGGGGAAGGTCGCCCTCGGGGCCGGGGACCGGCGACGCCTCGTCGAGCGTGTCGGCCATCGGCTCCACGCCCTCGACCGTGAAGGGGCCGCTGACGCGCAGCACCTTTCGGTCGATCTCCGGCTGGTCGACGAGCTCCTCCTGCTCCGCGTTCTTGCCGATGCAGGCGTCGACCTCGTCCATCTTGGCGCGCCACGCAGCCCGGAAGGCCGTTACCGCCTCTTGGAGGGCCCTCGGCCAGTCAGGGTCTGTGTCGAAGGGGAGTTCCCACTCTTCCCACCGTTCCCTAGGGAGCGTCCACCGGCGCTCGTCTGCCAGCGTGACGGGATCGTCTGGATTCTTGGCTTTCCGCTTCGCCTTCAGCTTGTCGTCGAGCTGCTGGCGCAGGTCAGCCGTTACCAGGGCGAGTGCCACGTTGGCCCGCTCCACCAATCCGGTCAGGACGGGGGCGTGCTTCTGGAAGATGGGGTCCAAGGCCTTGTTCTGGGCGATACTCCCGAGAGTGACGTGCGGGACCGACTTGCTGGCGAATCCTCCGGCCACACCCTTTGAGGGTTCTCGCAGCTTGAAGTAGTCGAACGTCGCCGTGAGGAGGCGCTGCCGGGCCACGAAGAGCGCGACGCGGCTGCTGTCCACGGTGATCCAACGCCGACCCCACTGCTCGGCGACGTATGCGGTCGTCCCCGAGCCACAAGTCGGATCGAGGACGAGGTCTCCGGGGTCCGTCGTCATCAACATGCAGCGCTCGATCACGGCAGGGCTGGTCTGCACCACATAGACTTTCTCGGGGCTTCCCCCCACGTCGGTCCAGATGTTGGAGATCTCGTACGCCGGAAAATCACCGATATACCGCACATACTGAATGGACTTTCCGGTCGACTGGATGCGCTCGGCGCTCGTCAAACGGTCCAACCCGTCGGTGGTCGTTTTCCAACAGTTGTGCTGCCCGGGGTGGTACACGCGGCCCTGGAACGTGTAGTTCACCGTCGTGTTCGGGCGGAACGCGCCGGAGGTGAGGCTGGTGACGCGAAAGGGCCGGCCCTCCTTGGGGAGCGTCTCCGGCTGGTCACGCTCCCTACGCATCAGAGGCCGAAACGCACCGCCGGGCATCATGACTTGGTCGTATCGTCCACCACTCCCCTCGCCGACGCCAACCTGCTTCGTGAGGAACAACTGTCGGTATTTGTGCTTTGCCTTGTCCTTCGCGTACCAGAGGACGTAGTCGACCACAGTCTTCAAGCCCGAGCTCCCGAGCCCGCCCGTCTTCTGCACCACAATTTCGGCGACGCAGTTCCCTGGCCCGAACACCTCGTCCATCACCATGCGGACGCGGTGGACGTTCTCATCGCCGATCTGCATGAAGACGCTGCCCGACTCAGTCAGGAGATCGCGGGCGACGCGCAGCCGGTCCCGGAGGTACGAAAGGTAGGTGTGGTACCCGAGCTCCCAGGTGTCGCGGAATGCCTTCACAACCTCGGGCTCGCGCGTCAGGTCGGACTCCTTGTCCTTGACGTCCCGCTGGCCGACGACAGGCTGGAAGTTCGAGGCGAACCGGATCCCGTATGGCGGGTCCATGTAGATCATCTGGACCTTGCCCGCGAGATTCTCGCGCACGGCGAGGGAGGACATCACGGCCAGGCTGTCGCCAAGGACCAGGCGGTTCGACCAGCCCACGTCGTGCTGGTAGAACTGGACCGCCTCCTTGTAGGACTGCACGGGGTCCGCGAACAGGCTGCGCTGCGGCGTCTGGCGAGCCGCGACCTGGAGGATCGCCCGGGCGCTCACGCGCTCGTGGATGTGCAACGCGACCGGATCGACCTCCACGCGCTTCCTCTCGCGCTTGCCGGACCACTCCAACCACGGCTCCTGGCGGCGTAGCGCCTCCGCGAGAAGGCGCACGTCGGCCTCGGACAACGGGCCGGAACGGGCCTTCTGCAAGAGCTCTGGGACGGCGTCGGCGCGGCCGGTCTGGTCGAAGCGCAGCACGGGTGGGAGGTGCGCGTCGTAGGCATACACCTGCTTCTTGAGGGTCTCCACCGTCCCACGCCCGGCAAGGCCGGCCGGAGGGTTGTTCTTCCTCTTCGCGTCCTCGTGCCGGTAGTCAGCGATGTCGGTGGTTGCCGAGGGGATCGTCTTCTTCGCCATGTCCGCGCGCTCTCCCGGTGGCCGTCGTCAAGGCTGCCGAGGGTATCACGACGATGATCGTGGGCCGCGGGCCGACGACGTCAGGATCTCGTTGGTCCGACTCGGAGGGCCCCAGCCCGCCTCCCGAGCAGCAGGCAGAGTCCGTTCACGGCTTCACGGCGACGAGCCGGGCGAGGATGCCGTCGTCGATGATTTCCTCGGTGCGGGCCAGCATCCACCGCTTGAACGCATCGGCTTGGTCCGCCTCGGCGAGAAGGCAGTCGAGCGGCTGGCGGGCGTCGAGTAGGAACCACCACGTCGAGGACGTTTCGCGCAGAACCGCGTCACGACGTCCGCTCCATCGCTCTGCGCCCTCCCGGAAGTCATGGTCGCCCCACAACGCCTGCGCTCGTGGTGCGTCGTGGTTCACGCTCACCATGAACCGCAGCTCGGGCACGCCCTTGACACGGAGTGAGCGGCTCTCGTTGCCGGCGAACAGGCCGACGAAAATGCCGAACTGCTCGGTCTTCTTCCACGGCGTCGGCCAGACCCACCGGCCCAGCCGGCGATGGGCTCGCTGGAGCTTCTCACGCTCGCCGTCATCTCGAAGCACCCAGGGAGCCCCAGCTTTGATCAGCCGGCGCTGAACGGCCGAGACTGCGGGCGCCGTCCAGCTCGTGACGCGGTCGAAGGCATCCCAGGCCGGCACGAGGGCGGCGAGGGCGGCGGGATCGAGGTTCGGCATGGCGGCTCCTACGGCATCGATCAGGTGGCGCAGCTGGCGCCACGCCTGCGGCTCTCCAGCCCAGGTCAGAGCGCGCAAGGCGCCCCAGGTCGTCATCGCCAACACACGCTCGTTCGCGTACACGGCGCTCCACTGGGCCACCGCGGTGACCACCGCCCCCGGGTGCCCCTTCACGTACTGCTCCATCTGCCGGGCCGAGGGCGGCGCCCACGGCTTGAGCTCGATGACCAGCTCCTCGCCCGTCGGCCAGCGCAAGTGGATGTCCGCCCGGCCTTCCGTGGTGATGAGCTGGGTGCCAACCGGTCGGACGGGGTCGCTAGCAGGGAGCCGAAGCCAGGCGGGGTGCGCGGAGCGCATTGCCGCCCAGACACCGGGCTCCTCGAGGGCCGCCGCGAGCGCATCTTCGAGAAAGCCCTCGTGGGCGACGATCCCGCCGCCGCCGCGCGCGCGGGCGTAGAGCTTGGCGGGGAGATGATCGGACCGAGCCACGGACCCGACTATCCGCCTGCACGCCCCCGCGTGCCCGTCAAGAAGGGCGGTCGCCGTGCGGTGGCGCCGTGCAGCGCCCGGTAGACACCAGGCTGCTGGCGGCCAGTCCGCCGACGATCACGCCCGAAGCGGCCGAGAAGCTGCCAAGGTGCTATATTCTGCTGCTGATATCAGCTGAGGTCGCCGGCCTCGGCCGCGGCGTCACCGCTCGGTTCAGGGGCGCTCGAGGCTCACGCGCAGGCGGGCCAGGTCGGCCCCGAGGTGCGGACATCGCTGTGCGATGTGCGGGACGCTACCCTGCAGGTGACGGGGGCCATCCACACCGATGGCGCACACACCAGAAGGGTGCACCACGGAGGGCACGGAGGACACGGAGCCGGTCAGGGAGGGGGGTCGAGGACGAAGCGACGAATTCCCCAGCGCACGATGAACCGCGAT
>SXGS01193403.1_pt1 | contig 15793 bp, 13 predicted proteins | sample 3174681 | NCBI WGS metagenome assembly SXGS01 (sample SAMN11356861, study PRJNA531348) | freshwater metagenome | isolation source: freshwater sample F1-80 | place: China: Fuxian Lake, Yuxi | collected 2017-12-25 | reverse complement strand
GTGGACCCCGCAACCGCCACGGCTGCCCGGCGCGCCGTTCCAATCTCATGCCGATCACTGTTCCGAACTACCACCGCCGAATTGATCGGCTTCAGTTTGGAATGCTGATCGGCATCACTTCGGAATCGTGATCGACACCACCGCGGCGCAACGAGGCGGCGACTTCAGCCAGCTCACCGACAACCAGCGCCGCCAGATCGGCATTTTCGATCCGCTCACCAACGCGGCCAATCCGGCCGGCGGCTTCATCCGCCAGCAGTTTCCCGGCAACGTGATTCCGCGCGCCCGCTTGAATCCGGTGGCCACCAACGCGCTCGGCTTCTTCCCCGCTCCCAACCGAGTCAGCGAAGGTCCGGACGGCCAGAATAACTACCTGTTCGTCAACAGCTCCAGGAACGAATACGACCAGTGGCTCGGCAAGATGGACTGGATGGTTTCCAACAAGAGCCGGCTGAGCTGGCGCTATGGCGAAACGCCGTGGACCAACTTCGCCCGCGTCCAATGGGGCACCAACGCCGCCGAGCCCTCCACCGAAGCTCCGTCGACCCGCATCTCCCGCAACTGGGGCGCGGACTGGACCTACACGCTGAGCCCCACCATGCTGTTCAACCTGCGCGGCGGACTGGCGCGCTATGAGGGCTTCTCCGGCAACGTGTTCGGACGCGGCTTCGATCCGGTTTCGCTCGGCTTCCCAGCGGCGACCGTCAGGCAGTACGATGTGCGGCAGTACCCGCGATTCAACTTCACCGGCAACAACTACTCCGCGCTCGGATCCACGCGCACGGCCAACTACGAGGCGCAGGATACCTGGTCCGCGCAGCCGAACATGACGTGGGTTCGCGGCCGGCAGACCTGGAAGATGGGCGCAGAGTTGCGCAAGTACAACTCCAACACCCACAACCCTGGCAGCGCTTCGGGCGCGTTCAACTTCAGCCGCAACTGGACGCAGCGGAATCCGCTCCAGGCAGACGCCCTAAGCGGCAACGAAGTCGCGACGTTCCTCACCGGCGCCGTCACCAGCGGATCGGTGGAGAAGAACATCTGGCCCGCCTACTCGAATTTCTACTACGCGCTGTTCTTCCAGAACGACTGGAAGCTCACCAACACGATCACCGTCAATCTCGGCCTGCGCTGGGACTACGAGTCGCCGATCGTGGAGCGCTACAACCGGCAAGTGCGCGGATTCGCGTTCGACCAGACCAGTCCGCTGCAGAGCCGTGTCCAAGGCTTGCAACTTCGCGGCGGCCTGCTCTACGCCGGAACCAGCGGCGCCGAACGTCAGGCGTTCATTCGCGACCGCAACAACTGGCAGCCGCGCATCGGCGTGGCTTGGCGGTTCATGCCGAAGTGGGTCATGCGCGGCGGCTACGGCCTCAGCTACCTCGGCCAGAACGCGGCTGGACCCGACACGGGCTTCAGCCAGCCTTCGCCGATGGTCGTCAGCACCGATGGCAACCTCACGCCGGCCTCGTTCATCAACGACCCGTATCCTTCGAACTTGTTCCCGTCCGGGCTGCTGAGGCCGATCGGTTCGAGTCAAGGCCTCGCCACCAATCTCGGACTGGGCGTCGCCGCGCAATATCTGAACCGCGCGCTGCCGTACTCCCAGCAGTTCTCGTTCGGGCTGCAACGCACGATCGGGAACACATGGCTCATCGATAGCAGTTACTCGGGCAACCTCACCAGCAAGTTGCCGGTCAACCTCGGGTTGAACTTCATTCCTGGCGGCGAGTTGACCTCGCGGCCCGTCGCCGACCGCCCGGCGTACTTCAACGGCACGGTGGCCAATCCGTTGGCTGGATTGCTGCCCGGCACCGCCCTGAACGGCGCCACGCTGCCGCGGAGCCGCCTGTTGAACGCCTATCCGCACTTCGATCAGGTCACCATCACCAACGTGCCCATCGCCTCGCAGAACTACCACTCGCTACAGGTCCGCGGCACGCGCCGGTTCGCCAACGCCGTGATGGCGCAGTTCGCCTATACGTGGTCGAAGACGCTCGAGCGCGCCAACCTGCTCAACGCGCAGGACACGGTGTTGTCGAACCTGCTCGACACCAAGACGGAGCAGCGCCTGCAGCAGTGGGACATCCCGCACACGTTCAGCGGCCTGGTCACCTGGGAACTGCCCTTTGGAAAGGGCAAGCCGCTGTTTGCCGGCATCAACAAGGTGGGCAACGGCTTCATCGGCGGCTGGAATCTGAACATGCAGTACATGGTGCGCAGCGGCGTGCCGTTCGACTTCCCCAACGCCGCGCCCATCGCCGCCCGCAGCGCCAAGCTGACTGACGAGCAGCGCGACGCGGCGGCTCGCGCGGGTGGGGGCACGAAGTTCAATCCGTTCTTCGACAAGTACTACGACGTGTCGCTGTTCCCGCGCGCCGCGCAGGCGCCGTTCACGTTGCGCGACTTCCCCACACGCTTCCCCGATGTCCGCAGCCGGTACCTGCAGAGTTGGGAAATTTCGGTGTACAAGGAATTCCCGATCCGCGAGCGCATTCGTTGGCAGATCCGCGCGGACTTCCAGAACGCGTTCAATTACGCCTATTTCGGACAGCAGATCTCCAACAACGTCACCGATCCGCGCTTCGGCCAGTTGAACCCGGCCCAGAACAACGACACGCGGCAGGCGGTGGCGGTGATGAAAATCTTGTTCTAGGCGCGCTACAATCAGAGGTTCGAACCTTTTCCACACCGGAGACCATCATTGGCAAACGAGAAGCTCTATAGCGCCGAATATCAAGGCAGCGGCACCTTTATCATCAGCAAGCCGAAGCGCAAGAATCACAAGAAGCGCCAGACGCAACTGAAGAACCCGCAACGCGGCGCCCGGCGCTAGCCTACGGCGGATGCGGATCTCGGAATTCCGGATTCATCCCGTCGCCATCGCCGACGGGCCGCTCCGTAGCTCCTACGGACGCCACGCTCCGTATGCGTTGCGGTCGGTCGTCGAACTGAAGACGGACGACGGCCTCACCGGCATCAGCGAGACCTACGGCGGCGACGGTCCGGCCGCCGCGCTCGAGGCCGCTCGCTCGTACGTCATGGGTAGCGACCCGTACCAGCTCACCTCGCTGTGGATGAGCTTGGCGCAGCGGGCCGAGCAGGACCGCAAGGGCGGCGATCGCAGTCAGACCTACCTGGTTCCCGGCGAGAACCCGCTCGACGTGCACGCCCGAACGTTCGCGGCGATCGAAGTCGCTTGTCTCGACATCATCGGCAAGGCGATGGGCCGGCCCATTTGCGACATCGTGGGCGGAGCCGCCCGGCGCGAGCCTCCGTTTTCCGCGTATCTGTTCTATAAGCACGGCGGCGGTGGCGGCCTGGGGGCCGATGTCCGCGAGGACGAGTACGGCGAGTGCCTCGACGCCCAGTCCATGGTCCGGCAGGCGAAGCAGATGATCGCCAAGTACGGATTCAAGGAGATCAAGCTCAAGGGCGGCGTGCTCGATCCGGCCGAAGAGATCGACACGATCCGAGCCTTGCGCGAGGAGTTCGGCGCGGCGTTCCCGTTGCGCATCGATCCCAATTGCGCCTGGTCGGTGGAGACGTCGGTGGAGATCGGCCGCGCGCTGAAAGACGAGTTGTCGGACGGCGGCTATCTCGAGGATCCCACCGCATCGCTCGACGGCATGGCCGAGGTGCGGCGGCGGCTGCTCGCCGAAGGCAACGACACACCGCTCGCGAGCAACGTGGCGACCACCGCGTTCGAACATCTGGCGCCGGCGCGCCGCATGGACGCGGTACAGATCGTCCTCTCGGATCCCCACTATTGGGGCGGCATCCGCAATCAGCAGCATCTGTCGAAGTTCTGCGAAGCGCTCGGACTGGGTCTGTCGATGCACTCGAACAACCATCTCGGCGTGAGCATGATGATCATGGCGCACGCCTCGGCCGCGTGTCCTCATCTCACCTACGCCTGCGACACGCACTATCCGTGGCAGACCGATGTCGACGAAGTGGTGCTCGGCGGCCGCGTACCCATCGTCGACGGTTGCGTGCGGATCGGAAACAAACCGGGGCTCGGCGTCGAGCTCGACTACGATCAACTGGCCCGCGGCGAGGAGCGCTACGCGAAGCTGCCGTATCGCAAGCGCGACGACGAAGCCGAAATGCGCAAGCACGTCGACCCGAATTGGAAGCGCGTCCTCCCGCGCTGGTAAAGGATATTCAGCATGAGTCTCGCTCAAAGTTTCACCGGCGTGTTCGGCTTCCCCGTGACGCCTTTCAAAAAGGACCTTTCGCTCGACCTGGACGGCTTGGCGAAAAACGTCGACGAGATGACGAAGCACCCGCTCTGCGCCATCGTGGCGGCGGGCGGCACCGGCGAGATCTATTCGATGACCGCGGCCGAGAACATCGAAGTGGTGCGCGCCTCCGTGGAGGCCACGCACGGCCGCATGCCCGTGGTGGCGGGCGTCGGCTACAATTTGCCGATCGGCATCGAGATGGCGAAAGGCATGGAGAAGGCGGGCGCGCAGGCGCTGCTGATCATGCCGCCCTACTACACCAACGCGCCGTTCGATGGCTTGGTGGAATACTACGCGGCGATCGCCGGCGCGACCGGTCTCGAGGTTTCGCTCTATAGCCGCGACTGGGCCGCGTTCACTCCCGAGCAGGTGGCGCGCCTCGCCGATCGCATCCCAAACCTCACCTTCTGGAAGGATGGCCAGGGCGACGCACGCAAGTACCAGCGCATCATGGGCGCGGTCGGCGACCGGCTCGCCTGGATCGGCGGCATCGGTGACGACTGCGTGTCGGCCTACTTCGCCGTGGGCGTCCAATCGTACACGTCGTCGATCTCTTCGGTCGCGCCCCGGTTATCGCTCGCGATGGCCGATGCCGGCATGAAGCGCGACTTCGCCGCGCTCGACAAGCTGGTGAAGACCTACGTGCATCCGCTCTACGCGTTGCGCGACCGCCTGAAGGGCTACGAAGTCTCGATCATGAAGACGTTGATGGAGATGACCGGCAAGCCCGCCGGTCCGGTGCGGCCGCCGCTGGTGAACACGCGTCCGGCCGACGAGGCCGATGTCCGCAAGGTGGTCGAGCTGTACCGCGAATGGATGTAGCGGCGAGATTTCTCTCCCGCGACTGATACGATTTCCTCCCCTCGCTCCGCGTGAAGAGCCGAGGAGAAGAAATCATGCTACGGACAAGAAACCTGTTGGTGGCGGCTCTGGCCGTCTTCGGAGCCGCATCGGCCCAGACCGGCGGTGGCGCCCGCGATAAACGGCTGGTGTTTTCCACCTATCACGGCGGAGACCGCAACGACGACGCCCAGGCGGTCGCGGTGGACGCGGCCGGCAACATCTACGTGACCGGCGAGACCGAATCGCGCGACCTGAAGGCCGATCCGGTCGGTGGCAAGCCCCTTGGCGCGGCAGTCTTCAAAGGTTACTTGACCAAGTACGCCCCAGGCGGCAAGGAAGTGCTGTGGCGGAAACTGATCGGCGGATCCTCCAACACCGTGCCGCGCGCCATCGCGCTCGATAACCAGGGCAACGTCCATGTCGCCGGCACGACCGGCGCGCGCGACCTGCCCCTGGTCCGGCCCGTGCAGGACCGCCAGACCGGCCTCAACATCGCGTTCCTGATGAAGTTCAATCCCGCCGGCGAACTGCTCTTCTCGACGTACTTCGGAGGCGACCGCAACGAAGAGGGACTCGCCGCCGCCGTCGATTCGCAAGGCAACATATACATGGCGGGGCGCGCCTCCTCGGCCAACCTGCCCGTGAAAAACGCAATCCAGTCCGCCATCGCGGGCGGCGGCCAGGACGGCTTCATCGTCAAGTACACACCCGATTACCGGCTCGCCTACGCCACCTATTTCGGCGGAACCTCCGGCACGGACAACATCCACGCCATCGCGACCGGGCCGGACGATTCGCTTTATGTCGCGGGCGAAACCATGTCGCCGGGACTCGCCACCCGCGGCGCCTACATCGCCGATGCGCAAAGCTACTCGAGCTTTGTCGCGAAGATCGAGCCGGCCGGCGGCGCGGTCTCTTACTTCACCTATATCGGATGGAAGGGCGGCTACACTTCGGCGCGCGGGCTCGCCGTGGACTCGCAGTGCCGCGCGCATGTCTCCGAACATACCACTTCCCAGCAACTGCCGGTGACGCCGAACGCGATTCAACCCGCCTTCACCGGAGGTCTGCGCGACGCCTTCCTGCTGCGGCTGAACGCCGCCGGATCCGCCGCCGAGCACCTGACCTATCTCGGCGGCAGCACTCGCGGCGCCGCCGATCCGGACGAGACGGCAGGCAGCGTCAAGATCGACTCCCACGGCCACGTCTACATCGCGGGCGAAACCAGTTCGCCGGACTTCCCCGGACGCCGCATGGCGCAGTCCATTCACGGCGGCGCGCAGGATGCCTACCTGATCCGCCTGGATCTGGATAACAGCCAGATCATTTACTCCACCTTTTGGGGCGGCGGCAAGAAGGATACGGCGGCCGCGGTGGCGCTCGGACCCGGCGAGGCCGCGACCATCGTGGGCGAGTCCTACTCGGAGGACCTGCCGCTCTCGGCGCCGGTGCAGTCCCGCCTGGGCAGCGCCAACGACGCCTTCGTGACCCAGATCTGCGATCCCTGGTTGGGCGCGTATCCGGGCGCCGCGTTCGCATACGTCACCGGCTCGCAAGCGGGCCCGGAAGCCCAATCGGTCGAAGTCTATTCGGGATGCAACCAGCCATTCGACGCGGTGACGGAAGTGGTGAGCGATCGCCCCTGGCTGAAGGCCGATCCGAATCGTCCCGCGGTCCCGTTGACGCTGAAGCTAACCGCGGACCCCACCGGTCTGGCGCCGGGCGAGTACAAGGCCGTGGTTCGCGTCACGATCCAGGAAGCGTTCCTACGGACGCTCGAGATTCCGGTGACGGTCACGGTGATCGAGCCTCCGCCGGTGGACGCCGCGCCCGCGGCCTCAGCGCAAAGCGAGACCGCCGTCCACCGCCAGTAGCTGGCCGGTGACGAAGTTGGTCGACTTCAGGAAGAACGCGACGCCGTCCGCGATCTCGTCCGCCGTACCCGGACGCCTGGCCGGCGTCGCCTCCACCATCGGGATGGAGTGCTCGTTCAAATCGCCGAATGGAATCACCCCAGGAGCCACGGAGTTCACCGTGATCTCCGGGGCCAGCGCTTTTGCCAGCGCGCGCGTCATGTGGATCACGCCCGCTTTCGACGCGCAGTAGTGAGAGTGCATGCCCCAGGGACGGATGCCGCCGAGCGAACTGATGTTGACGATCCTTCCTCCGCCCGTCTTCAACATGAGCTTGGCACCTTGTTGGCAGCAGAAGAAGACGGCCTTCAGGTTCACCGAGTGGATGAAGTCCCAGTCGGCCTCGGTGACCTCGAGCGGATGGATGCGGGTGAAGCGCGCCGCGTTGTTGACCAGCCCGTCGAGCCGGCCCATCCGCGAGCCCACTTCGCCAAACAGCCGCTCGATCGCAGCCACCGATTCCAGGTTGGCGCGGAACACGGGCGCGTCTCCGCACTCGGCCGCGGTCGCGCGAGCTTCGGCCTCCGAGTTCGAATAGTGGATCGCCACCCGCGCGCCTTCCCTGGCCAGCCGCAGCGCGATTCCGCGCCCGATTCGCCTGGCTGCTCCGGTGACCAGCACCACCTTGCCGGCGAGCTCAGACATTAGGGTCTCCGTGCACTTCGATATCATCCGGGTCCACGCCCGAAAGCGGCGGTTCCGGCATGCGGCCGCGCCACACCGCCCACGCCCAGAACAGCGAGGTCGTCCCGCTGAGGATGCCCGACCACAGCCCGATCGTTCGCGGACTGTGGTAATCCAACGCGATGCCGGCCGCGGTCATCGACAGCATCATGGTCGCCCAGTTGGCCGACTCCATGGTGGAGAACACACGTCCGCGAAATCCATCGTCCACGTGCCGCAGCAACTGCCCCATGTTCAGCACCGACGACACGCCCACCGAGGCGCGGGAAGCCGCGATGAAGAACAGCGCCAGCCAGTACTCCTTCATCTGCGAAAAGATCGCGTAGGTCAGGCCGTGGCAGAAATAGCACGCGGCGATCGTCCACAAATACGTGCGATAGGAGAGCCGCTTGCCAACCGTGTGCGCGATGACGCCGCCCACCAACAGCCCCACCGCCGCGATGCCCCAAACCTGCCCGATGCCCGCCGCGGTTGAACACCTTCTCCCCGAACAGGGTGAATAGCACCTGCGCCGCTCCCCCGCCGGACGCCCATCCGACGTTGAGCAGCGTGAGCCCAAACACCAGCGGCACCGAGCGCATGTAGCGCAGGCCCTCCGTGTAGTCGTGCCAGGGACGCAACACCCGTTGCTCGGTCAGCGCTTCGGTCTTCGGGACGAAGCCTCCGGCCATGCGCAGCTTGGAAATACAGACGGCGGAAAAGCCGAACGAAAGCGCGTTGAACAGGAATGCCCACTCGTAGCCGAACTGCATCACGCTCGCGCCGCCGAGCATCGTGCCGATGGCGAGCGTGGTCCACTGCGTGGTCTGCGTGAGGGCGTTGGCCGAATGGAGTTCCTCCTTGCTGGCGATCGACGGCAGGATCGCCGCGCGGCCGCTGGTGAAAAACGGCGAGGCGAACATCAGCAGAAAGCTGAGCAGATAGAGCAGCCACAGCTTCGGATACAGCAGGCACAAAGAGAATCCGATGGCGACCACGCAGCGGAACAGATCGCTCGCGATCATCAACTGGCGCCGGTCCAGCCGGTCGAGCACCACGCCCGCCAAAGGTCCAGCCGCCAGCACCGCCACGCCGCGCGCCAGCAGCACGCCGCTCAAGGCCATGCCGGAGTCGGTCATCTTCATCACCAGGCTGAAGACGGCGATGTTGTTGAAGTGGTCCCCGATCTCGCTGACCACCTGCCCTAGCCACGTATTGCGGTAGTTGGCATTGTCGCGGAGCAATCGCACGAACGACGCCATCAGCAGCGCTCCGTCCAGACCACGCCGGCCAGCACCAGCACGCCGCCCCACACCACGGCTTGGCTGATGCTTTCGCCGAGCATCAACACCGCGAACGCGGTGGCCAGCAACGGCTGCGCGTACGCGATCATCGAGATCCGGCTGGCGGACATGAACCGCATGCAGTGATAGTAGATCGCCACTCCCACCAGCGTCGGAAAGATCGCCATATAGATCAGACTGGACCACACGGTCAGGCTCAACCTCGAGAACTCGACCGGCCACGCGAACCACGCCGTCAGCGGCAGGAAGACGAGAGCCGTGCCTCCGTAGGTGATCGTGTTCATGGTGAGACTATCCAGATGCTCCCGCGCCCACTTCGACGCCACCGTGTAGCCCGCCCAAGTGATGGACGCGCCGAAAATCAGCAGGTCGCCGAACATCGACGATTCGGCGTTCGGCGAATGCCGCGTCTGCAACACACCCACGCCGGAGATCGCAATGGCAAGTCCCACCAGCTTGGACACGGTCACCGGCTCGTGCCCCAACATCCGCGCCATCAGCAGAACCCACACCGGCGTCAACGCGAGGATCAGCGCCGAATGCGCCACGCTGGTGCGGCTCAATCCGCTGACGAACATCAACTGGTTGATGCCGATGCACACCACCGAGACGGCCAGGAACCGGGCGCGGAGCGGATCGTAGGATTTCGGCACGCCCTTCTTCCAAAGGTAGATGGGCAGGATGAACAAACCCGCCAGCGAGAACCGCACCATACCGAGCGTCATCGGCTCGAGTTCCCGCAACGCGATCTTGGCGAAAACGAAGTTCGCCGACCAGACCACCGCCAGCAGCGCTAACAAGGCGTACAAGCGCGCTGGCGCCGGACTGCTTCCCTCGCTCAACGCAACTCCTCCTTGCTCACGGTGATCGAGTCGAGGAACGCTCGATCGATCTCGTAGCCGAAACCGGGCGCATCCCGGATCTCGATGGTCCCGCGCGGCGTGGTCTCCACCCACGGCTCGACGATGTCCTTCTTCCAATAGCGCTTGCTGGCCGATACGTCGCCCGGCAGCACGAAGTTCGGCAGCGTGGCGAGCGCGATGTTGTGCGCGCGGCCGATCCCCGCCTCCAGCATCCCTCCGCACCACACCGGAATTCCGGCGGCGTGGCAGACGTCGTGCACGCGCTTGGCCTCGCCGAATCCACCGACGCGGCCCAGCTTGATGTTGACGATGCGGCCCGCGCCCATGCGGATCGCTTGCGCCGCCTGATGCGCCGAACGAATGCATTCGTCGAGGCAAATCGGCGTCGACAGTTGCGCCTGCAACTCGGCGTGGTCGATGATCTCGTCGTGCGCGAGCGGCTGTTCGATCATCATGAGCCCGAACTCGTCGAGCGCCTTCAACAGCGGCGCGTCGGCGAGCGTATAGGCGGAGTTGGCGTCGGCCATCAGCAGGATCGACGGGAAACGTTTGCGGACCTGGCGGATCGTCTCCACGTCCCAGCCCGGCTTGATCTTGATCTTGATCCGCTGGTAGCCGTCGTTCACCTCGGTCTCGATCTTGCGCAGCAAGTCGTCAACGGTGTTCTGAATGCCGATCGACACGCCACACGGAATTTCGCGCCGCGCGCCGCCGCCGATCTCGGCCCACAACGGGCGGCCGTTCCGGCGCGCCTGCAGGTCCCATACCGCGGCCTCGAGTCCGCCGCGCGCCATGTTGTGTCCGCGGATATGCGCCGTGCGGGCGTTGACCTCCTCCGCCGAGCCGAGTTCGAAGTTCAGCACGCGCGGCGCGGCGTAGTCGCGCACGATGGCCCATGCCGAATCGGTCCACTCCTCGTTATAGAAGGGATTCTCGCCGGCAGTGACTTCGCCCCATCCGGAAAGCCCGCCGCTCGATACTTCCACCAGCACCATCTGGCGCTCGTAGGTGCGGCCGAAGCTGGTCTCGAAGAAATGCACCAGCGGCATGCGGATCCGCCGCAGGACGACTCGATCGATCAGGATTCCCATTGGGTAAACAGATACACTCCGGCCGAGCCGGTCCTTTCCACTCCGGTGACGGCCAAGCCGTTGCGGAGATGCTCCTGAAACTGGGCGCTGACGCGCGCCTGAATCTCGCGGGCCGCGCGGGGATCTTCCTTCCGCAAGGCATCGATGCCTTCCGGCACTTCCACCCGCGCCAACACGGCGGGACGGGGCGCCGGCTGACCCTCGAGGATCGCGCGCACGCGCGGGCTGTCGAGATGCCATTCGCAAATGCAGCGGTCGGTGGGCAGGCCGCCGTGCAACGCGCTCGACGTGACGCCGTAGAAGTTGAGCACGTAGCGCCGGACCACCGCGCCCAGCCGCTCCATGTTGAAATAGGCGTTCTTGATTTCGAGCGGATCGAACGTCCACTCGATTTCCGGAATGCCGCGGCCGAGAGCGTCGTCGCGCTGGGCGAGCTTGAGGATACGCCCCACGCCCGCGTTTCGATAGCCATCGGTCACGCCGAGCATGTTGCTGTGCAGGTAGATCCCGCCGCTTGCGCCGTGATGCAGCGCCGGCAACGACACGCAGAATCCGATCATGCGCCCGCCATCGAAGGCGCCGAACACCTGTCCACCGATCTTGCGGCAGACCACGAACAAACGCACGGGCAGGGCGTCGACCTCGGAGAAACCCCAGATCTCGCGCTGCAGCCGCACCACTTCGCGGAACTCGCCCACGTCCGAGAGCGGGCGCACCTCGATCACCGGGCGCTCTTGGCTTCCAGCCATTTCTCCTCCATTCGTTCGAGCCCGGCCTCTTCCAGCGCGACTCCCTGCGCGGCCAGCGACGACTCCACGTGCGCGAACCGGCGCCGGAACTTCGCGTTCGCCTTGCGTAGCGCCAGTTCCGCGTTGACGTTCAGATGCCGCGCCAGATTCACGGCCACAAACAACAGATCGCCCAGTTCCTCCTCGGCGTGAGCGGAGTCTCGCGCCTGACGAAGTTCGGCGGTCTCTTCGTCGAGCTTGGCGTAGACCTGCTCGATGCGCGGCCAGTCGAATCCCACCTTGGCCACCTTGGCGCCGATCTCTTGCGCCTCGGCAAGCGAGGGCAGCGCGCGCGGAACCGAGTCCAGCAGCGCGGCCGGCGCGGCGCCCTTGGACCGCTTCTCTTCGGCCTTGATGTTGTCCCACCGGATTTTCACTTCATCCGCCGTATCGGCGCGGGCATCGCCGAAGATGTGGGGATGGCGGCGGACCAGCTTCTCGTTGATGGCGTCCAGCGCGTCGCCGATACCGAAGCGGCCCGCCTCGCCGGCCACCTGCGCGTGGAAGACGGGCTGCAGCATCAGGTCGCCGAGTTCCTCCGCCAAGTGATCCCAGTCGCCGGAATCGATGGCGTCGAGCACCTCGTAGGTTTCCTCGAGCAGGTACTTTTTCAGCGATTCGTGAGTCTGCTCGCGATCCCACGGACATCCGCCGGGCGCGCGCAGGCGGGCCATGATCGACACCAACCGGTCGAATTTCTCGCCTGGGGAGGCGCTGGTTTGTTCCATTACTCCGAGACTGACTTCAGCAGGGTATCCTCCCACTCTATCAGGCGGACTTAATCTCCGTCCACAAGCGGTCGCGAAGCCGTTGCGCCGCCGGAGGGAGCGGAGCGAACCACTCGCCCCGGCTCAGGATCCCGGCCGGAGGATAAAGGACGGGATTCTTGCCGAGTGCCGGAGGCAGCAGCAACCGGCCGGCTTCGTTCACGGTGGCGGTCTTGGAGTGCTGGACGATGGACGCGGCTACGTTGGCCCGCAACAGGTAATCGAGGAACTGATGCGCCAGTTCGTGTTGATCGCTCTCCCGCAGGATCACCGCGCAGTCGGCGTAGACCGAGAAGCCCTCCTCCGGGAACACGAACTCGAGCGAGTTCGACGCCTCCATCGCCTGCGACGTGGTGGTGGCCCAGAGCTGCGACGCGAGCAGATCGCCCGCCACCAGTTGGTCCCGCGCTTCCGCGTTCAGGTAGGCGCGAACCAGCGGCTTCTGCCGGATCAGTTCCCGCTTGGCGCGATCGAGGTGGCCGGCGTCGGGCGAGTTCAGCGGCAGGCCGAGCATCTTGAGCGCCGCGCCCAACGCCTCCGCCGCGTCGTCGAGCATCGTCATGCGGCCCCCGAACCGCTTGTCCCACAGGTCCGCCCAGGCCTTGGGGGGCGGCGACACGCGTTTGTTGTAGGCGATGCCGGCCGCTCCCCACATGTACGGCACGCACCACTCGAGCTTCGGATCCCAGCCCGGCGCGCGGAACGCTTCCGCCAGATTGCCGAGATTGGTCAGCAGCGAACGGTCCAGCGGCGCCAGCAGATGGCTCTCCGCCATCGGCTGCACGTAGTAGTTGGAGGGGAACACCACGTCCCATCCGGAGTTGCCCGAGAACACCTTGGCGAGCATCTCTTCGTTGCTCTCGTAGACCAGGTATTTCACTTCGGCGTCGTGATCGTACTCGAACCGCGCGATGGTGTTGGGACCGACGTAGTCGGACCAGTTGAACACGTTCAAACGCTTCTTGCGCCTGCCCGAGCATCCGGCCAGACCGGACAAGCCCATGAAGAACAGCGTCCGGCGCTTCATTCCTGCTGCAGCCTCTCCGCGAAGACGATCAGCACGCCGATCAGTACGACGATCGTCGCCGAGATCGCGTTCACCGTGGGATTGACGCCCTTGCGCGCCATTCCGTAGATCACCATGGGAAGCGTCTCCGAATCGACGCCGGCCACCAGGCTGGTGATCACGTAGTCGTCGAAAGAAATGGTGAAGGTGAGCAGCGCCGCCGCGACGATGCCGGGGATCAGACTGGGGAGCGTCACGCGCCAGAACGCCTGCCAGTGATTGGCGCCGAGATCGAGCGCCGCCTCCTCGAGGGTGGCGTCCATGGTCTTCAGCCGCGCCGACACCACGATCACCACAAAGGCGATCGAGAACGTGACGTGAGCCAGAATCACCGTGTGCATGCCGAGCCGGATGTGCATGTAGTGGAACAGCCACTGGAAGAACGCGAGCAGCGAAACGCCGGTGACGATCTCCGGCGTCACCAGCGACAGATAGAGCGATCCTTCGAGCACGGGAGCCTTTCGTTTCCACATGCCATAGGCCGCCAGCGTGCCGATCGCCGTGGCGGCCGAGGTGGCAACGAACGCGATGATCAACGAATTCCAGGTGGACTCGAGCATGCGGTGGTCGGCCATCACCGCCGCGTACCACTTCAAGGAAAAGCCCTCCCAGGCCGTGAATCGCGACGAGTTGAAGCTGAATACCGTCAACACGAGCAGCGGTACGTGCAGGAACAGGTACACCACTATCGCGATGAGACCAAGCACGCGTCTCATAGGGCTTTTTGGCCCCCCTTCTTGACGAAGATCCAGAGCAGACCCATCACCAGCGCGGTCAACACCAGAGACAGCGCCGAGCCGAACGGCCAGTCGCGCGCCGACGTGAACTGGTTCTGCACGATATTGCCGATCATGATCGACTTGCCGCCGCCCAGAAGATCGGGCGTCAGGTACGCGCCCAGGCACGGGATGAACACCAGCACCGATCCGGCCACGATGCCCGGCATCGCCAGCGGCACGATCACCTTCCACAAAGCCACCCACGGCGTGGCGCCCAGGTCCGCCGCCGCCTCGAGCAGCGCTGGATCCACCTTCTCGAGCGTCGAAGAGATGGGAAGCACCATGAACGGCAGGTATCCGTAGACCAACCCGAGAACCACAGCCGCATCGTTATAGAGCATCGGGATCGGCTCGCCGATCACCCCGAACGACTGGAGGACCGTATTGATGAGACCGGTGTCGCGCAGCAGGAACATCCACGCATAGGTGCGTACCAGAAACGAAGTCCAGAACGGCAGCATCACCAGGTTCAGGTACGCGCCCCGGTGCTTGGCCGCGGTCGCGATGAACAGCGCCAGCGGAAAACCGAACAGCAGCGAGATGGCGGTGCTGATCCCGGCAATCCAAAACGAGCGCAGCAGGATCGACAGGTAGAGCGGATCGAACAGCCGTTGATAACTCTCTATCGTCAATGGCGAGCCCTGGCCGCCGTACGTTCCGCGCGTCATGAAGCTGTATAGCACGATGATCCCCAGCGGAATCAGGAACAGCAGTCCGTTCAGGGCTCGCGCGGGAAACAGGAACCAAAAACGGAGCCGGTTCACGAGACCTCCGGGGGAAGCCGCAACTCGTCTTCGGCATTCCACCAAAGGCGCACGCGGCCGCCGGCCTGGAAAGGCTCCTCCATTCGCGATACTTCGGCCACCACCGCCGTCCCGTCGCCGAGCCGCGCGTGGACATGGGAGCAGTTGCCGAGGAACATTACCTGCTCCACCGAGGCATAGCGGCTGCGTGGACCCGGCGGCCCGTCCGCGCGTGTGGCGCGCATCGCCTCCGGGCGCACGCCGAAATCCCCGATCCAGTTCACCGCGCCCAGAAAATTGGCGACGAACCGGTTGGCCGGCCGCAGATAGATATCCTCCGGCGAGCCCAGTTGCGCGATCCTGCCCTTGTGCATCAGCGCGATCTCGTCGGCGAGCATCATCGCCTCTTCCTGATCGTGCGTCACGATGATGAACGTGATCCCGACCCGGCGCTGCAGGCTCTTCAACTCGGCGCGCACCTGCTTGCGGAGCTTCGGGTCCAGCGCCGACAGTGGCTCGTCGAGCAGCAACACGTCAGGCTCGAGCACCAGCGCCCGCGCCAGTGCAATCCGCTGCTTCTCGCCTCCCGACAAACGCGCGGGCTTGCGCGACTCCTTGCCGGTCATCTGGACCATCTCGAGGATGTCGGCAACCCGTTTGTCGATGTCCTTGGCGCCCTTGCGCCGCAAACCGAACTCGATGTTCTCGCGCGCGGTCAGATGCGGG